>Ga0136643_10009653_pt1 | contig 14207 bp, 8 predicted proteins | sample TergutLab28metaG_FD_96883 | JGI IMG/M metagenome (GOLD analysis project Ga0136643, IMG submission 96883) | Labiotermes labralis P1 segment gut microbial communities from Petit-Saut dam, French Guiana - Lab288 P1 (version 3) (version 3) | ecosystem: Host-associated > Arthropoda: Insects >... | reverse complement strand
AACTATGTTTTTTTGTTGGGAGGGGGGGCGGTGACTGGGATTCTCACTTTTGGTTTTTTTATTTTGTTGTAGTCTTATTTTTTTTTTTCGATTTTCTGTTTTTTTCCTTTCTATTGTTTTTTTTTTTTATTTTTTTTTTTGTATTTTTTCGTTTTGTTTTTTTTTTGGGGGGGGGGGGATTGTTGGGATTGTCTATTTTGGTTTCTATAATTTGTAGTCATGGTAATTATTATTTTCAATTTTCTGTGTTCTTCCATGTTAATGTTTCTTTGTTTTTTTTTTATTTCTTTGACCCCTTTGTGGATTTTCTTCTGGTTTTTTGTGGTTAAATTGTTCCTTGTTTTTTTATTTCTTTAGTTTATATTTTCTGATTTTTTTTTGAAGTAGTTTGGGTTTTTTTGGCTATTATTTAATTTCTTAAGGCCACATTCTTCTTAGTTCATGGATTTGTGTTCTTATGATTCTCGCTAGAGAGTTAGTTCCAATCAGAATACCACACCATCTATGCATCACTTACAAGATGGATTAAAACTCACATCACTACATCACGCATCACTCCACACAGACTCAACAATATTAAATCCAAAGATTTTAATTATAGCCCATTTTTAACCTACATTTGTGTTATTTATATAAATGTAACTGAAATTATAACAATTTTTAATTGTTATGGAGTGACAGCGACACAACTAATCACATTTGTACATTTGTATTCTTGTAATAATAACATCACCCTGATGATGGCCACAATAGCAGCTGAAACATGTTGGTGAGAAATTAGTGAATAAAATACATCATAAACTTTGGAGTGCACTTTGTTGTTTATTTATATTATGGATCTTAATCTTTATATTTTTAGATAGCAAACTGGAAGTCAAAAGATTCTGCACCTAATGATAGCAAGTATTCCCTGACTTCAAATCTGCTCTTAATTTCACCTTGAATGGAATTTTGATTTGTAGGGTTGTTCAGGAAATATTAATTAACATATATGGTTTACCATATTTATGTACCTTCACAGCACCACAGAACACAAACATATAAGGCAATGAGCCAATTTTGTGACATATACTTACTTGTTCTTTATAGAATTAATCATATCCTTCGTGATGCCAGACTTGAAAGGTGACAAATCTTTGTCAATTACCGAAGAATAGCAGTAGCAAGATTCTTGTGGACAGGGCTTGTAAGCAGACACTGAATCCTGAATTAGTTTCAAGTACATATTTTCTTCTGGAATTAATAAATATTCAAGTTACCAAATATCTCATTCATGAATGTTAAGTTTATAACTACAGTGTAATAATAACATTCACAATAAACCAATTATGATTAACAGCTGATAGAAGTGCAAAAAGGAACATTTAATGGCTGGATCAACATAAACACTGTCGCATGATGTCACATTATACCCAAAAACTACATCATTAAAACAGTCTCAAACTCAAATTCTGCACATGGAAACATGAGTCTGAAATTAAGATGTGGGGGAATTACCCAGAAGAATGCAAACAACATTCAAAACACGGCGAAAGTTTGAAATAAAGAATATGAGTCTGATTCTCATGTAGCCCTTGGTTTCACACTACATTAATTCGTAACTCTACAAATTACGGTTGTTGTCACAGCACAATTACATTATTCATGTTATGGCAGCAACAGAGCATTTCAAACAGGCCATGTTAAAGATCCAAAAGAAGCGATAGCTGTTCACATGACATGGCTTAAGTAAGGCGCGCCATTTCTTAGCCAAGAACTTCAGGAGACCCAACAAATATTACAAACAACAAATTTCGGTGGAAGAAAACCTTCTTATGGTCTAACGATGATAATTCCGATGCAACCAAGTTGTAAAGAATTTCTCCCAAAACAAACGTATCCTATATAATACACACAGCCGAATCTCCAATTAATCTGGCAATTTTGTCGCAATTTAAGGAGCAAAATTATTGCTGAATGTAGACTTGCATTTACGAGCCTAACCTTGACAAAAAAAACCCAATTGCACGTGAGCTTTACCTTTTGAATGTTTCCATGTGTATTCATCTTGCGTGTCTGTGCAATGCACATCACTCGTTACAGTGCAGGTACCATCAAAATTTGCAGCTACAGAAGTTGCCAAAAGTAAAAGAAACTGATACGGCATTTCCACTCAGTTCAAATCTCCACCTAAATACACTGGAACCGAAACGCTTTCCTTTAGGTGCTGCAATCAGACATGCGAATCACTACAACCACAACAGTGCAGCCACGGACAATCTATTAAATGTTACCAGGTTCGCCAACATTGATATCGTAACTTATCGGGATAGATATTAAAACCGATAGTTATTCGCAATATATTGTGCCTCAGAATCTACACTAGGAATAAAAGTGAAATAAAAAAACGAAATATCCCTAAATTCGTGGTAAGTACTCCAGTAACATTCGAAAAGTCTCCGCATTACTTGCGTAGCTTTGGTCGCTGTACGTTTTGGCGAGCATGCAGGGTACATTGCAAGTTATGTTTGTCTCTCTACAATACAGTTTTATACGTCTATACGACCAGTGGTTGTAACCTAAGGCCAGTTAGGTTTTTCAGCGAAGCTTGTTTCTTTTATCAAACTGGAAAGAAGTTCTTGCAATCATTAACGAGGTACATCCAGCAAACATTGCCGTATTTTAGCCTCACTGCATTTGTGAATAGATGATATAACACCCGGTGACATCAGGATAGCATGTACAATGTCAGTTTCAAGAAAACAAAGTTGTTCAAAAATAACGATAAGCGGCCCGACTCTCCGCCAGCAATAAGTTGTATGTCGTGTTGGGCGGTGTAATAGTCGGTAAACAGAGCTATGCAAAATATCGCAGCCATAATAACCTTTAGAAAATCTAATAATTCTCAAGAGTGTTACAGCTGCTGTTGAAAATTTTGTCCTTTTCACCGAATGAACACGGCATACCTGTAGCACACGTTATTAATTCTCCGGAGTTCCTCCCCGGAAATTGTTTAAATCTCGCGGCGGATTTTTGTTTCTTAGTTCTTCCAGAGTGTGGGAATTTGTTTTACACACTATATCTTTTAAACTTGAACACAAACGTCACAAATCACGTCGTTCATTTGCAAGTGGTTTGACTGCAAACTGGCACCAACATTTTATGCAACAGTTTCCAGCAGACTCATATTTGAAATAGATTTGCATTACACATGCGCGCTGTCTGATAGTGTATCCGACTTGCTTTACAGAGGACATTACGCTGTGTTTATGAACTTAAAAACAAGTCATATTTCCGTCAAACACAACTACATTATTTTATTCAGGAATGGCTCTATGTTTCGGTCTAAAAAGACTACCATCAGGCCAAATACTTAAAGGTATAATACTATTCCAGCAGTACCAACTGATGAGTAAAGACTCAGTTTCTCTCATGATACAGCCTTTACCCATATTCTGCTTCTGGTAGGAATAAGAGTATACAAGAATGTGCAGTATGTGAGGTTCCAAGCCTTTGAAACAATGCATTTGATATCGTCATTCTTCTGTGACTGCACTCCATCACTGGGTGTTTGTTGCAGTAACATTTCAAGACTATATAGTGGCCTCATCTATGAGGGTCAGATGTCCAATGACAAACACAAGGACAGGTGGATCCATAAATTATAAAGGGTGAGTGTGTCATGTAATTGGCTGGCAGGAAGATTAAAAATGGACCAATCATGGAGTGGCATAACAGGCAGAGTGTACATTCATTAAGCAAGAGCATGGTGAGAGAGAGTTAGGCTGAGGACTGAACATCACCAGCCACCCACAGGAGAGGGGGTGTTAGGCCACAAATGCACAGGGATGTAGAGAAATAACAGGAGGTGACAGTGGAGCAGTTTCCACCATGGACTAGGGCCCAGCCTAGTGACCAGCCATGTTGCTCACTAGTGGACAACACCTGTTCCACACTGCACGAATCAGTGACAGGACAACCTAACTGTATAGCAGCAGTGGCCCAGAAGCATGTGGAGGGATAAGGTTAAGTGTGGAGGAAAAGGTCAGTCAGATTGGTTCACACTATGAAGCGACGACCAGGACACAGGAGGGAAAGTAGTGATAAAATAGGATGGAAAATAAAGGAAATAAAACATGCAGACCCAATGGTAGAGTGCAACATCCCAGATGTATGAAGATCTCAGTTGTGCAGTATGTTAAATGTACGTACACCGCCATTCAAGTGTGAATGTATCCTAAGATAAGTGTCATTTCTTTTTTTGTAATGATTTACTGTTGAGTATGACAGTAAATCAACACTGCAGGAGATTTAATCTTCATACATTATTTACCAAAGTACAGATCACATGTAAAAATAATATCAAGGATATATAGTAGCCATATGTGAACTACAGTTTAACAAACCAGACCACTGTTGGTTCAGTCCACACTTGCCTTTTTTTGTTGGATTATTTAAAGTTACTTCCATTTATATATGTGTTTAATTATTCCAGCCAATGACCAACCCCCAAGTGCATCTATTCAGTAATTTACAAAGTAATACAAAACCATATTATACGTATCCACATTTAAAGTATCAAGGTCTGTAAACATGTATGTCAAATATATCCCAAATTAGAAGAACTACATTTTTCAATTTATGGACCTGTATTCATGAATAACGAACCTCACTGTAACATCACTCCATCCTGTATAAAGCAACAGTATCCAGACTGTTGTGTTACAGAGTGCTGTAAACATCTTGCACCATCAAAGATTCATACAAAATCGAACCATAATTCTTCACTAATTTTAAGGCTCAAATATGCTGTATGTGCACGGGTATTGTGGTGGTGTAACTTCATAGCAGTTTCACTTTACTGCACTAAATGCATACAGTTTATGATAAAACAAGCCTAATGATATTCTGCACACACAAGTTTAAAATACAGGAACATAATACAATAGTGAAGGAAGTAATTTGATTTTATTTGAAACCGTTAATACTGTTCTGCACATCAAGCACAATTATAATATTCCTTTTTTGTACAGTTATCTGTTGCTACTATGTCCCCCAAAACTGAATTGGACACATAATTTTATATATAAAGAAGGGAGAGAAAAAAAAAAAAAAAGAGGGCACAAAATATTTTGGCAAGGGTTCAAATAAAAATAATCCTCTTCATTCTTTCCCCATTTTTAAATTTCCTCTCAATGCCTTTTTTGTAGAGGCATACAATGCAATGCAATGCAATGCAATGACTTGGATGATGTTTCATTTGTCTCATAATAAATCATACTACAATGTGATGCATCACTATGGATCATAGAGTAACACATAATTCAGTTGGAAAGCAATACGTGAGTGGATCCATCTGCTTTTATGAAGGTCACGGTCATACATGTCAATAAAGTCATGTTTTTAATTTTGGAGAACACAAAACAAAAACATGAAGTGGATGTGACAGACTTCCTACATCAAAACAGGCAGTTTTTGGATGCAGAGACAATAATTTCAACAACAGCTGATGGACAACTTGAATACTCATACATTTTGTTATGCAGAGTTTTGTAAACGTTACTTAAGTCCTTCCACAACCTACCACCTTAAGCTTCAAAATGGAAACCAGTTCATTGCTGTAGGCAGCATTCCAACATTTCCTTGTCTAATTCACAATGAAGCTTTCAATTTTGTATAATGCAAGATAAAGATATAAAACATCTATCACAAAATATAATTTTCATGTGTTTGTAAGAACTTTGTTCACACAGTCTGTTAGGTAACATTAATTCAGGACATTAATGTGACATTTTTAAATCACAGACAAGATAAATGAAATCACTCTGGCTGTACAGGGTGAACTCAGTATGCAACTTAAAAATGCTGAAAAAATAAAAGGTAAGAATCTCAAACCGATGTGTACTATAAAAAAGACATCTGAAAGGAATGAAATGACATCCATATGCAAATTCTGGTGGACACAGTAAGCTGGCATAACTAATACTGCATCTGCATATGAAACTAGATCACATAACACAAAATGTTACAGTGACTTATTGCAGTTTCCTCTATATACAGTCTGTACAAAATCCTGGAATATGAGGACTTGCATACAAAAGAACTTACAGTTCAAACACATTATCATTCATTACCCAGCCCAATACTGCAAGAGAAATAATTTTTATTACAAGGACATGATGGGCCTCTCCATGTTCACTACTTTTTCAGATGTTACATAAAGCTAAAAACTCAGCAGATGCTAAAAGATGACCTGTATACAGTCATTTGTGACTCTTTGACACACTGCCTAGTACAATCAATAGATGTCACTTATTCCATGCCACTGGTGATTAAGGTTCAGTAGCTGCTCTCTGCCTGTTAACTGCTTAGTAAACAGAAGAAATATGCTTAAAAATATTTATGTAATATAATCTAGGAAACAGTGTTCTCCTTAACATGGAATTAGACCTGGAAGGAGTTTTACCAATGTCCACAATACAAGATATCTTCTAACAGCTACTCTGCCAATAAATTTTAGCACTTCAATTTTTAGTACTTGTTTCAAAAAATATAATTTCAAAGTACAATAACTTAAAAGCTTAAGCAGTTTAATTATGTTAGAGAGAGACAAGTCACTGATCACTATAGAAGTCCAGGTAATAAAACTTACATACAACACAAAATTACACATATGTAACAAAAGTTAGCAGACATATGTAAGATAATATTAAGCAGTTTTATTAGATATTTTAAAATTACTGGCTTATGAAGCACAACTCGTTGTAAAGACAGAGCTTATAACTGACCCATGACTCAAACAAATAAGGCATGAAGTACCTGTACCTATTTTAGCATGCTCTGTCCACTACCCATTTTTATGCTGAATTTAGTGGTGTCATTTGCCAAGCATGGCGATGGCAATGGTTCATAAAAATTGCTAGTAAACAAAACAACAACACAATAATTTTGATACACCATTTGGCAAGAGTTCTACCTTGATAGAGACAAATTTAATATTACTGTAAAAAGATACAAGAATCTAATTACCTCTTTCCTCATTGCAATCAAATTATGTTCTGACCTGACAAATAAGTCATCCACATTATTTACATTTCATGATGAATGACTCACAAAACATTGCCTTTGTGCCCTCATAAAGACTGACTCACATGAGCACATGTACACATTGCCTTCCATATGACTGGCTCACATGTACACATTGCCTTCCATACAACTGGCTCACATGAACATATTGCCTGCCTTACGAATGACTCACATGAACACATGATATACTGCCTTCCTTATGACTCTTTCATACGAACACATTGCCTTCCTTACAACTGATTCACAGACATGCAAGTTACATTGCTTTCCTACAGAATGACCACTATCTCCAGGTGAAAAGTTAATGTCTTCAGTGCTGGAGTCCAACAGCTTCACAAACATATTCGAGTCTAACTGGTCTGTGTATCTGTATGTTTAATTTCCCGTACTACTTAATGAAATTCAAATAGAATCAGGTTCAGAGATGGGAATTTTGTTTTGGTCCATATGGTCTATAGCACAGACATTGTAAGTGACCACTATCCATTCTTCTAAGCATGGCAGCAGACCGCGATGCTCACAATTGTTCCAGTCTGCTGTCAGTCAGGATTTACACTTCAGTTCTATGTACTGCTGCTAGTTTTTAAGTATTTCACCATCAAGTTTAGAAACGATGACAGAAACATTTTCCTGTTACTGGCAATGAACACATTGTTTACTGGACTTCGAAGATTTGTGAGTTAAGTGAGCCAACAAGAAGTGACAAGCAACAGTTGTCAGACAAAATGAAGTCCCTACACAGACCCCACTTCACGTGAAGGCAGTGTCTGGTGTCCCATACACAAATCAAAGTTTAGAGAATTTCTCAAAAATGGTTGATGACACATAAAATGTGTATCACATACACAAACATCTCACACAAATCCCTACATGGTAAGAAAATACTGATTAATGACACATGCAAAATTGCAAAGAACGCATAGAGAACTCACACAAGGTCTTCACTCTTCTAGGATCTTACACAGAGTAGATTGACAGTTAGGTACTGGCATTGCAGGAAAACTTATCAGTGCCATCCTCAATGCTCAAGCAGTGAAGATGGCACTGATAGATATTACTATTAGTAAGCTGCAATTAGAGTTAGATAAGTGAAGAAGTTTTTAATGTCAATAGAACTTCACTCTTCTGGGTTATTATGCAGCAAGTAGTGGTAATTCCTTACCAATGTTTCAGGACAATCTATTGGTCCATCTTCAAGTTTGAAGTTGGGAATGATAAGTTGTCCCAAATTGCCGGTAAGGAATTACCACTACTTGCTGCATAATAACCCAGCAAGAGTGAAGTTCTCAGCTACTTGGCGGCACAAGCCTAAAATTACGCTTATTAATGTCAAGTTTAAAAACTACACACTGTGTAGGGAAAAGTCTTATGCATAAGACTAATAATTAGCCACAGCTATTAAACTTACAGTAAAGCATCACTGTGTCAGGCAACTTAAACATCATAACATCAGAGATGCAAGGGTCAGATAACTATTACCTAATAATATATGACACTTTCGTTAAATATTTGTTACAGTGATTTTAATTCAGTACTCCACTACCACATTTCACTCAATGAAAATAATTTTAATTTCAGAGCATAATAAATTCTGGTCCAGACATCCTGTTGTGACACAATACATAAAAAGGAAAACTAAAACTGTCAATTACAACTCAACTTGACAATTCCTTGATATCCAATTGTACTTCATGTTTTGGCCTTACAAGGTCAGCACCAGGTACTAGCATTTATAAAAACAGAGAAATGCATAATAAAATTCATGAGTAAGATTGGGATCTCATCATTTTTTGCATCTAATTCTTGCCAAAACATGGGAGAAACCTGATGCTGCAATATTTTAAAATAACTTACCTACTTCAACAAGAGATGTATCCCATGTTTTTTGGAAGAATTAGATTCAAAATATTTTTACACTCCACACATTTTGGAAAAAGAATGGTATATTTATCTCATACACTGAATTGCGTATACAAGACTTTTGCAGGAGCAAAGAGGACAACCTCAACAACTGCAATGTAGGTTCTCCTGGAACTCCCTCCTCTTTCTGTGATGACTGAAGCAGAGGCCCAGTCTTGGATCTACATTTTAATGTGTAGCTAGTGGTGGAAACCTAAATCCACAAATTTCAGTCATGCCAGAAAATCTCCAGACATGGAGCATGAACCCATCCTACAGATGGGGACTGAACTGGATGATCCCAAGATATGCATACCACAAGCTTCTCACGCTCAAGTAACCTGACAAGTGTAGGAGCAGAACGGGATTAAACTGGATATCAAAGAGGGCCTCGTCTGGTGCTGGGGTGTATAGATGAGGCTTGAGATGAGAGCATAGCTTCAGCTTTGGCTCAACATCACAGTATTCCAGGCTGAAATATAGGCCATTAAGTATATAACAAATTCACTAATATACTTCAGCTCAACAATTATTTATTGGATCATATAGGCTACATGTTTTGACTGTTAACAGGTCATCATCAGGCCTAGCCAATTGTTACCAATCCCAACACCAGGTGGACCCTTACAACTAATCCAGTTGGAAATACAGAGAATAAAAACTAGCCAGCCCTGACTGCCAATTTGAAATATACTGGGCAGCACGAAATACCCTGAGAGGCAGTATCACACAAGTCTCACCGCACCAAGAGAAAGTTGAGTAGCACTCATAGTTCAGTAAGCAATTGAATGGTGATAAAAACTGTCCTAAGTGTCAAATACCTACCCAAGTTTTGTTTTAACTAGATAATGTATGTATCACATTTTAACATGGAGGATTAAAAACAATGAAGAATTGGACAAACTGATAAAGCACAAAAATATAGTCAACTACATCAAAGCTGGTTCGGCCATATACAAAGAAAGCCTGAAGCCAGGGCAACTAAGAAGATATTTAAATGGAATCCCTTAACCACCAGACCAAGAGGAAGACCCAAACATAGATGGGAGGACATCATCATACAGGACCTTGGTCAAATGAAGATCAAAAATTGGTTAACCTGTGTCCAGGATAGAGCAAAGTGGAAGGATGTCAGTGAGGGGGCCAAAACCTTCAATTAAAGGAGGTTCAGCACCTGAAGAAGAAGAAGATGTATCACATTTTATCTAGTACCAGATTTTACATTTGTTTACAACTGTACAAGATATTGGGATCCCAATCTTCTAACAGCACCTTCGACTTATTCTGCTGGAGGCCTGATGATGACCTGTTAACAGGTCGAAACATGTAGCCTATATGATCCAATTAAATAATTGTTGTACTGACATATATTAGTGAATTTGTTATATACTTCATTAGAGCACTTCGTGATGCCCTCCCTAAAATAGGCCATTAAGGCTTGTGTAATGTAGAAGATAAAGAGGGTTACACAGGAATATCTACATTCTTTTCAAAAGTTGAGTAGCCTTCAAGGCCCTTGACACTCTCCAGATAATTCTGAATTTGTCTGGGACTGCCATCAATCGCTGGTGAAACTGGCAGAACATAGCAGGATCCAACTGATACGGGTGCCAGGACACACAGGGATTGATGGAAATGAAACAGCTGATCAGTCAGCTAGGCCAGGCTCCTCACATCCACTTGCAGGACCTAAGCCTGCCCTCAGCATATATGAGGAGGGAGGAGGTTGCCAGGAAGTGAACAAGGGCTGGATAAGTAGATAACATGAAGAATATTGGCAGTCCATTTGTGGACAAAGGCAAGCTAAGGACTTTCTCAAAAGACCCTCTGCTAAAAGAGTTGGGGAATTACTCAACTTAGCAGAAATCAGCTAAGAGAAATGATGGGGCTTCTGACAGGGCACTGCCATTCAATTTTCTCAATATTTTTATAAATACCAGTACCTGATGACAGCCAAGTAAGACCAAAACATACAGTACAGTTCAACACTCAAATAGAACAGATCAGAATAAAAAGCGGGTTTGACCCGTTACGGTCCCAATACATGTAGGCCTTTCCATGATAGGCGCTTGTGCCCCTTAGACTGATGTCCAAGACATGGGAGCCCTGTTCCTTTAATAAAGTCCCAGATTGCCCCCAGACTAAATAATTGTTGAGTTGTGACTGATGGTTTTCCTTGACATGTTATATTCAGAGTATTATGAATGATAAATAAAAAAAGCAAGTGTGAAGAACTGAACCTATTTCTTGCTGCCGCCTACATTGTCTCTCAATACTTCAAATGCTTCCACACTAGAATTTAATTTTAAATGATGGCCATACCCAAATGTTACATACTTACACACTTACATCCTTAATTACTTTCACCTCCTGGCTGAAAAGTATTTTACAGGAAGGATGCAATGCTACAAGTACCAAAATATTTCACGTTACTTTCTGGTTTAGCAGAGACCATCACAGTTTGTGCCGACACACAATATCAGTTATGTGGAGATACACACTTTTTGCCATCAAACACTCCAATTCCAAAACTTTTTAAAACATAAATGCATTAAATGTTAACGAAACTGTAGAGAAATCAATGACTTACGATAAATTACAAACAAAATTACTATGAATTTTTCACCTGAATACATCTGTCACACACACACACACTGAGGTAAGATGAAATGCACTTCTACCTCTGTAATTGTGAATGTTTACAAAACTCCATAAAACAACGCAATTCTGAAATGATCATGAATGCTTCAGCATTTCTGTTATTTTGTGAATAGGAAATGCTTATATTCAGAAAATTTTAAATTAAGTTTAAAAGCAAATGTCCTAATGCCTTCCAGTATGTTTCATACAACTGTCACAATCAAATGTCATTAACAACACAACAAGTCATATACAAGTAACAGATCACGACAATGGATATATCATTTTTAGTTTCCAAGTAGAAACTCAAGTTATTGTGCTGCAGCTGTAACACTGGCACACATCAAGATTGGTTCAGAACAACAGCACAACTTCCAAGCATATTCACACATGCAATGCCAGATGATACATGCAGTCCACACCCATGGTACTTGCTGGACATAAAGCAGTTTGCACAAATATTATTTTCTGTACCATATCTGAAGGGTGGAAGGACCATGCACATTTTGGAACTCGTTCTGAAGTATAAATAGCATTCTCAACCTGACAGTATAAAAGCCAGATAGGCTGCAGCTGAACAAACTGGAAACAAAAGAAATATACTTCTAGGCCCAGTACCATTTGATAGATTTCCCAGCATTGCATTACTGTTCTACCTGATTCTGGCTGTGTACTCATGATCCTTCAACTGATGTGTCTGCTAATCATGATGCTCTGGGCTGCAACCTTTCATCATCACCCATTTTTAGTCCCATTGTTTCAACCTTTCATGACCAGTTCTGATGAAAAAAAGATAAGACCACATGGTTTGCAGGTCAGCTCCCCCACTGCCATGCTACTGTGCAGCTCTGTCTTGCACCAACAGAGGCTAACTGCCCTTGTGCTTTACGGAATCAGACTCTCCTCCAGGCATTGAATGTACTTCATGCTGCCAAAAGTGTTCATATTTTATTACAAATAAAATTCCATGCTTTTTAAGCTGTCTGAGGTTGTTTTATAGTTTTATTACACATATTTTTAAGTTCCTGGACCTAAACAGGCCTGCTACACTGAAAATTGATTCTGATGTTTGTGACAGTTTTGTCAGTCCAAGTTAACCACAAATATCAAGACTGTACTGTATGTGTACATGTGTGCACTTATGTCTTTGCTTGACCGTAACATGTGGTATATAAAAACAGAGGTAAAACACACTCTCAGGGGTACTACAATAAACACAGGGCAGGTTTACCACTTAAACTTTATAAATATCTAAGTCCACAGTGTGTACACTTTTACAAAATAAATAATGAGGGCAATACTTTTTCATTACCAATTAAATGTTTAACACAATATTCTGTTTGAATGTGTTCAACTCTAATGAAATATGGGCTGCATAACAAGAATTGACAGTATCATTCTACCCCAACTAGCATGCATTTTCACATACATACTGACGTCATAAACAGTGATTTCTCGCAAAAGTTTCCCATTAAGATACACTATTATTGATGAAGTAACATTACACTTTTCAAGAGTGCAAATCATATTGACATGGCAGTTCATTCACATATCCTTCATTTCTAGTAACAGAAGGCACAAAAGATTTAAAACCTGTGACAAACAGGACAAACTTTTTAAACATATGGAGCTGACAACCTAGGATGCAGAGTAATGTTAATGCCAGTGACAGCATGTGCCATAGATTGCCTCTGCATCTGACAGTAATCTTGTCTAATGTAGAGTGATTACTGACAATTAACTTCAGGTTACATGATATCAAAACAAATAAGAAATGTAACTAAACTCAATATAAATTTATACATCTGACAAACATATCTGTATCATATATAAAAAAGTAAGCAATTTAAACCGTACATGTTCAAATGTTCATGATTACATCACAAAAAGAGCAGAAGTAGGGGTCACAGTTAAAACCTGAAGATTATTTTACTGTCTTTCATGTTCAAATGCAACAAAGTATGTTATTGTAATTCATGTTCCAGTTAAAAAAAAACTATGTTACTGTATTAGACTTACATTCAATTACACCAACTCATTGCACACTCTCTATTACATATCTATACCATAATTCTCCTACATGTTTCAGTGTATCTCACACCAACTTCTTCAGGGAGAACTTGCATATTCCATACTCAAAACTATCTGCTCTTGCACAGCTACTGTCTATGGTACATTGGTTGTGTCATACAATATAAAAGACACAACTTTGTAGTGTTACAATACTTTTTTTACAGTGGCTAAAATCATGTGTGCTGCATTACAGTGCTGTTCTGTGTGGTACAAACCTTGAGAGTCTGTAATTAAGATCTTCTACTTACAGTATGTACACAGGGTTGTGACAACACACATTTTGTCACATCCCTGTATAATACTGCATATAAATAGCAACTGTTCAGAGCCAAACATATACATAAGTACATACATACTATATATATATATATATATAGTACACATATAGTACTACACACACACACACACATATATATATATATATATATACAGGGTGTTTCACGACTTTAGGGCATAACTGCAGGAGGTGATTTCCTAGGCCTTTGTGATCAAAAAAGTTCATATAAACATGTGTCCGATTTTGGACGGTT
>Ga0136643_10009650_pt1 | contig 14211 bp, 8 predicted proteins | sample TergutLab28metaG_FD_96883 | JGI IMG/M metagenome (GOLD analysis project Ga0136643, IMG submission 96883) | Labiotermes labralis P1 segment gut microbial communities from Petit-Saut dam, French Guiana - Lab288 P1 (version 3) (version 3) | ecosystem: Host-associated > Arthropoda: Insects >... | reverse complement strand
CTGGTTTATTATTTTGTTCCGTTTATTGTCAGTAATCGTTACCTTCTATTCCGAGATTCAAACGGTCATAACTCCGTAACCGTCCAAAATCGGACACATGTTTATATGAACTTTTTTGATTACGAAGACCTAGGAAATCACCTCCTGCAGTTATGCCCTAAAGTCGTGAAACACCCTGTATATATATATATATATATATATATATATATATATATATACACACACACACACACACACACACACACACACACACACATGCGTGTGTTTTATTTCTGTACCTTGAACTACCAAGGCCTATATTTCAAATAGCCTTGCACAATAAAGCATTTAGTCTGTAATTCGAATATCATAAATGTTTTATAAATCAAATTTAGTTATTTTTTTATGGAGAGGTAAGGGTAGGGGAATAATCGCACTTTATATTACTGTTGTCTATAACTCTCTGTCCATGGTTAGAAAAATCGTAATGCTTGGGATATAGTACATTGGTTAGCGCAAGTAGGGATAGCACGCATGAAGGCCTGACTGAAGGCAAATTTTGTGCTGGAATTTTATTTTGTGAGAAGATGGACTATGCGTGCCAGTTTGTGTAGGACAGTTTTACGACCTGACAAAGATGTGATGCCATCTGGGCGAGAATAATATTTAACTTCACTTCGCTTTTAGTGGACACACTAAGCAGATATTCTCACTTATGGCTTGAGATTATGTTTATTTAAAATGCCCTAAAACTGAAGGACACTTTTAAGACATTCAAGCTTAATTTCTCTCTTTCTCTGTGTCTGTTGAAGAAATCTTTTGTGAATATAATCGTTATGTATAATTTCAAACTATCTGCTTCAAGAAATGAACATGCTAGCCTATACGTACTGATGTCGTATAAAAATTTTTCCTCCTTTCGTTTGGAATTAAAAATGCGAGAGCTCAGTCTTTCAAATATAATCCGCCACGAAACCACACCGACAGTATGCATTTAATAACATTTAACTTGTAGTATATATATATATATATATATATGTGTATATATAAATAACCCCAAGGAGAAAATTTATCTCAGTATTTAACCAACTTGATGCACAAAATTTGTTTCACAATAAGTTTTATTTCGTGCCTCTACATGTTTCGAGCACATGTGTTCGAAACATGTAGAGGCACGAAATAAAACTTATTGTGAAACAAATTTTGTGCATCAAGTTAGTTAAATGCTGAGATAAATATACTGAGATGCACGGTCAGCAAAACGTCAAAACCCAAGGAGAAAAGTTTTATTAATATTTAGGTTGAAGATGTATGTTGCTATACACCAATCCAGACAAATTTTTTGTGGCTAGACACAGAAGTAAAACATTGGGTTCTGTAACCATTCCCAATTGGCCTCCTGGTAAAGATTTTGTTACAGACAATTCACAAGATTCATTTTCTCACATGCGTTAAACTTGACAGATTGAGTATTCAAGCCTTACGGGGTATGACGCCTTGTAGACTGATGTATGTTTACCAACATTTTGAAGAGCGTCTTCTTCCATCTTTAGGGTGGCCTTTCTTGGACTTCCCTGACGATAGAAGTAGCAAACTCTTTTAAAACGGGTAACTGTATAACAAACTAGCTGGTGTCATCCTAGGAGATCGCGCTCTACACCGACACCACAGTAAAAACTTCGAATGTCTCATTATTTGGTCAAATAATTTTCTTTTATATAAGCTATCTCAAGACAACATAGTTTCTCTTGTGCAGACGCTTTGCGGACAAGACTAGGACTATACAACCTATTATTATTTACTGTTACGTAAAATAAGACCAACACATCGAAATCCCAGGCAAGTAGAAATTAAGGACACAATACATTCGGAAAGTGATTGTTACTACTCGGTGCAGAATCATGTGTTTTCCAGTTCCTATGTACAACGTAAAGGTTAAAATAAATGAAACTCAAGTTTGCTGTTGATTTAAATGAGTTTGAGCGTCATATACAATATTAAGGAAGAAAGGCTGATGCTCACCAGGAAGATGGTGCTGAGGAAGGTATTTGGACCTAAGAGGGGAAGAGTACTAGGGGTTGGATGCAGTTACGGAATGAGGGTTCTGACGGCTTGTGTCCTTGCCACATGTTGAGTGAACAAATCATAGATAAGATGGCGGGGTGTGTAGTACGCCTTGCGGAGAAGTGAATTGCATAGAGGTTTTTGGTGGAGAAACCTGAGTGAAAGAGTTTTCTTGAAAAAGCCAAGTGTAGGTGAAGATAATATTGAAATGTATCATACAGAAATACGATGGTAGGACCTAGATTTGATTCGTATGTCCTAGTATAGGGACATGTGCTTGTCTCTGGTAGAGACGGTAATGTACTGTGTGTTCCGTAAAATGTGGGAAATATTGTTACTAGTTTAGGAAATATTACCTGCTCAAGGAGGGCTCTACTGAGTAGAGTTAGCGCAATTTAACTTCTAGTATGTACGAGCGTTGGAATTAGTTCGGAACATTGGGTGTTATCTGTCGTATAGGTTTTATTTATGAGGCTCAGTGCTTCAGGACCTCGGTCTGCTGTTGTGTCCGTGAACCATGATGATTACATTGGAAAGAACTAGTCTCACTCACCTGGAACCTGAACTACTTTGCGTCTCAGACACAAGTAAGGTTTATGCTTATAAGCTATGAAGGATAAAATGCTGGTATTCAGCACTTTAGGTATTACGAAGTAGGATTTAATTATGATTAATTACATTTACTCTGTCCTTGTCGTCATAGACGTCACTGTCATCATCTTCATCATCAAAGGGAGTATCCGTGCAGAGTTTCGGTTTTGTACATTGTGTTATGACGCTTGTTGACTGGCATGCGTTTAGAATATGTCCATAATAGTGATATTCACTGATGGTATTCCTTGTCGAAACTATACAAGCAGTAGGCAATTTTTGGCTTAGATTCTCCGACCAGGTCTAAGATTCAAAACCCTCTCCTTAAATATCAGGACCGTAACATTTTTTGAATGTGCTGTTTGAATAGTGTAATATAAATGTAATTAATATTCAGAACTGAAGTTCTGTTTTTTTTATAAAACAGAATAAAGCAATTTACATTCCATAAGAGATTAGAGTGTCATAAATTTTTAAAGTTCAAAGTAACTACTAGACTTGTCTTTTTTTTTTAAATTCTCTCAATGTAAAACATGCAACTAATTTCCACTCAAATTCTTGCGGTTTAAAATTCTACAAATAAAAGTACGTTTTTTAAAAAAAAATATAGAATTTCAAGAAATATCGAAAGTATTACATTCAGGCAGCTTGAAATTAGAGTAATGATGAAGCAACTCGTTTTCAGTCAAAACTTTCAGTTCGTAGTATTTCTACAAAGGCCTGTAACGTTCTCTGTGTTTGGAATATTATTTGGAATATATATTCACGTGGATGTTAAAAATCTGCGACTACAAAGCGATACCGAGCTATGCCTTGACACATGTCTAGTACTTTACAGTCTTCTGCAGGTGTTTTTGAAACACATTCTGCCCCGGAAAATAACCAGTGTTTTGAATTTTTTCTGTATTTTGGTATAGTTCGTATTTCTGACTTTTATTATCAACTGGAAGTTCAAATACAGTGATCCATATATATATGTATATGGAGAGAATTCCTTGATCGAATGAACTTTGATCAGATTTCATGTTACCATTGTATAAATGTGCCTATAATTAGTTCTATTTAGAATTTTATCCTCCAGTATTGAAGGGAATGTGTGCAAAGACACGCGTGATATCTCAGCTGTACAATAAATTTTTGGGACGAAGTTATTTCGAATATCTGACACGAGGTCTTCCGTTAATACTGATTTTATCAGTGGCTTTGAATAAGCCGCGGCCTTCTGTTTCCACAGTGCCATAACATGGACGACCAACATCATATTTATTCATATATTTATTTATATCTGCAGCTACAACATCATTCTTAAATAAACTAAAACAAGTCATCGTCCACACTTTTCCTAATTTCGTCTGAAAATAAATGATTTGCGCAGTTATTGCAACGTTGGTTATAACTGACAACACGCATCTAGTAACATCAGTAACGGAATTCATCATGAAGTTCGCGAATGCGGGTCAGGAGCAGGGCAGTGCAGTGGTCTTTAGGTTCTAAAGCAAAGAACAGCAGTGGAAGTATAAAACGAAGATTCGGCATGTGTAAACAAGTTTAGGAACACACGTGTTTGGAGTCTGAAATATTTACTGTAGTTGTCGGCGACATGTAAAAGAAAAGAGAAACACATATCAAAGATCTGAATTGAAACTGTGAAACAAGAATTTTCTCCTCTAAAGCAGTGTTATAATATTACAACATTGTAACTGCGTAATTTAATTGAATAAACGGTAGCTTGTACAAAGCCGCAATATTAAACCCGTAGTAATTTTCTTTCGGTGAATGAGTTTTGAAGTTCTCTAGACAGTTTCATTGATAAGCTGTAGTACAAGCGTCAAATTTAAATCCAAGTTTCATACTGTGAATTATTTAGGCTTAGCTGAAAATGACCAAATTGTAGCTCAGCTAGCAATTTGCAAATCAGGGGCTGCTGGAATTCCACGCCATTAACATGTATTTATTTCACTGATATCATTGTCGGATGGCTCTACTCTCGTAAACTGGAAAAAAATGTAACATGCATTTCAGGGAAAAAAATTGAAGTTTTACAGATATAATCCTGTCTGAGAAAAACTGAAGGAAGTTTTGACATAATGGCTGAAGGCGAAAGAAGTTGAAGAAATCTTTTACGTTTAACGACTTCTTCACAGATAACATAACCAACCTTATCTCCTTCTCCATGAAGTAGATTGAAGCCACTTTTCTGTTCGTAATATCGTCTGATGGTCTCCCTATACGTAAAACTCTGTTTACATTTCCTAGCGACGAAATGCAAGGTTATGGAATCTATCATTGTCATTTTTGTACCTGGAATTTTTGTTGATAAAAGTAATTTATTTCTCTTGCAATTACTGAAAAACATTGAGATGTACGCCTTCCTACTTTCGCGTATGATTACATGTAGTTACATGCTAGATGCTGTACATAGCAACGTGTTTTACGGAGTTGTTCGCGTATGTCATATTTGTGAAGTGTGGGTATAAGCTTTGAAGTGCATCGTGCCAGAATTAATACGTTTTCGACAATGTGAGGTGGATAACTGAAACTTCTAAATATGTCAGAGAGAAGTTAGTTTGAAATTTTCGTTTTAGAAATAATTATTTGTTTAGTACTGGCAATTAAGGGAATTAAAATTAATGTGTCTTTAAAGTGGACACAAGAAAAATGGAAGGGTTTTTGGAATATATAAGGCACCATGAGCCTGCGAATAATGTCATCATTTTCGTCATTAATGATGACACTCCATCTGAACCAATCCAAATAAATAAATAAAGGTGTAAGGAAGGGACGTGGCTTTCTCCAGTACTATTTAATGTGTGCATTAATAAAATTTTACAGGAATTGAAAGTGGCTATAAATAAGGACATCCAGTTAACTAACTCACTTACAGGAAGATAATTAACACCATGTTATTTGCAGATGACCAAATTCTAATGGACACTTCTGTAGGTCAATTACAAATTATGGCGTAATATGTGAACCTCATAGCAAGAAAATAAAAATGAACATATGAAGCACTAAAACACAATCAATGGCAATGTATGGGTACCACATACCACGAGCAAATAACATCTAAATGATAATCCTATTGGGCAGGTATCAGATTTTAAAAACCTAGGATTCCTTCTATAGGGCTAAGAAGGGGATTTAAAAGGCAAGCTACTGATATAAAAAAATTAAATGGTATCATAAGTAAACATTTTGGAATACAAATGATTGAAGAAACAAAATTACTAATCCACAGTACTACAGCTAAAGCAGCTTTGAAATTTATTAGTGAAGCCTGGGTGCTGAGAAAAGGGACGACAAAAAATGGAAGCATCTCAAATGAAATTTCTAAGACATCTACGAGGATTTATTGAATTAGGTCGGGAAAGGAATCAATCCGTTAGGGACAAACTAGTAGTGTAGTACCTTGTTGGGGAAATAGAACAGTATCAACAAAATTGGCTACAACACTTACACAGAATGGACAGAAACAGGATACCCAAGTAAGACACTGCAATATTAACCTAAAGGGAGGAGAAACGTGGGAAACCCGAGGAGGACAAATTTCACTTTGAGGTTTTGACGTTTTGCTGACTGTGCATCCTAATATATTTATCTCAGTATTTAACCAACTTGATGCACAAAATTTTTTCACAGTAAGTTTTATTTCATGCCTCTACATGTTTCGAGCACATGTGCTCGAAACATGTAGAGGCATGAAATAAAACTTACTGTGAAAAATTTTGTGAATCAAGTTGGTTAAATACTGAGATAAATTCACTTGGAGGGTTAAGAAACAGGCACTAAGCCTAACACCTTCAGAGTTCCTGATGATGATGATGATGATAGTGAGACTGAGAATAAGGACTTGAACAACGCTTGGGAAAACGTCAATCTGGCTTACGGAAATCGGGCAAGGTTTGAATGCATGTGGACCTAAATTAAATCTCTTAAAAGGACTAGTTGATAGAGTGCTAAATGATATTAAATAAAAAACAAAATAAATGCGTTCTAAGCCAGTCAGACTTGCGCAGTAACCAGCTCGTGGAAGGAGAGGAAAAAACAACACTGGTGGAAAGGGTTCCTGTAAATTACGAAAGAAAAGAGAAGCGTGGAATCAGGATTACAGACATCATATTGATATTGCGTTACGAGTGCAAACTTAGTGGAGTCTTCATAGAGGCACAACAGATAAAACGCATCTTCAACTCCCGATCAAAATTACTGTTTAACATTTAGTTAAAATTATGTAAGTATTCATTGCGAAATGAGGTTTATATGTAAGATATCTATGTTTGTCAAGGCATATTTTACAGTATACTACAGAATCCTGCAGAACCAACATTTCTGTTTCCTTGTTTTTATCTTCCGTTGCACTCATTGTCGAATTCTCCTCCATTTTGCATGGAGCAGAGTCATTCTTCAGAAGCTAACTGGTTTTCAGCTAGTCAAGAAATTCCCCGCATTCTATGTAACACGAAAGTTCATTACCTCATTCAGAAGTGCCCGTCACCTGTCCCTGTCCTGAGCCAGCTCGATCCAATCCATACCACCACATCCCACTTCCTGATGATCCATCTTAATATTATCCTCCCATTTACGCCTGGGTCTCCCAAGTGGTCTCTTTCCCTCAGGTTTCCCCATTAAAACCCTGTATACACCTCTTCTGTCCCCCATACGCGCTACATGTCCCTCCCATTTAATTATACTCGATTTTATTACCCGAACAATATTCGGCGAAGTGTATAGATCATTAAGTTCGTCATGATGTAGTTTTCTCCACTCTCTTGTTACCTCGCCCCTCTTAGTCCCAAATATTCTCCTCAACACCATGTTCTCAAACACCCTCAGCCTACGTTCCTCCCTCACTAATTGTCTTATAGCTGTACAAATTCTTTCACCTTCTTTTGGCTTTCACATGTTCTCTTTCACACGGGTTATCTCTTCATATCTTTACCATCTTTCCAAAAGGGAAGTTATGAAAATTTTGATCTAGGTAGAAAATGATGCTTAGTATTCTTCTAGTCTTTTGCTTCATCCTGTTTCCTTATTCAGCTTCAATCTGGACCTTATCTTTCTTCGGATGATAGAAAACAAAATATGATAAAGCATCCACATGGACATCCGTGCCCTCTTCAATAAGTTATAAATGAATTCTCCCGCTCCATCATCTCTGCACTACATCACAGCGGCATCAGTACCTTTCCCCGTTATGCTAGGACAGGTAACGAGTGTTGCTACCCGGTCACTCAATCATTCTTTCCTGAATGAATGACTGACACGAAGCAGGAAAGATGAAATATATAAGAAGACATTCAAACGATAATATTTGTTATTTTCTTATAAGTGGAGCTCATATTTTATGTATATTTATAGTCTGCTGTATACATCGTATCTACAAACACAATGTGCTGAACTTCAGAAGTAAATAAAATGTACGAATTTACCTTCATAGTGGTTCATTGCAGCGAGGTGGTTCTGTTAAGTCACGCATTGTGTCCACTTGCTAGCGTAAATATATTTGTTATGTGACAGTGCAGTCAGTTGAGATTTTGTGTCTTACGTTTATTGGACCGTGCATCATCTTGATAGTTGAATAAACAGAGACCAACTTGATGTCACTTGCTTTTTTATTTCATTATTTAATGCTCAACATGTTTCGGATGTTAATACATCCATCCTCAGGAACTTGCGATTTATTTGTTGAGTTATTTCATGGGTTATATTGCTCTGGTTCGATGTGTGTTGGTGTTACGTTGTGGTTTGGCTGAGGTGGGTTTGGTTGGGGTGAGGTGGTATCCGGATACCACACAATCCCAGCCAAACCACAACGTAACACCAACACACATCGAACCAGAGCAATATAACCCATGAATTAACTCAACAAATAAGTCGCAAGCTCCTGAGGATGGATGTATTAACACCCGAAACATGTTGAGCATTAAATAATGAAATAAAAAAGCAAATGACATCAAGTTGGTCTCTCTTTAGTCAACTAACGAGATTTTGTATATTTAAGGCATAATTGCTTTTGAAAAAAACTCGCACTTTCCAACGCCATAATAATTACCAGACAACGCCACGTAAAAGTGGGTTTATATACTAGTAGTTACGCAAGAGAACTGCTTGCAGTTACACAGCTTGGGCAGGCTTCCTTTCTCTCCGCCTTAGCTTCTGTGTCTAGTAATCAAGAAATCGTCTCTGCCAGGCTGGTGACGCTGCGTAACATGACAGCATATCGAAAGACCTCAACTGCACAGTGGCGGGAACATAAAATATCGAGTGCTGAATTTTCTGTTATGTTTGGCATTGATTCCTTTCCTCACCCGCATTTAAAAATTAGGGATTTTCACCGGATCTTGGTAGTTTTCATGTAATAACCGTGATTTATAGGAACGCTAAGCACCAGCAAAGAAGCAGTCCCCTCAAACAGCCTGAAAACCAATCAGCCTGTTCCTTCGTTGTCATTTGTTGAGGCCTCCTTCACTTCATCCGCTCGGTAGCATTTCTTAAATGTCAGATTGCTGTCCATGTCTTATCTACTTAAAAATGTTCCTCTCTTCATACAGTATTTCATTTAATTTGAGCAAGTTACTACAATGCCATTCAACAATACGCGGTAGCTGTACGAAAATTGGCCTGTTTCTTTAGCATTTACATTTTGTAAATTTAATTTGGGCTGTACTGTTCTTAAAGACAATTCCCCTTATCCAAAATTCATGCCCCTTCTTATTATATGGGAGAGTTTTCTGTAAGTTGAATTTTTTAACTGTGACGTCCATAATTGCTATTTTGATTGCACACAAGCCAGATTCCTCAATTAATATGTTCTTTTAAGTTTTGAAGTCTTTTTTTCCTGTAGTGTGCAGAGATCTTTCTTAATATTTTTCTTTGTTCTCCCTTATTATGTTTTTACTATAGAGTTAATGAGGCTCTAAATTCTGTAATTTTTCCAGCCTTCTGTCATTTTCTTTCCTTTAGGTCAATATATTCTTCTTACCATTATTTGTGTAAAGCCCTCAGGCATATATATATATATGGAAATTTACAAAATAATTATAGTCTGTCCTGTATTTTAGTCATAAGCTCATGTTAGAAGACACAGCATCGAAATACCGTAGCCTATGCCAACCTAATTTCCAGTATTGGCATTTTTATTTATTCTTCATGGACCATGTAAAATTCTGGAGCTGGATTTGCTGAAGGAATGTGTTAGGGAGGATGAGACGAGAAAACAAGAACATTGGGTCTACAAACGCTTATACGACGAATTATTGGGCAGGGGATTGCGAAGAGTCTATGGGAAAAGCACTACAGAAATGGGTATTGCTGAACATTAAATCATTGAAATGCTGAACTGGCTAACCTATAAGCTAATCTTACGATACCCTCTACCACTGTTACCACTATCTTCTTAATCTTTTGTAGGTGGGTAAAAGTACCCTTGTTTAAACATTCATTATAAATGGCTTCATAAAAACTACGGTAAAAAAGATCGTCACTGAAACATGCTCATGGGAGAGTTTGGAGCCTTTTTTAAGTCACTACATTCAACACGCCCAGCTACGCCGTTTTATTACTCTTAGGAGGATTAACTCGACTTCTTGCGAACTCCAAAATACTGTTCAACATACAGAATGGAAAGCAATTCCCGCACAAAATCTTTATAGTGCGATTTCTTGTTAAAAACAAGAAGGATGTTTCTTAGGACGTGTGTTATAAGGCCCTTTGTTTTCGAGATATACGAGCACACCATCATCCAACGGCGCACGGCGCCAATGATCAAGCCAGCAGCGCTTCGTAATTACAGTTTTAATAGATGCAGAGGACAATAATATGGAAAAATATGTCTTTCGCGAAAAGTGGTATGGTTGTAAAGCTGTACTTCAAGGAACATTGCTTGAGGCATTCCTAATTCTCATGCGATATCGCGTAAACTTCTTCACAGGTGTCGTTCCATAGCTGCAGTTTTTGACATATTCATTGGCTGGTGTTCATACAGTCAGTGGGCAAAATGTATTGACAAGTGCCAAGGACGTTACAATCGTGTGCCACGGAGGAACTGCTGCAGTCGTCTGGATGAAGCCAACCAACAAGAGTAGTGCGAATATCCATGTATGTTGCAGTACCCATAACGTGTGTATTCCATGATCCCTTGGTCACAACTGAGCCCTGCCATGCACAAAGTGTAATGAGTGCACTGAACAAGGCTTTTCGTCGTCGTGACAAATAACGCTCCTGAAAATGTGTTACCCCATTTGACAGTGACGTGTCACTTGAGATCTAAACGTCATCTTATATTTTGGACTCGTTTTTTTAAAACAAGAAGTAGCATATGGAGGGTTTATATGGGAATTTATTTTCAGCACACTCATACATTCCCGCACATACATACAAGCGGTGTTTCTTATAGTCACAGAAAGTATGAATAGCAGGGGACATAATCAGATCAGAACATCCTGTTGGCTGAGTCGGATTGATATTTCAGTAATGTTTTCGCCATTCGGTAAGAAAAAGTCTGATAGAATTGGCTGCAAGGATTATGGTGTTGTTGAGTGTTGTTTCAAGTCACTATAATCACACTTAGGTAGTTCTTACAAGAAGTCTTGAATTTCTTTTCCCTATTACAATATTATATAGTAATACTGCTCTATTTTTATCATCGCAGCTACAGTCGGTATAGCTACTGGACTACGGGCTGTAAAATGCGGGTTTCTCTTCCCGAAAAGAGCTTTATATCTTCTGCCAAACGTCCAGAATGTCTCTGTGACCCACCCAGCCAAGTACTCAATTGGAAATGGGCTTTTCCCTGGGGTAAAACGGCCGGTGCATGAGGATGGACTCTCACCTCCATAACCTGTAAAAATTGAGAATGGGTAGAGCTATAGTTTCACTTCCCCTATATGCTTTTGTAACGTGTGGAGGAACAACTTCAACTTTTGACGTTTTGCTGGCCGTGCATCTCAGTATATTTATCTCAGTATTTAACCAACTTAATGCACAAAGTTTGTTTCACAGTAAGTTTTATTTCATGCCTCTACATGTTTCAAGCACATATGCTCATCATCAGGAGGTCAAAATTGCATTACACAGCCTCTGGTATCATCACACCTGTAGGTGTGATGATGAGCATATGTGCTCGAAACATGTAGAGGCATGAAATAAAACTTACTGTGAAACAAACTTTATGCATCAAGTTGGTTAAATACTGAGATAAAGTTCAACTTCGTCGCCCATTTTACTTTCGTGTACCTGAATTTGAAGTTGTAACCTTGAAGATTTACACCGTCTCTATCTTTAAATTGTTAAAATTATGTATAATGTATGCATGTTAATAGATAGGCATGTTCATGGTCTGGCTATATCCGTACCTACATTCCAATATTTCAATGAGTGCTGTTTTGAGAAACATTACGAAAGACCGTATATAACTTCATTACGCCTTGAGTAAGGGAAGATATGCTTCCCATGTTACAGACTTGAACCGATTCCATGATGCAGGAATTTAAGAGGTTCAAGACGGGAATTCTTCAAGGTGTAAAACGTTCTTGCCGATTGTGTAAAAGTTGAGAAGGGGTAGAAATTTAACGGAGGGCACTCAAAAGAACACACGAAAAAATGTTTTTAACTGATTTAAGTATGTAGAGAATAATGGAAGTATTTGGACGTGAGATTAAGATGGGACTTTCCTTAAGTCTTTATAATGTAGTACACGATACATATTCTCATGTATGAAAACTAGAAATATTAATTTCCAGTACTTGTAATTTTTACTACAATGATAATATTCAGAACGTATATAAAAGAGGCAAGAAAATTACAAATATTTATCACGCATTTTGGTGTCTTAAAATGTACAGCGTTACAATGAGTGTGGTAAAACTGTAGTGCAGACGAAACCTCTGGCTGACTCTCAGTTTTACAATCTGTTTAAATTCATCGTCGACAACATGGGCGTCTTTTAACAACAGCAGCGAAGTAGCATTACATTCACGAAGAAGTTACCAACACACACGTTGTCAAGGTTAGATGTCAGAATCTTCTGTCTTCTGCTCTGTTGTTTAACACTCTTCATATTGCATAATTTTATTTGCGATTTTGAGGGATGTGATTTTTGGCCTCTCACATTAAAGTGCTAACACACATTTAATTGTTCGATAAATGGTAAAATGATAAAAGGGAATTAAAAAGGAAGTAAACGACAAGAGCGCCATGAACTTTATATGTTGTGCTTTTCATTTATGGTGATTAAGATGATCAAATCATGGAGACAAGACGGGCAGGAATGTTAGCATGCATTGTAACTGTGAACTGTTTAGGTAACTGTTTTTGGAAAACTTAAACGAGGATAGACCGGCTGGGGATCTAGACACCTATAGAATGGAAAACAATAAAATGGAACTTAAACAACGCAGGGTACAAACTTTTTGCCTGGATTCGTGTGACTCAGAAGAGGGAAGGACAATGGGACATTAAGGACGCTGTTATAAAACTACGGGTTAAGTACAAGATGGTTAGTTAAACCATTGTTTGACTATGAGCTGTCAGTTGAAATGGGGGGGTTTGTAGAAGGTGCTAAGGTCAACGGATGAATTTAACTTGACACTTTCAAAAAAGTGAAGAATTATGGAAACATATAATTATCACTATCATCATAAGGAAACAACACAAAAAAATCTGTATAAAGAAATTTAAAACTGAAAGAATGCAGACTTCCAAAGATACTACGAAGTTACAAACTGGAAGAAGGAAGAGGCGCAGAAAGACATAAGAAAACGGCAAGGATATTTAACTAAAGGGGCGAAGAAGCCACAGGCCATAATGGGGGAAGAGATGAGGGGAGGAGGAGGAGGAGGAGGAGGAAAAATTTGTTATCGAATTACTGTTGAATAGATTGAAGAGAACACGTGTCAGCGAATTGTGAATGAACAGGGAGAATCGAATTTGAGGCTTGTCACTTTCAACGCTGAGGGTAATACGTAGTTCTCATTGGTACGACTGATATATGAAATGCATTTCGTCTAAAACTGCTGTGTACTTTTTGCTCTTTCCGTGGTAGATACACATTACTGGCTGGTCATAGCTTCTTAGGTGGATTTACCGCATGTCTCATAACTTACCTCTGAAACTGAATCTTAGACCAAAATGTAAGTAGTTAAATTACTTACTTTTGACATAAACGCATATTCTAAAGGCAAGCCTGTAGAATTCTAAAAGTCGCTAAAATATTAACACGTGTAAAGAAGAGAATTTTGTTTTCAAAATTCTGGTTCACAAAATTGAGCCTTTTCAAGCAACGACATCACTAGATTTGGGCATTTGTTCCCCACGAAAATAAGAGGCGCGCTTTTCAAAAAATAACCAGACACTTGGTGTGGCCCTCCACGCCTCCTCTACAGGGGATATCGACACACTCTTTCCTTGATTATAAGGCGGCCGAAGCGTGAAGCGGTCTTTTCATCTACAGTAGTTCAATAATGACCGCCTCTGTGGTCTAGTGGTCAGAGTTTCTGGCTACAGATACAGAGGTCCCGGGTTCGATCCCCGGCGCTACCAGATTTTCTGAGTAGTAGTGGGTCTGGAACGGGGTCCACT
>Ga0136643_10009649_pt1 | contig 14211 bp, 7 predicted proteins | sample TergutLab28metaG_FD_96883 | JGI IMG/M metagenome (GOLD analysis project Ga0136643, IMG submission 96883) | Labiotermes labralis P1 segment gut microbial communities from Petit-Saut dam, French Guiana - Lab288 P1 (version 3) (version 3) | ecosystem: Host-associated > Arthropoda: Insects >... | reverse complement strand
GATTGGGCTGGCCCAGGATAGAGACAGGTGGCGGACGCTTTTGAGTGCGGTAATGAACCTTCGGGTTCCGTGAAATGCGGGGAATTTCTTGACTAGCTGCAAAACAGTTAGCTTCTTAAGAAGGACTCTGCACCATGGAGTAAGTAAGTAAGTAAGTATAGCCTGTTGCGTGTGTCTCATTGTACTGATAGCATTGCTGACATCGGAAGAAATATCATAACCAAGACAGTTAAAAATGCGCTTTGTTCTTTTGAGTGTAATTAAATAGGCGCTAATTCGCAGTGAATTTGATATTAATCTCCATGTTAAAATTTCAGTGCTCCTTGCACTAAATTCAACATTTAAAGACGACAAAAATCGTGAATTATGTTTAAACATTAAGTTCTTACCGCGCAATAAATATTTGTCGTCCTGATTGTAAAAAGCAGTCATTGGATGCTGTGTACTTAAATGATACCTGTTCGTGATGAGATCCATAGAAATACAAAAATACCCTCTATTGACATAATTTTTAGGCGAATTCGCAAAATGTTCGAAAAGAAATGCTTCGCTTCGTCATGTCTGTCCGTCGACATGGGACAACTCGGCTCCCACAGGACGGATTTTCTTGAAATTTAATATTTGTGTATTTTTCGAAAATCCGCCGAGAAAATTAAAATTTTATTACATCTGACAAGAGTAACGGGTTATTTACATGGGGTCCTATACACATTTATGGTAGTATCTCGCTGCATTCTTCTTAGAATGAGAAATTTTTCAGAAAAACACGTAGAGAAAGTCAAAACACACATTTTATATTCAGTCAGTTTTTCGGCGCCTTCGCAAAATCGCGAAAAGCGACTATTAGCTTCGTCGTGACTTTCTGTGCGTCCCTCCGTCCGTCAGCCCGCATGATACAACCTGATAATGGAGTATTTTTAGAAAATCTGTTGATAAAATTCAACTTTTACTAAAACATGACACGAATTACGGGTACTTTGTATGAAAACCAATACACATATTTGATCATATCTCTCTCAGTTCTTCTTAGAATAAAAAATGTTTCAGACAAAAGCTGTAGAGAAAATAAAAATGCACATTTTGTGTTCTATATCGGTAGTTTTTTTTTTCGAAAATCATGCCTTTTATGAGATAATGTGGAAAAATATTGTAGAGCCGGACAGGCCACAGATGGTAATATGGCGCATGCGCACTGCATGCTGATTAACTAAGGCTATAGATACACACTCAGACCATGTAACGCTTGCTGTTTTTCGACGGCAACAATGGTTACACCAACGCACACCAATTTTTCATGCAACTGGGAAACGTGAATTTGCAGTGCATTTGGAATGGATCTGCGTGTCAAGACATAAGTTTCTCGTTCTGCTTAATTTACCCTTTGAACACGAAAAAAATTCGGAATTATGTTTAAAAATCAAGTTCTTACTGCAAAGTAAACAATTGTCGTCACGGTTAAAGTAAAAACATATCAGTTAGTTCTGTGTATTAAAATGGTCGCTGGTTGTTCTGAGATCAATAGGAATACAGAAATATAATCTGTGGGCAGAAATTTTAATATTAAGCGTTTTGGTACATAGTGCATCCACTGAGCGCTGGGGAGTTAAACACCACGCCATGAAGACGCGTAAGTGAACAGAGATAAAATTTCACGATTTCTTTATCTGGTTACTAAACTGACCTGTTAATTCAGCTGTACACCCTGGAATATTTCCATTGACGAAACAACCACTGGTACCCAAGGATTAGGAGGCTGAATAGGCCTCACAGCAGCCATGGATTCTGTCAGAAGTGGAAAATTCCCTACTGGAATCCAACCCCGATCTCTCGAATGTTTAGCACATGATCTAGATACCGTGCGAACTAAGACATCCCTGCTCCTAATCCGTATACCTAGGGGCATATCTAAATAATTTCTTCCAAGACAAAACGCCTGTCGAATGAAGTTCTACTTGAGTATTTTTGGTTATCCAGGGGTAGTGCTTTAATGCATACCAGGAATTTTTCCCTCCACATCTCAGTAATTATTCAGAAACGTCCTATATAATTAAATAACCCTAGAACCAATCACATTTCTCATCATACCTGAGGGGATTGTATACTTCAGAATACAGTAGAAGTAGACAAGCGATTACTTGAACAACAGTCATCGAACTACGATAGTGAAATAAAAGTCAGCCTTATGCCTGCAAAGTACGTCACACACTAATCCATCAGCCAGTTGTCAGAAAGCTGTATGTCAAGGGCAAATTACAAGGTTTTGTGTTGCTTAGCAACTTCTGCACGCCTTATTACAAATATCAAGTTAAAAAAAGTCGTCCGTAAAACAAATCGAGTTAATTTATGTCATACTTACATATTAATTATTTTACATAGAGGGGAAATTTGCAATTTTGTGTTACCGGTGGATATATCATTCATATACATTAGCGTTAAATTATTTTTATACTTTAGGATAAAATTTTGCTTGCTATGGAACTGTTTTTTTGTCATTAATTTTATTCGAATTTTTTTTGTCATAGCTTGTTTGAGTCCAGTATTTCTGGTGAAAGTTTACATAATTTGTAATAATACTTTAATGTAGAGATATGTCTTTGTTTTCATCGTAGTGTCAAGACTGAACGAAGGGATGAGAAATGAATATGGAAATTTGGTCGAAAACAGTGAAGGTTGAATATTTCTTCGAAGAGGTCAGAAGAATATTGAAAAGGTACCATTGACGGCGATAAGTGCCTAGACTGACTTGTTGGAAGACTCACTAAGGGTGGTACCCCCAGTGCCGAAACATGTAGGAGTTTCAAACTTGTCGTGAATTGTGTTTTATGATTTGTATTTTATTGAGTACATGTGTTGGTTGTTACACTGAATGTAAGAATATGCACGGTGTGAATAATATAAAATGTAACGCCATCTGTGTTAGTACGTGTGTGTGTGTGTGTGCATATTTCGTCATTTCAACTCTACAAGTACTTGCCCGATCTTCACGTACTTTGCTATGAACGCGATGTCCTCTGTAACTCTCACAATCTGTAATAACAATATGCCGGACGCGATAAACTGTCAAGTGGAGAGATACTAGTGCCACTAAACCCTACCTCCTTCCTTTTTTTTATAATGGTGTATAGTAACATGCCACTGGAAAATACTGAAGTTGTTGTATGATAATTTTATTGCCGTAATCTCCTGGATGAGGTAGGTTCGACATTGGTAGACATGCTAGAGCAGCGGCCAATCCTATCGCCAAGGAAGCAAGTTTATCCGAGGCAGGATCGACCCGTCACTGATACCGGGTAGCGTAGCCGTGCAGTAGCTGTATTGTGCAAAAGAACAACATGGCAACCGTGCGAATATTTTCTTCGGGTATTAGTTTGATGGCAAAGGCTAATGAACCATTGGAGCTGAAAGTTTATATTTGGTTCAGATGTAGATCATGTACCTTCTTGCTTGCACGTTAGCAATTTCAGAAATGGCGACGTAGCTAGTATCTGTCCCATAGCCGTTAAATTTTACCTATACATATATCGTATTTTTCTTCATACCTTAAATGAACCAGTAGCAGTAATACCACTACTACTATATTCATTTCTTCACTATTAATGTGTTGCCACAACAGCCATAAAGCGAATTACAGAAACAGCACAGGAACGTAAGAGAAAATACATTCAATAGTAAACCACAAACAGAAACACATAGAGAATAGATAAGAAAGACAAATTACATGAGGTAACACGTAACATGAATAATATTATTATTGCTACAGTGAAAATGTTGACAGCGAGACTTTTTTCTCGAATATCTGGATAGTTTCAATTCAGTTAAAACTGTCGGCACGCAGTCTTAGCAGCACAGGTTCGATTAACGGAGTACCACAAATATGTGAGTACACAATTACATGAGTACAGCAGATTTGCACGGGTGTGGCGCAATTACGTGGGTATGGCACAATTACACGGTTATAGCACAGTTACACGAGCATGACACAATTACACGGTTATGGCACAATTACACGCGTATAGCACAGTTACACGGGCGTGGCACAATTACTCGGGTATGGCACAATTACATGGTAAAACTAACACAATTATACGGGTGTGGCACAGTTACATGGGTATGGCACAGTTACCTGGTATAGCACAATTGTACGGGCATGGCACAATTACACGGGTATAACACAGTTACACGGACGTGGCACAATGACACGGGTATGGCACAACTACATGGGTATGGCACAATGAAACGGGTATGACACAATTACATAGGTATGGCACAATTACACAGGCATGGCACAATTACGTGGTATAACACATTTGTACGAGTATGGCACAATTACATGCTATAGCATAATTATACGGGTATGGCACAATTACAGGACAAACGAAAAGAAGCACCAATAACCTCACATCACAACGGGCGTAGTGATTATAAAAACCGTAATGACAGTAAAAATAGGTATGCAGAACTACGAGTTTGTGCAATAGGAATGTGGACTTGATGAATTATGCTCTGAACTCCTCGTCTGTTGCATGAAGCGACAAGCCAAACGCCCGTTGATATTAAATGCTTAGCTGTGTTATGTGACAATACTTACGCTTGTCAATAATACAGGAATGTAGGTGAGAGCAGCTTATGATATTTTTGTAGCTGGCGTGGTACCGGACACTAAAAAAACATAGAAGTATATGCAGTTTTTAATTCTTTTAAATTTGCCCCCCAGTTACAGGCGCGCTCGCAAAATTGCGACATGCTACTGTTAGCTTGGTCATGTCTGTCTGCCCCTCTGACTGTGTGTCCCTCCGCATGGAACAGATCGGCTCCCACGAGATGAATTTACCATGAAATTTGATATTTCAGGGTTTTTTTTCGAAAACCTGTCAAAATGTTCAAGTTTCATTAATATCGGACAAGATTAAAGGTTACTTTACATGAAGACCTATGTACATTTATGATAATATCTCGGTGTATTCTTCTTAGAATGAGAAATATTTCAGAGAAAAGTTGCAGAGAAAGTCGAAATGCACTTTATGCTCAGTGCAGTTTCTTCCGAAAATCGTACCGTTTATTGGATAATGTGGTGGAATATGGTAGAGCCGGCGAGGCTACAGATGACAATATAATACGGAGCATGCGTACTGCGTCCTGGAGAACGAAGGCTACAGACACGCACCCGGAATTTGTAATGCTTATTAGTTTTCCACGGCAAGAAAGTTACGCGAACGCTTCTCAGTGTTAAGTAGTTCGTAGTTTGCCTGCCTGTTCAGTTTCTCTTCGGTTTCAAAATGTTCTAATATTGTCCGAGAAATTTAAAGGTTGGCAAGAAGAGGCATTCCTACCCTTGCCAAAGAACATGGAGATGATAAAATTTTCTGAGTAACTCAGAATTAAAAATTCTATGTTTCTGGTAAGCAGACATGTGCAATGTGGCGCGTGTTAAATCACGCATTTCGTTTACGTCGGTCAAGCTTAACTCCGCAAGACTGTGTCCACTTCAGAGTGACGCTGACACCGACAATCAATCAGACAGTCCGTCGTGGTGTGAAACCCCTCTAGGGGCTCATGGCCAGACATTGGTCTAGTCCTGAAATTTAGCTTTTTCACACAGTTTTGCTGCTGTCCCTGTGACCAGAGACCTGTATCAGTCCCGGCCTCAGACAGTAGATATTGCCGTATCTCAGCTGTTGTAGCGACAGCTGCGTCAACTAAATGGACATTAGGCTGACCGCCACTTTGTATCAGCTGTCTTTATTTCTCTGGTCTTACCCTATTCCAACGTTCCGAACATTTTCTGTCATAAGATCTTTTATGACTTCTGCTTGCTGCCGCCTCCTAATGTTGCGATAACATCATACTTCCTCTTCTTCAATGGTGCGACACCCCGCATTGGGCCGTGGCTTCTTCTGTAGTTCGTCTGCAGATTTCGCTGTCCCCTGCCAGTCTCCTCCATCCTCTTTTATTCAGCAGCAACAAGGAGTCCCTCCTGATGTTGCCTTCCCAGCCCTGTCGCGTTCTTCCCACAGGTCTTCTGCCATGGAATTTTCCATTCAGTACTTGGGCATTCTAGATTTATCCATTCGGTCTACATGACCTGCCCACTGTAGTCTTTTGAACTTAATATATTTCACTATATCAGATACCGTCTTGCAATTCATAGAGCTCTTTATTATGTCTTAGTTTCCATCCGAAGTTATTTCCCCAGACCGGTCCAAAGATTATTCCTGGTATTATCCTTTCAAATATTGCTAGTCTCTCTTCTGCTTCCTGAGGCACTGTCCATTTTCTCGCAGCCCATGACTTAGTAATGGTCGGACCGATGCAGTCACACACTTAGAGAATTCTGAAATCCACATTCAAATCCTGACTCTTTGTGTTTCTTTACAAGCTGCGAGCCGTTTGCCTAAACAGGCGCTGCTATTCCAAACTGTGTCTCTGCCGAAAATTCGCAGCGGGCTGGCGTAACTCATTATAAAAAAAATTAATGTTTTATGTTGGGCTAATTTAATGTTAGGCTCTTAATCCGTTACTTCTCAATTCTGTAACAAATGTTCTGAAGACGCTGACGTCTGTAATTTGTATGTGCAATCTCTAGGCGATTTATCCGTCAAAGATTTCTCCGAGATCATTTTTGGTTGAAAATATATAACAAAGCATTCTATTCTTTGAGTGTAAGATGAGGCTCTGGCGGTAAGTCAGCGAAAGAAACAGATGACCTGAGTCTCATCTCCGTCGATTTTTGTGTTTCACCATTCATACCACGACTAAGGTCATCCTGAATTATATATAAATATTCAGTACGTACCGCGCAGTAAACACAGTCCGTCACGGCTATAAGAACCTGCTCATGTCAATATCGTAAAAAAAAACATTTGTTTGTTCTTAGATCCACACAAAGCCCAGAAATATAAGATGTGGGCAGAAAGTAGATTTTGTTTTACCCTCTTAAACCTACTGGCTATGTGATGCACCAACAGGTTTAACTACGAAGAATTTTACATTCTGCCCACACTGTATTTGTGTTTTGTATTTAACTCAGAACTAATAGCGACTTTTGCCCCATACAACACAGACTGATCGGTTTTTATGACCGAGATGAAAAGTGTTTACTGCGCGGTATGATCTGGGTCTTTAAATAAAACAGTCTGCGCTTCGTCTTGGGGGTTAAACTTATTGGTACATACTCGTTTGTAGAATGATTCCCAAGCTTTGAAGTCTAAATGAATTCCAGTTTGTTGTTTCAAAGTTGGTATCTCGAAGAAACGACGCATAAGAAGTATACACTATATTAGGACATATATCATGAAACCGAGGCTAGTGAGCATTCTTCGATGTAAAATGTTTCGACGAAAATTGGTCAGTTCAGTATTAAAAATAAATTAAAATTGCTTATTAATTTTTATGTTGCTAGACTGAGATCTCAGTTCTATTACTATTACGTAATGCGTGTTGCTTATCGGTATGAAGCCTTAAAAGCACTACAATATGTGACAGATTAACGTAATATTAAAACATTTCAATACTGAGTATTTCCTGCTTATTTAATTGTCTTCCCTGGAGATTTTTATTTATTTTTTTTTCAGTAACGTTCGATAGTACTTGGGAAATGTCAGTTGATAAAATGTTTAATATTCGTGTATAGTAAATTATTTGTGTATTTCCTTATTTTTATTTAGTTTATCTCGTAGATATCCAAAAGAAATTTCTTACGTCATAAGCCCATCTTAATATCCCAAAATTGTGTCTGAAAATTTTTGATCTTCGAACTATCACCGATCAACAGGAACTGTACGTATGACGTCACACCAAGTCGACTTCAGATTTTTGCCTTCTAGATTCTTCTGAGATGTTCATGTATATATATATATATATATATATATAGGCTATAATGAAATGTTATTGCTGTTGCAGGGTCTGTTGTATGGAATGTCTACATAGATTGTGTTTTTCTTAGATTTGTGCGTCATACACAATGATAAACATTCATCCCGTCGAAATATTTTGTAATCACGAACTTAACAAACGATATTTTGATTTGAGGGTTGTCTGACCATGTATCTTCCTCATGAAATAATGTGGTATGCAACAAGGTAATTTTATTGATATATTCTACGATGATGGGCGTATGTACCCGGAACATGTCGAGCTAAGAGTATATCAATAAAATTACCTTGTTGCATCAAGTTTGGCGTACCACAATATTTTGATGTTTTGCTGACCGTGCATCTCAGTATAATCTTAGTAATTAACCAACTTAATGCAAAAAATCTTGTTTTATAATAAGTTTATTATACGCCTCTACATGTTTCGAGCACTCTGTGCCCATCGTCACGAGGTCAAAATTGTATTATACAGCATCTGGTATCATCACACCCTGTACGTGGCCGTCCCTTGCACGGCCGTGCACCGGACAGCCACCTACAGAGTGTGATGATACCAGATGCTGTTTAATACAATTTTGACCTCCTAATGATGAGCACAGAGTGCTCGAAACATGTAGAGACCTATAATAAACTTAGTATAAAACAAGAATTTGTGCATTAAGTTGGTTAATTACTAAGATTGCAAACAATATTTGCTACATAATTTGAGGATATGGTCACAATCGTAATAGATATTGAATTCTATATCGATTTATATAGGCAATAAATATTAAATATGTGATTGAATCGTTTTAATTTTATACAGTAATGAGTCATGTACACGGCAAGGAAAACAATCGGTAACTGTATAAGAGCAGTACTTCACAACCTTAAGTTTATGTCGTTGATTATTACGTTACACCATAACAAATTTCAGCCTACCGTGTATGTGAGTGATCCCGTTACAGGCCCGGTATGGCCCAGAGGGTGGGTAGAGGTGTAGCTGTACTCTTCCATGACCGCGGCACTAGAAGGGGGTGAGTGGTCAGCAGCACACCCCGGCCGCACTTTACCCCCGGGAAAGACACCGTGTATGTAGCCATAGTAAATATTATGTAAATATAATCAATCAATAATTTTCGTAGAAGAATGCTTTTGTCACTCGATGAGGAATTAGCTGAAACACACGTCGGTCTGCATGTAAAGTGGCTGATATTTTTATCCGAATTTAAAGAAACTAGAATTTTCACGACAAAATTTAGAAAATTCTCCACCAATATAGAATTTCACAACAGTCTGTCCAGTGGGACGGCCAGACGTGACGAAGCCAATGCGAATGCACCTTTTTTTTGTTACGTTTATGAATGCAGAAATCATGTGTACACTTCGAAGGTCTTCCAGATACAGTGCAGCTAAATTAGCATACTTCCTGTGTGTGTGTGTGTGTGTGTGTGTGTGTGTGTGTGTGTGTGTGTGTGTTCCTCACTTCTACTTTTGAAACAATGGACTAGTCTTCATTAAACTGTGTACACACATTGTACCATTAGAGGTCTCCCCCAGAAGCCGCGCCACGTGAATTACTACACACCAGTAATGAAGCTAGTAGACCGCTGTGACTAGGCACCTAGGATTCGGTACGGTGACAGGTCATAAACATACTTACGCATTTGTTTATGAAATGTTGTCCGTAAGTTAATATTAGATGCAAAAGTTGCGGGTTATTTGTCCGAGAAATTTAACTTAAATGGAATTTGTACCTACAGGATAAATTCCTTACAGGAATGAATACAAAAAGTTGATGTTAACAGATTTGTATAACAGAAAATCTGTTGAGTTTTGTTTCAAACTGTTGTCAGGAATAACACGATTACGTTGAAGATGATTTAGTGTAGGGCAATGGCAGTGATTCTTGTGTTTCTTTGTTAGGAGCCTGGAGTCCAGTTTGTACAACAAGGCCAATGAGCTGCAGGAGGACATTAGCATGAAGAGGTTTGACCTGCGAGTAGCACAGATCCATCTTGCAGCTGTCAGAGCCCAGGTAAGTACACATGTTATTCCTTATGATGGACAAGGTTTATTGAAAGGTTCACTTGGACAGATCGGAAGATTCAGAATTGTATTGTGACGCAGAGAATCAGTAATGTACCGTGTACATTGTTGGGAGCTCAGAGAAAACACTGGCCGATCACCCAGTGTATATCGTTCATCTCTTTGGCCAGGTGCCCCCCCCCCCAGAATTTTTCACTGGGGTGGGGGGGTGGGGCAGGGACTGACCCTAAGGCAATATATATAATTTATGTTTGATTTTAAAAAATCATGTTATAAAATTATGTTAAGCACTTACAGACATCTAAACACGTGTGATTCTTCGGAATAATTACTATAACGGATTGTCCTCCTCGTCTCTCGTGCTCACAGCGTTTTACAACTGTTCCTTCATGTCACATGTATATGGTAATTTATAGCCCACGCTTCGTAAAAACTGGGGATCCCATTTTCAGGTATTTTCCTCATGTTCTAGCCATTTGTAATGTGTCTGTTATCCTCATAACTTCGCTGATATTTTCGTCATATTTAATATCCCTCATTATTTATTCTGTCTTGCTCTGTGATAAGGCATTTCCACCGCTTCCATTCTTCGCGTTTCTTTTTTCGTTAAGCTCAGATATTCTGGGACACGTCAAAATAGAAGGGGCATTTAATCGCCGGTCTGTCAGTGCTGGCAACCAGCTTCGATCCCAGGCCGTTCTTATGGCATTTCTAGCAGAAAAATTTACAATAGGACAGGTTTATCTCACGAGTCCTTCGGTCTTCCCTATCAGTATTATTCCAAAAGTGCTTCTTTGCCAAGATTCATTCATGTTGCGTGGAGCTGTGTAAACTTCGCAGTTGCCAGCCTCATTAAGGCATCAAAAACTGTTGATATGAATATTTTTATACAAATAGAGCAAGGTTTGCTTTTGGAAGGTCCGTAGCGATTTTGTGTTTTGCTGCACAGAGCGGTGATCTGAATTTCTTGACGGTATTGTTCATTAGCTGTGTCAGATTCTGAGGTTATGTAGCGTAAAAACTGTCGTCTGTTTTTGTCTAACCGTTTAAAGCAAAGTGGTAATTATATGTTCCACTAGGTGTAATATAAAGAAACTCTGCATTTCTTCACACGGTATTTCGTGTAATTCCTGCTGTAAGTACGAGTTGTGTACAAGATAACTGAAGGCCCTTTTCTGCCCAGTGCTTCCCGATTAGCGAAAGAACACCCCTTTTTTTAAGGTTCCCAGGCTTGGCCCACTTGTCCTTCTGGTAAGAGCAAAATGTAGATGAAGCTGAGTATGGAACGCTGGTGTAGTGTTATTGACTTGGAGAAAACAGAAGTCCTTGGAGAAAAACTTCTCCCACTGTCACCTTGTCCAACAAAATTCTCACAAGCACTGGTCTGGGATCGAGCCCGGGCCTCCGCGGTGAGGTAGCGGCGACTAACCACCTGAGCCTAGGCACGGTCCTCTGTGTACCACTTTAACCGATTGGATTTTATAATACGAGTATATAGGGATTGTGTTCTCTTTGAGCTAGGAAATGAATTTTGATGTACAATTTAAATGTCGGTTTTAAAATAATGTTAGCACCATTTTCTCTCGAATTGCATAAATACTAAAGATGGAGGCAGCAAGTTCTTCTTAAACGTGGGTAAAAATTTACCAATCCTCGCGGCGTCCTATTCAAAAGTTCTTAACTGTGAGACTCACAAATCTTGCAACACATACACAAACACGCGCGCTTCTTCTTCTTCTCTCAAATAATTATATTATGAAGGTGTAGTAATGTAATTGTTTTCAGATATGTTTTGTACTGTCAAATCTAAACGTCCGTTGTACGACGCCGCCTCAAGGCATTCCCCGTTTTTGAGGTAAAGAGATAAATAGTTTCCTTATCTTCTCCACAAGACATTCCAGCGTCAGGACAACACGATCCATATTATACGCTTTTAAAATATGTTTTAATATTATTATAATGCCATATTGCTTCGAATTTAAGACGCACCTATTTTCACATTTTTCCGAACCAAAAATTAGGATGCGTCTTAATTTCGAGGTATTATTTTTCACTCTTCGAAAGTCTCAAAAACATAATTTTCCTCCAAAAACAAGTGGCCTCGCTGAAAGAGCAGTAAACATCGGACAGTGAAATATATTTGCTTGTATTTTTTTTTACTGAAAGTCCCTTTTTAAAGGTGGGGTGCGCCTTATATTAGAAGGCGTCTAAAATCCGTAGTAAAAAAAAATAAAATCATAAATGGGAAATATAAAAATACCTATTTTTCATTTGTTACATAAAATTTAATATGACTTGTACAATTTGTAATATCTCGCAAATTCAAAATATATGCGCTTTATTTTGAATCTTAAACGTAATGTATTTAAGGCTTGAATATGGTCAGTAAGACCGGAACATGTAGTAGGTCTGACGGGACTAATAAAGTTTGTTGTAGTTGAAGACATTACGTATGTCATTTTAATATGTCATTAGACGAGTACATTTTTATAAAAAAATTGGGAAGGAGTAGGAATTAAGGGTGAAAACTGAATAGATTGATTATAGGTACAGAAGGTGAATATAATATGAGTTGAAGTATTAGAAGTAAGTACAAGAAGAGGCGAAGTTTAAAGCCGCCAATTACTTGCTGATGGGATGAAGCATCTGATGTGATAGACATAGTTTGTTTGATGTGCTTAGTGTGCAGTTGTCGAGTTGCTAAACGGCTTAGCACTGATGCAGCACGTGAATAATACACAGTGACAGCAAGTCTTTGTCTTGCATGTTTCACTTCGAAGCTAAATAACAAGTTTACGAAGGTGAATTGAAGTGTAAATATATACTGAATAAACACACTTCTTGCCTTCCGAAGCTTGGTTAGTTTTCGCAAACATACGATACAATTTATGCATTGTTGATAATTAGTGACAGTTGCAGACGGCCATGTCGTTCTAATTTATTTCAAGAAAATAAAAAAAAAAAAACAAGAAACTTTCCAAACGGAATTACTAAAAAGCGGGCGAATTCTTGGTGAGCGGTGCACGAATGTACAGTGACAGTAAGAATATATGTCCGAATATTTTTTGTTACAAACTGCTGTCCACCTGCGAGCACTCTGCATGTCTTCATGGCTGGTATGGGGACTTTACCTTTACCTTTGTGACGCGGTTTTGCTTTTACATTGACATAGTAAAAGTATATTTTTTCTCGAAATTTAGGCGTTTATTACGAAGTATGAAAAAGAAAGCCATATGAAACTCGTCCACCGCCTGCCCGTTGGTGATCTAGTGACATAACGTAAAATATTTGTCGAATTTTCATGAAACTCGGTATAAGAGCTCTTTACAAAACGTCGCTGGAAAAGCGTGAGTTACGTGAAAATAGTGCAGTAAGTTTCCTACTTTATTTAAGAGTGAATTTAATTTTTGCTCTAAATTTTGTATTTATTAATCGAGTATGGTTCGATTCTACACCTAAGAGGTTGTTACCGTCTATCCAGGAGTCAGATTTCTCGGACACCTCTCTCCTTACCATGGTAGTCGGTGTGATTAGCTGTTATTCTGGGAGCTGCGCTCTTCTGGGTTATTACTTAGCGATTACCAAGAACAGCGCATTTCTAATCTACTTCGCGGCGCAAGCCTGGAATCAAGCATATCTGCTCTTCTGTTGAAGGGCGCTTACCAGTCGATCTGGATTTCGTGAACGAAGAAGCCTCTTCTCCATATGTCACCTACTGGTTTGATATATTGTTGAGACTGTGGGTTGGTTGACAGTGGGCATAAGCAACCAGCCGCACTTGCGAATGGGATGTAAACAGTGATGGGAATTTAATGTTTTGTTGAATGTGCATCGTGATGTATTCCTAGAATAAAAACAAACCGGATGCACTACTTACTTTCAATTTATTTCAATAATTAAACTTATACATGTTTCGAGCAGGCTTACAGCTCATCATCAGGAGGACCCCGATCCTGCCAACAGCCAGTCAACGTAAAGGCATGACATATACCAACTGCTGTACATACAGAGTAGTACCTCCTGATGATGACCAGTAAGCCTGCTCAAAACATGTAGAGGTTAATTATTGAAATAAATTGAAAATAAACAGTGCAGCCTGTTGGTTCTTATTGTACGCAAAGTTATGGAAATGTTTATTGCAGGTGACCGAATGTACAAGTGTGGGTGAGTTTTGTAATCAGGCTCGGTAGGCATGAGGTCTTAACTTCGAGGAATATTCCCGTTGTGGTACAACGATTTGCACTTCTACACCACTACGCTGCACTCAGGAATGAAACGATAATTCAGTTTATTTCTTGATTTATGGATCATC
>Ga0136643_10009646_pt1 | contig 14214 bp, 10 predicted proteins | sample TergutLab28metaG_FD_96883 | JGI IMG/M metagenome (GOLD analysis project Ga0136643, IMG submission 96883) | Labiotermes labralis P1 segment gut microbial communities from Petit-Saut dam, French Guiana - Lab288 P1 (version 3) (version 3) | ecosystem: Host-associated > Arthropoda: Insects >... | reverse complement strand
TATTGTTTGTGTGTAACTGTATACTGTACTGCTGCCACCGGGTGTCAACCCAACTACAGTTAGCAAATATATATCATTCCTTGTAAATTATTCCTAATGTCACCAGTGTATTTTTACTGTACAGAAAAACGCACAGGTGAAAAACCTATACATACAATTGTGCATACACTTATTCATTCTTAACGTGTTGAACTTTGTGTTGCCCACCAAAGTTGGCTGCACCACATAAAAGGTACAGCAAGCTTGATGTACTACAACTGTATTGCATGGGTGCAAAATTCCAGGGTGTCAGGTTCCATGGAAACTGCTTCATGTCATTCATCAGGTACCTAGGACTTTTAGGTGGAACCTAGATTTTTGCCACACACCCACCCACCCACCCCAGGCGGTACATATTGGCTTGCCACCCTCCCGACCGACACCCAACACACCACACCTACTCCTCTTGGAGCGCTTGACCTAACCTAACCTTCCAAACCTTACAGTCATAACACAGCACAATGTCACTGTGTGCGACCCTCTGTACTCAGCATTTTGACACTTTACAATCATCCATTTAGTACCAGTGATCTAGCCTTTCATGACAGGATTTCACAAATCAAGACATGACCATACAGTTGGTGAACAGGCTATTCCCCACTCTCCTGCTGTACTGCAGATCACACTCAGCTAAACTAAGCTCTGTCTTTCATTTAGTAATATCGATAGCTTTCATGCATTATGGAATGAAACTATCCTCTGACCATTAATGTATCTTATGCTTCCGAAAAGTGTTTTATCTTATTAGAAATAACCTTTCATGCTTTGTATGCTTTCACTTACAATTTTAAGTTCTCATTTCTCACATTTCATAAGTTCTTGGAACCAAAGATATGTTTTACATCACAAATGGGTTCCAATGCCTGTGATGGTTCCAGCTGTCCCATTAGCCACAAGCATCAAAACCCCCAGCATATTAAATTAAAACACCATTTCACATTTTCCTATTCAACATTTGCACGTACTTTTAACGTTCACCGAGCAGAGAGTGAACCGAAGAGCGTCGGCTCCACACTCCTCAATTCCCTTTGGGAACAGCTTCTTCTGACCATCCACAGTCAGAGCCAGTTCTGACTTGGACAGCTGCCCAGCCTCAAAACCCTTGTGTGCTCGACAATGCAAGTCCTGAACATAAAGAACCGAACCTCTTAAGAACAGCATCCATGTGGACTTTGGATTTGGTTTGATACAGGGCCAGTCCATGTGGGATTTATGGTGGACCAAGTTCAATGGGACAGGGGTTTTTATTTTCAAGTGATGCAGGTATCCTCTGTCAGTATCATCTTATCAATGTTGCATACTCATTCATTCATCTCTCACCAGTGCTCCATAATCTTAGTAAATGCCAAGGTTGTTAAACAGTATTACAAAATGAAGCAGTCAACTGAAATCCTCTAATTCAGTTCTGGTTTGCAGTATGACTGTTCACCCTACTCTCATAATGTGGCCAAAATACTGGGCTGATATGAGCATCCAGCTGTTTGTTTGTGATACACAATTCTACTTCCCACATTCATCACCTTTACATCACAAGTCACATAGGCAGACACATGACCACACTGTCTGCTACAGCACAGTCGTAGAACACCTCGCCTACACAGCAGGTGATCAGAGATTGATTCCCATGGAAGTCATACTTTTGTCAATCACCATGCTTGAAGTGGCTTTGGGAAGCATAAGCAAGCCTGTCTCACATGTCTGTCAGCTGTTTTAGTAGCTTTCTTGTCCAGAAGTGACCCAATATACCTGACACAATTAACAATTAATTATACATTAACAAACTGGAATAGCATTCATGAATTAATTAAGAGGATACCATATCCAAGGGATGTCTGCTACACAGTGGTCCAGAATTTCTACTTTCCCATTTGTTTCCATTTGCTATTTAAAAACATAATGATCAAAATATACCAAACAATGATTTACAGTTACTTTACACAGGTGTCAAACTCGGTCTCACACATTAAGGGAAGAATATGGGCTGAGGATTTTTGAAAGTACAATGCTGAGGAAAATAATTGGGGCTAAGAGGGAGGAAGTAAGAGGAAACTGGATAATGAGGGGCTTTGTGATTGGTACTGCTAAACAGACAGTATTAGAATAATCAAGGATAATGCAATGGCAGGGCATATGGCATATAGTATATATGGCACAGGGGAGAAAGGAACAGGAAGTATTGGTAACAATGCCAGAAAGGCAGAGTTCTACTTTGACGACCTAGGCATAAATGGGGAGGCAGGTAACATAGTAATTGTTGTAACCATAACCAGAAAATCAACGGTAATTTAATAATGACAACAACAATACCATGGTAAACATAGCAACCATATAAACACGGTTGACCTTGGTAACCAAGGCAACAACAATAACGCAACAAAACATACACACGTCTACACATACAGCATCAATTTTTTGGCCGATTTTAACCAAACCTGAATTCCCTCAAATCACTTCAAAATTTACCAAAAATCTCATTAGAAGGAAAAGAGTTGTTCAAAGCTGATGGAGACAGATGACACAATAAAGTTACCAGCTGCAACTCTGCAAATGGTCTAAAAAGAGGACGACTGAGTGAACTCACATGGCTCAAAACAGGAAGCTGTTGGTGGCTCTCACACTAAGGTACCAGTACCCTTCCAGTTCCATAAACTGTGATTAATTTCCATACTACCTGAGCAATTACTAGCATCTGAAGACAGATACAGCTCCATGCAGTGAATTAGCTAGCGAATGAGTCAGGCCACTAAACAGCATCCGTTCTGAAAGCTGACAGTTCCTGCAGTATTCACAAAAAAGCCTGTCTACTATGGAACCTGACGCTCAGTTGCCCAGGTCACAAAAATTAAATAACAAGTCATCAGAACACTAAAATGTAGCTCATTTACTTCACTGCAGTATCATTACTTTTCAGGATAATCCCACATTTTCCCTCTTTCGGCACTAGCTTAAAAGTTCTGTCACACTAGAAATGAGGGTACTTGTATATGCAATCATTAAAAAACAGCCTTTTCCACTTCCTCATTTCTGTAGGATCAGCCACCTTCAAAGTGCTGCTGGTGCAGCACAAATAAACTCTACGTTTCACGTGACCGTCGCCACAAGGACAACCAGGCTACACTGACACAGAAGTCACAGGCTGTGGTACCTTAACTGTGGAACATCCCTTGCAATAGTTCCAGCTGCACACACTAAAGTAACCACAATGCAACTGTACCTCCAATGAGATGCCATAAATAAGATCTTCAGGTAACACGACATTTCCTAGACTCTTGGACATTTTTCTTCCTTGAGCATCACAAATTATTCCGTGCAGCAAAACATTCTGCAAGAAAAAAAAAATTAACTTACTGTCATGTTACAAAAAAGAGGCACTTCCTTATTCAGGATTATTTATTTACTTATTTATTCATTTATTTACAGCTTATTTAATGACATCAGTGAATGACACCATACAGGTCAAATGCCATGATTGTTAATGGATGATGAATTGGATAGGATGTTACAGTGTTCATAATCTTACAGTGTTACATCATCAAATCTGTACCATGATAGCTAAACTTCTTACTTGTAAGCTGGTGATACTAGACCACCCCCTTGTGCCTGTGTGATCGGAAATGCCATCTGACTGACAAAGCACTCATGGTAAGGGAATTACATATTGTTATCACAAGCCAATTTCCTTGCACACTACAGACATAGCAGCTGATCGGCAGTGCTGCGTCCTCACAGTTTCCAGCAAATTAGCACACTTCAGTTTCGCTGTCTGTTCTCATAACTAGGAACACAGGAACCTAGTACAGTGATACCTCAGCTAATGAGTGACCCTACTAACGAATTTTTCGGCTAACAAAGATTTTTTTTGTTGTTTTTCGGACTTGGCTAACGAATATGGATTTGGCTAACAAATGTTTTAGTGGATGCGCGCGCTAACATAAAGCAGCAAACATGAATGGTCGGGCCATTCCAGGAGCTTATCTTTTCCGTCTGTATGTGTGTTTCGGCTAACAAATGTGATTCCGGAATGAATTATCTTTGTTAGCCGAGGTATCACTGTATTGACGTAATTTCTTGTCCATGGCAAACAATTCCATGTAGACTGAACCAGCACTATTATCTGCACCATATACAATTAGCAGCAGTATACCCAGTGTCCTCGTGCCTGTCTTTCAGAACTTTTGCCACTCATCCACAATATGTCATTTCTTTGGCACGTAAAACTTGTGTGTTGTCCACCGAACTGCACAAGTACGTCACAACTTCTTCACTTGGGCACCATACAATGTTTCATGCAGTCACACTGAAAGCAGTGGTACAGCTGGGTTGATCAGTACCTACGGTCACTGCTAAAACAAACTACGAACTTGCAAAAAAAAATATCAATTATATATTGATTGTCCATATATTTGGCTCAATAATTTAATTTTTTGAGCAAAAAAAAAATCATATATTTTCTACTTGTAATATTCACTTTGCCACCCCTTGGCCCCTGCAAACTGGGGCAGCAGCACCACTTGCCAACAGTCACCCCCCCCCCCCTATCTCCAAGCTACCCACCTGACAGGAAGTGCCCAGTACTAAGATCTGTGTGCTTGATGGTATCAGGAAAGGACACAAAACCGAAAAGAATGTTTCCCAAGCAACAAGCAATATACTGCACAGTAGCAGCTTGGTCACAAGTGACGCATTGACAGCTGTGAATCGCGTGTGTCCGCTCAACTCTGGGCACAACTTGACGTGGAAGCCAACTTGGACTCCAGTAGTGAGGATGACGATGATGGTGATGACTTCCATAAGGACAGGACTTGGCTAGGCCGTGAGGATGCTGGTTTGAGTTCCTATGTACTGCAGCCAATGGCCTTGCCTTGCCAAATGCAGAATTTCCAGCTTCAATGAGCTGTGTGATGACAGCAGAATGACAATGGAGATACAGGATGGAGGTGAACCCGAACCAGTGCCGAGTACTACTGAAGCACATGCGGGTTATGAAACGAACCGTTCTTTTATGTGCACAGCATAACTTAGCATAACAAACAGAATATCTGAAACTGGAACTGGCACTGCCTCAATTGATACGCAAGGCTTCCACTAAAGAATTGACCACTACAAACTGCTGTGAAAAAATTTGATTTCCACATGGGTAATAAGGTAATTTCTTTCTTGTTTATGAACACTGTAGTGAAACTGGAATGTTCACAGTTTTTGTGTTTTGTGTTTCTAACACATTAATTTAATGTTTTGTGTTTATGACACATTAATTTAATGTTGTGTGTTTCTGACTTATTTTCATTTTTGTGTTTCTGACACACTGATTTAAATTTTGTGTTTCTGACTCATTAATTTAATTTTTGTTTCTGACTCATTAATTTCATTTTTGTGTTTCTGACTCATCAATTTACATTTTGTGTTTCTGACTCATTAATTTAATTTCTGTGTTTCTGAAACATTAATTTAATTTTTGTGTTTCTGACTCATTAATTTAATTTTTGTGTTTCTGACACATTAATTTATTTTTTTTTTGTGTTTCTGACTCATTAACTTAATTTTTGTGTTTCTGACTCATTAATTTAATTTGTGTGTTTCTGACACATTAATTTATTTTTTGTGTTTCTGACTCATTAACTTAATTTTTGTGTTTTTGACTCATTAATTTAATTTTTGTGTTTCTGATTCATTAATGTAATGTTTTGTGTTTCTGACACATTAATTTTTTTGTGTTTCCGACTCATTAATTTAATGTTTTGTGTTTCTGACACATTAATTTTTTGTGTTTCTGAATCATTAATTTAATGTTTTGTGTTTCTAACTCACTGATTTAATATTTGTGTTTCTGACTCATTATTTCAATTTTTGTGTTTCTAACTCATTAATTTAACATTTTGTGTTTCTGACTCATTAATTCAACGTTTTGTGTTTCTGGCTCATTAATTCAATGCCTTCCAGCAACTGTTGTTTTCCCATCTGCAGTCCCCACAGAAATGACAGACTCAGCTTTCACCATACATGTTGTACATAGAAAACAGTTTCTAATATGTGTGGAGATTTATTCAGTGCCAATTAATTGTGAACACCAAGGCTGTACAGCACTAACTGAACTGTGACCTTGCTCACTACTGTAATATCACCTTGAACGGTAGCTGTCCTGTGAGTTCCATTCCCAGCATGACCATACGGGCCACCCAGAAGAACAGGATGTCATGACCAGTCTCCATTAGCGTCAGAGGGTAGTACTGCTCAGTCTATAACAATACCATAGCCAGTAGACTTTTTCAAGTCATATGCAGACAATTCAAAATTTGGCTTACAAGTATGTAAATTTGACAATGAAGATGGAGGCAGCATGTTACTCTGAAACAGTAATATCCATCTACACAACTGATGCTGCACATCACAGTACAGTTGAAACTGAATGCTCACAGAAATTAGAACAGTGAATATTATATGACAATTCCGAATCCTACAAGAGAACACTAAATTCTGTACAGCTATCCAAACGTTCAAATTAAACATCCACTGAAGATTTGACTTTCAGTTAAAAACCAGAGGAAGTGCCTATTGCTGCCCTTGTCCATATTCACTAAAAAAATAAAATGCCCAACAGGAAGCGCAAGATCAAAACGGAAAAAAACATGTTAGGAAAGAAAAGACACATAACAAGGCTGGGTGGGAGGGAGGAATGAAGAAAGGACATGGGAAGAAATTGAAGAGAAGCCAGTTTGGGAGACAGAGACAGGTGGTGAATCTTGGTTGTTAGACAATTCACATAACACAGAATTGTTGATTGAACAACACAAATATGCTAATAATTCTAACATTAAACTATGTGTACCTTGAAAATTGCAATTTCAGGTACCGATTATAGAAAGTAAAGTAATGTGCGAGACTTGATTTTCTTGCAGCTGAAGATTCAGTTCTTCTGGGATGTGACACTGTGCCACTGGGTGTGCAGTTACCTATGTTTCCTTCCAAATTACAGCAACTGCTCACCCAAAGACACAGCATTACAACCGAGACAGCCTGAATCTTCAAACACAATATTCCTGCTTGATAAATGTTGAAAAGCACAGAAAGAAACAGACAATAACTGCTATGATATTGAAGCATGTGATAAAATTCTGGTTCTCACACCTTTCCAGGCCAGCCAAGCGCAGAGAACGGCAAGAGGGCTGAAGAGAACCAGGTATCCAGCACGTCATCATCTTGGCACACATACAACACATCAGACTCCAGCACGCCCAGCACGGTTGCAGCCTTCTTCCTTGCATCTTCGGTGTTTCGAGCGGCCACCCACACACTCGACTGTGAGTTCATGATGCTCGAACATTCATATGCTGGAATCTGATGCCCCCACCACAGCTGACGAGACACACACCAGTCTCTGTTAAAGTCAATAACGTGTTCCTCAATAATTCCCTTGACAGTTATCAAACACTGTATTCAGACCACTTTCTAAACATCTTGTGTTCTTAATTTAATTAATGATAAGATTTTATATAAGTTCATACACTTAGCAAACTTTACGGTGATTTATTTGACTTTACTTAATATTTTTTACTATGGAGCAGTAGCCATTTTGAACATGGAGTAGCTGCCATTTTGAATATAGAGTACCAGCCATTTTGTTTCATCTCTGGACTCTTCAATGGTGCTGCAGTTTAAATTCCAACCACTGTCCATGACAGATGGGTTTTCAATTTATAGTTTCCTTAAATGCTTTTATGAACATAGGGTGCACTGAGGCCAAGAGAAAGTGAAAAGCTAGGGGTCCATACAGTGCACTGATGCAGGCACTACACGGTTAAATCTGTAAGTGTGCAGCCTTAAAGTTGACCATAAAACAGTTGACAAGCTCTGCAAGTGTTTGTCTAGATCTCTGGTTTCTGTGACTCACATCAAGTAAAACTGTACAAATCTCCCTGTATCATGTCACGCAGGTAGGCAGACAGCAGTAGAACTGTAGTTCTACCCATACTCAACGCTGGTGCTAGGAGGGGGTGGATGGAGAATACCAAGTTCCATTTGCTTTACCCCAAGGAAAATGACCCAGCACCCAACGTATAGGAGGCTACATGGGCCTCAGGGTCAGTCTGGGTGGGTCCAACAAAACTTGCTTCCACTGGGGTTCAAACCATGGACCGTCCAGCTGGTGGCAAGTTGCTATACCAACCGCACTATCCCAGGTGTCCATACATCATATGGTCACACAGTATAAAGTTAAGCACAGTAGCTACAGCTGTGTAGCAACATGCATCATGCTGTTTAAAAGTATAAGGCTATATCCACAGCAGCTACAGCTCTGTAGTGATATATGTCATGTAGCTAGAAAATACGAGTATAATCTGAACTCATAAATCTTTCGGACTTTTTCAATCACGTGTATTGAAATACAATGCACTACATTTTGGGGACAGGTTGCGTCCCCGTCTTCAGAGGACAGGTTGTGTCCGCGTCTTCAGATGACAGGTTGCGTCCCTGTCTTAAGAGGACAGGTTGCGTCCTTGTCTTCAGAGGACAGGTTGTGTCCCCATCTTCAGAGGAAAGGTTGCGTCCCTGTGTTCAGAGGACAGGTTGTGTCTCTGTTTTCAGAGGACAGGTTGTGTCCCCATCTTCAGAGGACAGGTTGAATCCCCGTCTTCAGAGGACAGGTTGCGTCCTTGTCTTCAGAGGACAGGTTGTGTCCCCGTCTTCAGAGGACAGGTTGCGTCCCTGTCTTCAGACTTGCTTCTTTGCAAACAGCTGACATTAAATTATTATTATTTATAATGTAATTAAACCATGATTAACACAAAATTAATAAATAGCACATATTACAAAAAGTTTAGAAAGTATAGTTAATATGCAAATTTCACCAGACACCAAATACACAAAGTACACAATTGGTCTATGTAGCTACTTCCTCTCACTGACCAGTAACGGCACAGTGTTGGTGAACCCAGTGGTCAGAACGATTAAAGTAATGGGTGCTCTTCATAGCATTAGGAAGTAGAGGGGGTGCTGTGTTGCCAAATGCCATTTTATTTCTTACTTGTAATAAAACCAACTAGATGCACTAATTTCTCAAATTTGTGTTTGGAATTTTATTCCAAAAATAAATTTGAGAAATTAGTGCATCCAGTTGGTTTTATAATAAGAATTTATCATGATGCATGGTCACATGAATGTCAAAAGCCATTTTATTTCCCTACTTTTGAGCTAAATAATCACTTTCACTTCCAGTTGATCCAGTCAATTGGTTGAATGCTGCTGCAGTATTTGCTGGTTTTTAAATACCAGAATGGTTCTGTGTGTGTGTGTTTTAATTTATTTATTACACAGCATGCCCCATTACACAGTAATATTACATGCTTTACATAACCTAAGTTTTAGTTGACAGTCATTTCAAATCTGAAAGTTCTAAAGACTTAACAAAATTTTACAAAAAAATTTTGATAATTATTAATGAGTGTTTCATTCATTGCAGGCCAATTGCCACCAGTGTTTTTTTATTTGTCTTATCATCTCATTCCTTTGGTTACGCAATTTCTTGCACTTAAATATTAAATGGTCTACAGTTTGTTCTTCTTCACATGGGCACATCAGATTGTCTGTTAGTCCAAGTTTGTATAAGTATGATCTTATTTTCCTGTGTCCTGTTAGCATAGTAGTTAACTCTGGAAATATCGGTATTTTCTGTGTTAGCCTCTTCCTCACTGATGGGAAAAAAGCTTTTGTAACTGCCCCTTTTCTCGTATCCATCCCCTGCTGTTCCCACATATGAAGTCCATGGTCTTTTCCTCTTGTTACGATCACCTCTTTTGGTATCTTGTCGTATACGACTGGTCCATCTCCAACAGCAGCTTCTTTTGCAAGTCTATTCACCAACTTGTTCCCGTCCTTTCACCCAGCCGAAATGCACAATCCACTTTTGATGTACCAATGCAATAAGTTTGTTTCTAATAAGTTCTATAAAACGGTTCCATTTAATCTTATGCGTACTGGACCGTGCATCATCTTGATATTTGAATAAAGGTAGTATCCTGACTCCCACTGTGGGCATGCTCACATCACAGGGCACTCCAACGCACTTATTCTGTAAAACAGTGTCTGACCCAGAAGCAATGCAATTATTGCCAAATCTTTATTGGTTATTTTCTGAACATGTTTAAAGCAAAATGAACTACACTCCATTGCTCCCAGAACATTTTGTGTAAATATCTACCGCAATACCTGACTGTAAGCTTACCTTGAGCAGAGTGCACACATATTATCCACAGTGTGAACAACACGTAACGCTGCCCACTACAACACGTAATGCTGCCCACTACAACAAAAACTCTGCGTATTTGAACTTGATTTTATAGTCAGAAAATGAAAGAACAAGCATGTGTTATGTCACAAAAATGCAGCACCAAATTATAATATAAGGTAGGATTCTTTCAAAATGTAACAGTTCTACATATCAGGGATCAAGAGTACAGGCACTCCTCATTTAATGTAGCCCGGAACAACGCTGGCAAAGTTACATGAACAAACGTTTTATGAACGTTGTCTAGGCTTGAACTAACATTGCTCTGCTAGCAGGTGGTGGGATCATCAACAGTCAGACTACAGGGTAATGTCATTAACTGTCATGCAACAAAATGTTTCTATGCTGTTTAGCTCCATGTTACAATTTTAAAGACTCTTACCCCAAGATTAATGCAGGACTTACTGTTATAAACCAAAATTATATTCATGATGAAATTAACAGCAGATTAAATTCTAGAAAAATTGCTACCACACACTTTTAGAATCTTGTACACTCTTATTCACTGCAGTTGTCCTGTATCAATGCGAAGCCTGGGCCCTCAATCAAAGGGAAGAACACAGAACGAGTGCCTGAGAACAAAGCAGAGTTGGGAGAGACAGAAAACAAAATGACAGGAAAAAACTAAACAAAGACAGCTTTATAATATGTATTTTATACCTATTATTGCTGGAGTGATTAACATTAAGAAGCGTTAGATTCATGAGACAAACCGCATGAATGGAAAAAATGAGAATTTCATACAAAATGTGTGTCAGAAAAGCCCTAAGGTATGAGGAAACTAAGCACATCTATGTGTACATGAAAACATGTGGGCCTGGTAGCTCAATCAGTATAGCAATTAACTGTGGGTTGGGCGGTCCAGGATCGAATCCCCGTGGGGACAAGATTTTTCCACCCATCCAGACTGGCCCTGGGGCCCGCCAGGCCTCCTGTACAATGGGTACAAGGTCTTTCCTGGGGATAAATTATGCCTGGGGAGTGCTGCTGACCACTCACCCCCTTCTAGTGCCATGGTCATGTAAGAGTAGAGCTATATCTCTGCCCACCCTCTGTACCACACTGGGCCTGTAATGGGAACATTTTACCTTTACATGAAAACATAACATTATAACAGAGCATTAAGGCCACACAAACCTACCTGACATAATGTAGCCAACTGTACCAAGTTTTCTCGAAGACATCTGGGTCAATTTTCAGTTGTCCTTCTTGTACGGCTCTCACAGCATGCTGTGCCATTGCCTCACACTTAACAAACCTGAAAAGTGAAATGAAAATGCTCACCTCTTGTTCATTAAAAGGCACGTTACAGCCTAGAGACAATGCTAGCACAAGCAGTTCACATAGCAATACTACATAAAATGTGGCAGATGCACAACAAATCTCTATACAAACACTCAAGACTTCTCGGACATGAAATTGAGTAATGGAGTCAGATGTTCCTGACACAATGAAAGACTGTGATGTCAGTGTGCATCACGGCTCAGTAGTTCCTGACACAGTGAAGGACAGTGACATCATCATGTGTCATGGATGTCAGTAGTGAATGTGGTCAAGGAGACAAAAATAAAAGTTCTTGTTCTTAGATATTCACAGACTTCGTCCGCTGTATGACTGACTGTGTGGCAATGAATTACACGGTACGTTCTTGCTGTGTAACTGACTGTGTGGCAATGAATTACACAGTACGTTCTTGCTGTGTAACTGACTGTGTGGCAATGAATTACACGGTACGTTCTTGCTGTGTAACTGAATGTGTTGCAATGAATTACACGGTACGTTCTTGCTGTTTAACTGACTGTGTGGCAATGAATTACACGGTACGTTCTTGCTGTGTAACTGACTGTGTGGCAATGAATTACACGGTACGTTCTTGCTGTGTGACTGACTGTGTGGCAATGAATTACACAGTATGTTCTTGCTGTGTGGCAATGAATTACACGGTACATTCTTGCTGTGTAACTGACTGTGTGGCAATGAATTACATGGTATGTTCTTGCTGTGTGGCAATGAATTACACGGTACATTCTTGCTGTGTAACTGACTGTGTGGCAATGAATTACACGGTACGTTCTTGCTGTGTAACTGATTGTGTGGCAATGAATTACATGGTACGTTCTTGCTGTGTAACTGACTGTGTGGCAATGAATTACATGGTACGTTCTTGCTGTGTGACTGACTGTGTGGCAATGAATTACACGGTACGTTCTTGCTGTGTAACTGACTGTGTGGAAATGAATTACATGGTACATTCTTGCTGTTTTTACACTCACCCTGAAGACGGTGACTTCAATGCTGCAACATCGGTAAGTCCAGAAACAAACCAGACCACAAATGTACAAAATATCAGCAATCCACACCCTACTGTGTGGCAGTGAAACATTAATATTAATGGGAAAAAGACCAATCTAGCATCACAGCAGCAGGGATGAAATGTTGTAGGAAAACCAAAAAATACACGAAGCTTGACCACAAATAAATCACGATACTCTGTAAAAACTTAGACTACCTGGTTTGGGAAGAATCAATTCAACACACAAAGGGCAAGTCTGTAGAATGGGCAGATCTAAATTACCCCTGGCAAAAGGAACATAGACTGTCCACTAGAGAGACATTTGGATTGTAATATTGGGACCGGCACAAGACACTAGGTCCAAGTAATTGAAAACGCTGCTGCTGCTGATGATGATGATGATGTGTGTTCATCAATAGATTTTGTCTCTTCAAGCTAAAGAATGCTCCATGTACAAAAGGAATCACACCCTTCTTGTGTGCTACTGTGCAACCATTTTGATGCTATGGGTAGCCATTCTTCGTGCCTTGAAGTTGAATTTCGAATGAAGTGACATTTATTACAGCACTACAACACTTTGCAGGGAAATTATAAAGATCTTATGTTTTCCTGTTAGTTTTTATATAATTTATGGGTGTTTTTGTTGTAAAGCCGTTATATTGTACACAGTTTATTAGAGTTTCTGCATACAAGCTAGATACAACACCAGGTTCAAGCAGAAATTCAGATGACAATGAAATAATGGATGTATTCAGTAATCAGAGCAGTGAAAGTGATTTATTCTCACCTGACTAATGAGAGTGCAAGTGACACTGAAGTATGAAATTCTGCAGTACCTGCTCATACAGTGTACCTGGTGGTGGTGGTGTTGAAAATGATGTGGCTGATGAAGGGGTGTGGGTTGCCATGTTTTATTTAAAAAATTGCTTAAAATACAATCACTGCTACAGAAACCAATTTTCTTTCAATCCACACAAAATTAAATGCTCTTTTTTGTAGTCATCATGCCCAGTGGATTCTGCAGATGAAGAAAATGTCACTTTTCTTCAATTTCTTAATTTTTATTTGTCCACAAAATTTCGTTTTCATGTGAAATTTTACAATCAAAACCATTACCACTTTTTTCATAATATGCAGGAAATACATTAATGTTTTTTTTTTAATTTAATTTTCTTGGTGCAAAATTGTACTCTCCATGAACTGCAGGAAACACTGTTGTAACTAACCTGAATTTGGCTTGTGTGTTTTGGTGAATGTGAAGGAAAGTAGCAAGGCAGCAACAGGATTAGAGGTATGACACTGCTTGGGCAAGTCAAGGTGACCTTGAATTGACCATGCTGACAGCTGCAGCTATGTGCAATGTAGGGCACTCAGCTAGCAACATGTGCAGTGCCACATCCACACAGACCATATCTATGTGCAGTGTAGGGCACTCAGCAACATGCGCAGTGCCACATCCACACAGACCATATCTATGTGCAGTGTAGGGCACTCAACAACATGCGCAGTGCCACATCCACACAGACCATATCTACGTAAAGTGTAGGGCACTCAGCAACATGCGCAGTGCCACATCCACACAGACCATATCTATGTGCAG
>Ga0136643_10009645_pt1 | contig 14215 bp, 8 predicted proteins | sample TergutLab28metaG_FD_96883 | JGI IMG/M metagenome (GOLD analysis project Ga0136643, IMG submission 96883) | Labiotermes labralis P1 segment gut microbial communities from Petit-Saut dam, French Guiana - Lab288 P1 (version 3) (version 3) | ecosystem: Host-associated > Arthropoda: Insects >... | reverse complement strand
TAAAGAAAAAAAAAAGAAATAAAAAAAAAAAAAAAAAAAAAAAAAAAAAAAAAAAAAAAAAAAAAAAAAAGAAAAAAAAAAAAAAAATTATTTTTTATTTTTTTTTTTTTTTTTTTCTTGGGGGGGGAAATCTCCCCCCCCCCCCCCCCCCCAGGCATTTAATGCCAGATTTTCAATTTTGGTTTTTCACACTGGAGTATAGTGTAGTTATATTTCTTCTGTAAACTGGCAGTGAAAGAATTTTATAATTTTAAATGTTTGAATGAAAGTTTTAAGTTTTGCTCATCAAATCAGTCAGTCATCTTCTGAAGGATTAATAGGTTTAGTTTTCTTTGGTATGATGATACAAAGCTTTTGTTGCTGGAGAGTGGCCAATGGTGGTTTTGAAATGCCTAAAAGTAAATAGTCCCTTAAGAGCAAATCTCATAAACTGTTTTGAATGTTTTCCAGTATATTAAGCTATAATTAAGTCTGTACTACATTCAGCAATGTTTCTTCATTTCAGGGGTTACTATCCACGAGGTGGAGGGGAGGTACATATAAGGGTGAAACCTGTGACAGAATTAAAGGCTGTCACTCTTACTGACAGTGGCCATGTTGTACGAATATGGGGATGGGCATTTGTGGCAGGTTCTTTGCCCATTAAGGTAAATGAAGTAAATAAGTAACATTCTCATGGAACAGAACTATCTGAGTTGAAAATATGACATGGTATGCATTGGATAGGAAGTTGTATGAGCACAAGTGCCAGTTTTAGTGTGATGTTGACAGAAGAAATCTCATCTTTGTTTCTTACAGCAGCATTTTATTTCAGCTTTTGTAACAGACAGTTCAGTGTCTAGAGCTGTAGTGTAGTGTGGGAGTGAGTATGGTTATGTAATGAAAATATCTAATTTTGGATCCTTCAAGGAACATGAAATTGCATTTAAAAGGGATTATTGCAAATTTTAAAGAGTCCTTTTTCTTATTTAACAAGGAACTCTAGGCTTGTTGAGCAGAGAACTGTGCTCTTTTGAGTTATTACACAGTGAGTAGTTGTAATTTCTTGAACCCTGGGGACAGGACCGATTGGTTGTCCCAAAATGTCAGTAAGAAATTACCATTACTCACTGCATAATAATCCAGAAGAGCATAGTTCTTTACTTCTTTGTAGTGGAAGCGTGAAATTACCCATAAAATTTATGCTGTTTGCATGTTATAAGTAAGTGGATGTTGTCAAGGGAAAGAGTTTGCTTTGCCTTGTATGCTTGCACTGTCATGATGGTAAAAAATGAATGTATTTCCTTTCCTTCTTTGACTGAGATCCCCACGTAATCTGTGTTCAGATATCTATAAATGTGTAGCTGAGTTCACCAGCCAAACAAAACTGGAGATATCTTCAAAATTAAGTCTTGAGCCGTGGTTATTGCAGCATCATGCAAAGATTTCTGAAAGGGGGAATACAGTGTTAAAGATACCACAAATGCATGTAAAGAAAACAATAGCTGGAATAGGCAGACATGATAAATACATAATTGTTAGGGTAATGAATGTAAAATCAGTGAAGGTCATTGTCTATCAGTAAAACTGTTAAGTCCTGAAGAATAAAGTCTTACAGGAAAATATGAGTTCACTGTGGCATCTTGTTAGAAGGTTGGTGTTTAGGTGCCAGAAGTGGACAGACAGTGCTGTTAGAATAGTTACACATGCTCAGATAGTGGTTATCTTATTTGAGAAGTATTAAGAATTGCAACAGTGGGTTGGCCAATAATTTACACGGATGAGACAACTTGCATGCTCCTCACACATGGTTACATGCCTAGAGTGACAGTCCAGTCTGGTTGTGTTGTTTTCATTTGAACAGTGAGCAAGCTGCAACTTGAAGATGGGTTTATTCCAAATGCTGTATTAATAATAACAGTCACCTTAAAAATCTGGTACTTGTCCTTATAACATGTGATATTGACAAATAGCCCAATCTCCAATTCATTTCAAATTTTCATAACAACTTACAGTGCACTACTGCATGAACTCTTTTGAGCCAAGAACAGGTGTATCAAAAATGCGTGTTCTGCACTAGGCTACTTGCTATTAGTAGCTGTTAGCTAGGATTTCCATCTTACCCCTTTTCCTGTTGCTGCTTCATCCATTCTTCAACCTTATTACCAGGTAGTACCACTGCCAAACTTTGTGCTAAACCTTGAAAGGGAGCCTGTCAAAGGGATGTTTTAACTGCAGGAAAACCACCCCCACACTTTCTATAAACACTACATAACAGCCTGGCAGATGTGCTGTTCATGTGATGTCAGCAACTGGCCTCATGTCGACATGTTTAGTAGTACTTACTCTGTGCATTGCTGTATTCATTTTCTTGTATCTTATGACCAGTAAATGATACAAATATGCAGCAAAATTATGATATTATAACAAAGAATTTGCATTTTGTGTTCTTTGTTATGTGCATTTTACTTTTGTGCAGAATGATTTAAGATTCAAGTGGAGGGCAAGTCCTGTATCATATATTTCAAGGTAGGCTGAACCCCCTTTTGCCCTGAGGTTAAGCCATTCCTGCTGCAATGTAAAGCATACATTAGTGAAAATAAATTAATGTGGAGCTAAATTAACTATATTCAAGGTGACTCCTGTGAATTTATTTTGTAGTAGCTGCAGTATTTACTTGTTCAGCAGTGAAACTGAATGAGTTTTATGTGAAACTGTTTGAGTACTGAAGGGTATAAAATGTGCTGAAGACAGTTTTAAAATGATTGCAGGTAGCGCACCTGATGGCGGATAGTGCTGTTCAGACTCTGAGTAAAACCTTGAAGAATGTAGATATGAAAATTGAAAGGTACAAAGAGCATCCAGGTGTAGCAGTTGGCACTGGTTCAGGAATCAAGTACGTGTACATTTTGAAAACTTTCAGTTGTCCAGCACTACATGGAATGCCATATTTTCTCCACATATATTGACAGACAGATTAATGTTTTGCAGTGATAACTGTCTTGTGGGATATAATACCATTTAGTCTGTTGGATGTACTGCTGTTTCTCAGAAACCTGCTGTCTTTGTAATGGAAGCAGCTGGTTCTTCTGAACCATCTGTACATATCTGTCAGATGACATTGCATCACATGATAGGCAACAGTCGTCTGCATGGGTACCACTATGAGAACCTCACATTTCACCAATTTTTGTGGCTGTCATTGTTTAGTTGATTTTAGGCTTCTCCCATTAAGCAGATGAGATCTGCACTCTTTTGGGATGTTACACAGCATATAATGGTAATTCCTTACCAATGTTTTGGGACAACCTATGAGTCCTATTGTCAAGGGTGAAGAATCCAAGAATTCTTGGATTCTTGACTCTTGAAAATAGGACTGATAGGTTGTCCCAAAATGCCAGTAAGGAATTACCACTATATGCTTAGTAATATCCCAGAAAAGCGGAAACTTAATTGTTTAGTTTGTCTTAGTATGTCACTGTAAAGAACATGTTATTCATGGTTGAGACACTGGACTGATTTTCAATCTGATCAGTGTACTAATTTCTGTGCCTAGAGATTTAAGTTTTTATCTCAGCCTGCTAAAGGTCAAACTTCCCTTTCTACTTATTCTTGGTTTAGAGGCACTTTAAACTATACATTCTGTTTGTTGATCATCAATCTTATGTTCATTCTGTCACTGGAAATGACAGATTCCACTTGGTGTGTGTTTGCACCTTAGAAATTGATTGTGTGCTCCTGTGTAGCAGGCAGAAGCCATAAAAGTACACTGCCTACCTCTGGAGACATTAGACAAACAATGACATTAGACACTAGGGTATAATATTTTATGTAGCATGTCTGTAATATTTATTTGTTTTATATGTACTTACAGCTACTGAATGTATGAACTCATTTTAAATTTATGTGGTAAACCAACAAATGCACATTGGTAAAATAATATATGGTAAGTGTATTGTACCAATGTGCATTTGTTGGTCTACGACATAAATTTAAAACATTCCTTTAACCCTTGAAAGACGAAGTAAAGACTGCTTTATTTAAAGACCCAGTTCGTACCATGCAGTAAACACTTTTAATCTCGGTTATAAAAACCAATCATTTTATGTTGTATGGGGCAGAAGTCGCTGTTTGTTCTGAGATAAATACAAGACACATAAATGAAGTATGTGCAGAGCGTACAATTGTTGAATGTTAAACCTATTGGCGCATCACATAACCAGTAGGCTTTAAAAGGTTAATGCACAGATATGCAACATATTAAATATTAATAGGTTTTTCCATGGTGAATTATGGGATGGTATCGTGACGTTGATTATGGTACATAGTATCCTGTCTCATATGACTTTCTAATCAATGTTGTTGTTACAGTGTCATTTCCCCATTCCCCCATTGCATGACATCGCTTAGTAGGCCAGGGCCTCCTCCTTGCCGAGGCTTCGCCATCACACTCAATTAGACATAGCACACTTGGTAGGGCTCCTCTGGATGAGTGATGAGCCCATCACAGGGACCTCTACCTGACAACACACAACGCTTACTACAGACAGACACCTATGCCACCAGCAGGCTCAAACCCACAGTCCCACCATGCAAGTGGCCACAGATTCATACCTTAGACCGCACAGCCATAGGGATCAGCTACAGTGTCATTATACTACTTGTGAATTGACTCATAGCTCAGCCCCTTAAAACACTTTATTTTTTTCAGTATTTTTGCTGAAACCAGTACAGGTTGCCTCCTGGGTGGCTCTGCTCTAGGCAAACGAGAGCTGAAAGCTGAAGAAGTTGGACGGAAAGCTGCAGATGAGCTGCTACAATCTGTTAATACAAGAGCCTGTGTAGACTCCTATGCTCAAGATCAGGTAACAGTTAAACCCTTTCCCAGGAACGTTACTAAGCATCTTCTTCAGATGCTGTGGGTAGATATATCCAGCTTCAGGATCAGCAGATGCCATTTTTCATGTCCATTTCACATTGTGCAGGCTCATTTGCTTCTTAAGTTTTTAAACCACTTTTTAGTGATGTGGAAGCTGAGATTCCCCTCATCCCCAGACTGTGCACAGTAGCTGTGTAACTGCATGGCCGACTCCATCACCACGGCACCCATTGACTGATAGCATTTTCTTATAATAAAACCAACCAGATGCACTAATTTCTCAAATTTTGCTGTCAGCAAACCTGTATGACATGTACCATGGCTGTGTGTGCAGTGATAAACTCCTGATGATGGAAAGAGGAACTGTCTGAAACATGTAGAGTTTTATTCCAAAAGTGAATTTAAAAAATTAGTGCATCTACTTGGTTTTATTATAAGAATTTATCATGGTGCACAGTCACCTGAACATCATATTTGATAGCATTTTCTGTGCCTCATCTTCCAGCCATACACACGAGACCTTTTTGTTCCTTTCAAAGGTGTGCTTGTGATGCCTTACACAAGAAATATTTTCATTTGATTGAACACTGGCCTCAAGGTTTGTCTTGATCCTTTCTCCATTTTTTACGATGGAATACATGGTTTCTTTGTTTGTGCCATAACGGTGCACAGTGGCAGCAGTTCTTATTCCCGTCCCCTAACTATCCAGCACCTTTACTTTTATAACAGAGTTATTACTTTTGTTTTCGTTTTATCTTCAGTCTCTTCATGAGCACACACATTAACCCTTCCAGACATAATGAAAACATGAGGGCAACAAGTTGTTCTGTAAATTGTGCAAAATACAGTCAAGGTGTAGGTAAGCTGTTGAGTGCGGCACATGCACAGATGTCACCTGTTGTGCAGTCCTGCACAAGTATGACTGTGAATAGGCAAAAGCACAGTACAGAAGCCCACAAACAAGGCAGGCCTGCTCTAGAGTTCTACAAGATATTGTTAATGTGTATGAACACACATGAGTTCACATTCTGAAACACAGTTTTCTTCAAAAGGTGAGAAGTAGCAGCCATGCATTCTCCACTGGATCAGTTTGTATTGGATTGTAGGAAGATACAATATGTAGGCTTTTCTAGAATTCCTGAAAAGTTTGTCACTTTCCATTGTGGACGTACTTGTGTTCATTACATTTCTATAACAAACTTAACAATGAATAGAGTAGGAATTTATAATTTGTGGTTTGTAATGAAAGCACATCTGCATGAGTAACGTCATACTATGGGGAACAAGAAGATGTTGGATGTGTATCAAGTAAACCAGAAGAAGGTATGGGTAGATTGAAATGCGATTATATAGTAACAAAAAAAAAACCTTATCATAACCATATACCAAAAAAAAGTACCTTTTCTTGGCATTCTGAGAAACAAGATGGAGGCACATATGTGGAGTCTGAGGCAATTAGAAAGTTCATTCGCCCCCATTTTAAGTTTCTTGTATGTTGCAAAAGACAGGGTTTGTAACAGCCTTCTCAATGGTGTGTCATGCACAATTAATGGATGTCTTTCTCATAACCCACAAATCATAACTGACCACAGTCTGAATGTTTTTATCTTGTATCACATGGTGCTGGCCAGTGTAGCAGTGGTCTTGTCAAAATAAATGTGGTTACAATCAGTGCACAGTTTCTTGCTATTCCAACGCAAAATCCCAGAGTACCTACAGGAACATTTCTGACAAAGTTATTGTTATTACAATTAACCCTTTGGCCCTGAAAGTCATATAAATATTTCTCCTTTCATGCGGCCCTCGTTTAAATTCCAGACTTCTGTAGATCACTACAGTTAATTAATTCCAATGCCAAATGGTTGATCATATACCAAAATAGTCACTTATGGTACACCTGATGCATTACTGTCAAGGTGTCCAGAACTTGTTGACTGTGAAGGACACATGAAGAAAAAATAAGTAAAATGCATATTGAAGATGTGGTTATGAAAAGTGTGGGCACAACTGTAGGATACGATTTCATTAAGGCAACACATTTGAATAGTGTGCAACCTTGGTGCCTGTAATAAAGAACATAGTAGTCCTACTTATATATTCAGTGAACTGCGGCAGAGCCCACTGACAGTTACGTTTATTGTTTTAAATCTAACTTGAAACACAGCATTAATAACTGTTCTGTGTATATGTAATGAGATGCAGAATGTACTTTTAATAGAAGGTAAATCATGGATATTCAACCATGGTTTAGTCTGTAAAATTAAAGTGGTGTACGAAGTATTCCACACATCTGCTTTACTAAAATTATAAGTCACCTTTCTCAAGATTTAAATCACCCTATTATTAGACATTATGTAGCCTGAGCAATCCGGGCAGGCTTTGGGTCCCACCCAGCCTTGGCGTCAGTAGGTACTGGATCACTTTCCCTGTGAATAAAGCAGCTGGGGCATGAAACTTGACCACTCACTACAGTCCAGTGCCAAGGTTAAGAATGAGTGCAGATGCACCTTCACCCCCTCATACACCTTCATGACATGCACAGGGAATGCTTTTCCTTCTGCCTATATGTAATCTGGACAATTGAAAGCATTCATAAATAAACTGAGAATAATTGTATACAAATCATTGAGGGTATTTAGTTTATGAGGATGAATTCACTGTGGTACTTTACACCAGTCCTTACAATCATGTCTTTTAATGCTTTTCTCCATATAAAAGATAATTGTCATATCTTAATATTTTAGTGAGTATGTAGCTTATGAAGCTGGGTGTTATTAGGTCCTGTGTAATTAGGTGAGAAATATTAAAACTGTTTGTATCCTTGTAACTTTTTACCCTGAATTATGTGATCAAATGTTTTATTCACAGCAGTTTAGTGGGTTGACTTAACCTCTTAACCCTTAGTCACCGAACGACATATGCATATGTCGCGCAGTGAGCCCTTCAAATAGCCGAACGGCCACCAAAGTGGCCGGGGGGGGGGATTTAATTCCGGCATCAAAATGTTAAACAGGTGAGCAGGACAGCAATGTCTCATTAAACATACATGTTTTTCATACCAACAGGAAAATACTGTCCTGCAGTGGACATTTTAATTGACTAGTGCTCAGGCCCCAATAGAAACCAGACTTTAAAAGGTCATACACTAAAAGTTAATTGTGACTGATGAAACTGGCCAGCCTATGTGTACTTTCACTGAAATATTATCAGTCTGCTGACAGTGGAAGCAGAAGGCATGTTCAGATTGTTTTTATGTTGTCTTTACATTGGTATCCAACTATGGGCAGAGCCAGACCAAGGGTAGACCAGCTGGGCAGCTGCCCGGGGCTGCAACATGTATGGGGCTGTAAGACATAACTGGGGTAATCAGAAATAAGGTACTAGTAAACCCAGGTTTCCACACATGAAAATTTTTCTCCAAAAATTATGAACAGTTTGGGCATGCACCCTCAAAAAAGGCTTACCAGCTGTGTTCTGCTCTGAAAAGGTCAAAGAATATCAGTTTGAAAGGGCAGCAAATTATTAACCTGCCCAGGGAACCCACATGTCATGGGCCAACCCAGCTTGTGAGGCATTCATCTGTACCTGTCATGGGATATTACAGTGGTTGAAGGCTTAATGTATGCTCTGAAATCTATGGTTCAGGATTGTTATTTCTCACATGCATGAAATTTTATCTTTGACACTGAATTTTGAGATCTTACCACCAGTTTCAGAAGTGTTGTACACCACCTGGCAACTTCACAGCTTATATTATTTTGCTCTTAGTATCGTATTGATTGTATTTTTTCAGATGATCTTGCTCATGGCTGTTGCACATGGGAAGTCTCGTGTAAAATGTGGACCAGTAACTTTACATACACAGACAGCTATTCACATAGCACATCAGTTGACAGAGGTGAGAATAATCACACGTCTTTAGTGCAGGCCGTAATTTCTTATGTTTCAGAAACTGTTGGGAAACCTTATCACATCTGATTGTTAGCATAATTTATTAATATACACACGTGTACATCTTGCTGCCTCCACACACCAAACAGCCATTTACAGCAGTACACACTGCAGTTTGTGTGTGTTAAACTGACATAAAACATGATTTGTTTGGTAGATATTGTTCTGATTTTCAGTTATTATAATGCATTATGCCTGTAATCTTCAAGATAGTGATATATTAAGTTCAGATAGCCTGTTTTTTTAAAGTCATGATGCTCAGAAAGGTGAAGAGACTTTTGTCCTCTTGAAATTACCTTTTGTGTGTTTCCTTCATCTCATTAAAATACATATGTTTGTGTTTCATCATATAGCCTGAAATGTCAGCTTTCTGTAGGGCTATCAGCTACTGGCATCTGTTAGGATTTACATGAACCTGAATCCTTTCATTTTGTTGTAGTGTGAAAGTGTGAATTTCCTCTTCTAGCCATTTTGAGAGCCTTGTTTGTTGCTGTACTGAAACCAAAGATTAAAGATGTGCTCTGTATTGATGTAAGTTTTTTGTCAGCATTATGTTTACTGCCATAAACAGAATGGGGAACATCTGAGAGGGTACTATTAAACGTACCCAATATTCCCGACCCTTATGTATGGTAATCACAGCTGGTAAAGCCATGAGCAAGGATTGTAGTCTTAGATTTTAGATGCAATATGTATCCTCATTCCATGCCTGTTTGTCTTTTTGTTAATTATATGCCTGAACCTGATTTTTTTATTCTCAGTCATTCCTTGTCCCAAGTTCTAGTTACCACACACACACACACACACATATGCATGTGCAAGTGTGTGTGTGACTGTGTGTTTGTTTGATCAATGTGTTCTTATTCTTTGACTGTACATAGCCAAGGATGAACTGTATTTGTATAAAATGAATATATTGATACTGTTGTCTTATGTGTTACAGGCTAAATTCACTGTGATAAATGATGGGCCAGATTCCAACATTATTGAGTGTGAGGGTATTGGTCTTAAAAATAGTGCCTAAATCCAAGGCCTATGAAGTGCGTCCTTAGAATTACAGTTCTGTGGTGATGACAGAAATTCATGTGTTGTGTATTGTGAAATTCAGGAGATGGTGGAGCAAAAAAAGAAACAGGGACGAAGTGCTGACTTTTGATTAACTTGGTAAGTTTCGTTTTTTAAATCATTTTGATTGCTATCATTTCTTGTCTTCAGCCATATCTGAAGGAGTGAGACTTTTTTATTTTTACATTATTAATATACATAATTCAGTTTGGCATACTAATTAATTGTGATTGCTAACCATCATGAATTTTATGAACCCTGGCAGTAGTAAAGTTTCTGCAGTTCCTATTTACTGCATTGGCTAGAGCAGGTAGGAAGGCTGACTTCATTTTATTTATTCTATAACCAAAAACTTCAGAAGTTATTCCATCTCAGAATCATTATGCACAATCTAAGGTAGCAAAACATGCTGGCCATATCAAATCTAAATCCAAAGAAAACTAACTGTACAGTCTCCAAGGGTGTCTGGGAACATGGTTGACAACACAGTAACTGCTGTTCACATTTGCAGTATTATTCCATGCTCATTCGCTCAAGGTAGTTTGATGGTTCTTGTGCTTGTGGGTATTTTTATCCCAGTGTTGCATGCTGTGTGCAGCCAAGTTACGCACTCTTCATGTACACTGACTGGGCAACATGTTGTTTGTAGACTTTGTTCATAAAATAGTATTCTGAACAGTACACAATATTTTGGACACTGACTGTGTTCTTGTCCTCAAGTAAAAAGCTGAGGATGCATCTAATGCAGCTAATTCTCACTCACTGAATCACTGATGCACTGAATTATGGTCCACTCTTTTTGATGGACTCACATGAGGTTCATCCCCATCTTGTCACCTGCCAATGGCTAAGTTCAATGATTGAGCCAGTAGTGCTGTCATTGAGATTAGCTGTTGTGAATAGACCCGTGTGCATAGGTGCCTTGGGGCCCTTCCACCAGAAAATAGACGAGATCCGGAATCTAGCACACTGTTCTGTTTCTAGTGCTAGATGATGGACAGAGTCCAGGAAACCAATAGTATCACTTACTGAATTCAATAGTGACACAGTCCAAAAATTGCCATTTGGAGTTAATACTACGACTGATCTGAAAAATGTTAACAGCTACATCCAACAGCACTGGCACACTTTGTATTTGAAACTTGCCTCTGGATGCCATTATTGTTGGATGTAGTTTTTATATTTTGAGCTCATTTGTAGTATTAACTCCAAATGGGCAATTTGTTTATTGTGCCACTGTTGTATTCAGTGAGTGATATGTATTATAATACACCATTCTCAGAGGCCTATAGAACATTCCTATACTTACATTTCGTAACCAGACCACTTTTATTTAGATCCACATCTTTTGGAAAGTAAAGTTGTGACACTGCGTGGGTAGTTACTGACATTTCATAGCATCGTAATGTCCTCACCTTCAGGCTCGAGCATACCAGAGAATAATTATTCTTCATAGTTCTTCTTGGACTGATTGATACTGAAAGTGAAGGCATTATGATCCTTCAGAATGGTGAGAACCACTCATGCAATAACACACTATCAATCTGCAGACTTGAAATTTCAGCAGTGCTGCTGTGAGCGCCTTAGATGTTTCATTTTATAAATATGTGTACTCAGAAAGGTTCTTTTAGAATTCTGATCACTTCATGTTATATGTCTGTTGTTTTGGTTTGTTCTTTTGGTTGTAATGTGATTTGCTTTAGAGGTATTTTTTGGCATAAAATTTTACCTTAAGTGTGTATTTGAATTCTTCATTCATCCATCCATACTATGACTTGAGAGAGTTTGGTGGCACTTAGATGACATATTTTTAAATCAAGGTGAAATAGCATGATGCTGTCTATTGACACTGAAAGTCAGCAATTCCATTCTTGATATATTTTATGAATAAAAAATGTGCATGGCATTTACATTAAAGTATAAAATTATAAACTGTGTGGTGCATTTCTGAAATGAGAAGCAAAAAGTATATATTTTTGGTTTACTTAATCTTAGACATGTGGATTTTTCAAAAATATGTAGGCCTATTTTGTTACAGAAAGTTAGGGGTTATTCTTAATTTTGCTGCTTTCATATTTGTTTTTGTATGAAGTACACATATTATTTTCAGAAGTTTGTAGTACTAATTTCATTTGCGGTATTGACTAAGGGTTATGAAGACTGAGATTCATGTAATTTGTGTATAAAACTTTGTTTCCTACCACACACACACACACACCACAGTTTCTCAGCATTGTAAAGACTATCCAGTAAATGCTGTACATGGAAGTAATTACTCTTTATTCTTGAGAAGAACAATGTGAAACATATAAACAGACTGTTTTGGTAAAATGCAGTTTCATAGTGTTACAGCAGCGAACGCGCATAAGTGTGGGCTTTAAATGCTGAAGATGCTGAAATCAAGAGTTTGTGATGAGTGGACACATAGTGTAGAAGCTTTTTAACAAGAATGTCACTTAGAATTTTGGTGGGGAAACCTCTCTGAAATTAGCCAGATGGAAGATTTTGAAGGAGGATTGAGAATAGTATTATAACAGATGTGAAGCATGAGATTATGAGGATGTGGAGTGGAATGAACTATCTCAGCATCAAACAGGCTTTGTTACTAATGGTGCTGACCCTTTGTATTCTGTCACCAGGAGGTTAGTGAATGTGCTTCATTGAACATGTTCAGGTGCAGTTTCATGTAGAAAGTGCCTTCCTTGTGTTTCATTCTTAATGCAAATTTAAGGAACTTGTTCTGTTGGAAGTCATATTTCACATTTATTTGTACTAATATTTGGTCATGTTCCATAAAAGGTTACGGCATTATGGACATGCAATGCATAAGAGAACATGAGGGTGATTGTGAACAACTCAAAGGGAAACCAAAAATACAATGAAAGAATAAAGTCATATGGAGATGAAAGAAGAGAGTGTGAAGGAAGGTGATTGGAATGATTGATATTTATTTAAATACAAAAACTGGAAAAAAATGAAAGTGACAAAACTGCAATAACAGGAAGAATCACTGAGTAACAGCTGGAGTTTCATTGTCATGTCTTGTAATGGAATTGTCAAATTGTCTCAGTCTGAAAGAAAAGCTTTTTGTGGCTACCAGTTCAGGCCTTACAGTATCATCTGTCACTTTACATTCATGGTTGGAAAGTTTGTTATTGTGAGAATTTTCGTTACTTTGTTTCAATTTCCATTGTCTCCTATTAATGGCACTGTAATCACGCCTTGGGTGTTTTCTGAGTGGAGCTGTCTCTTCAGTATGAACAACTTTTGTAGTTACACTTTTCTGCTGTCTGTATTAGTTTCTGTGATACTAAGCAGTTTATTGTGTTGCTCAACAGTGATGAACATTACTGTCGTTTTCAGTAAAACTTGGGTTGTGCGACTTTTGAATAATTCTATCATAGTGATGATCGTTAGGGTTTCCCCTGTGCACTGGCTATGTACAACACACAAATATGCTTGATCTGGGTATCTCCTAAGTGATAAATTCATACTACTTACAACAGTGGGTTTTTTGTATGTTCTAGCCACAGTGTTAGCTTTGTTTTCTCCTGAGACTGATGTACTGTGTGTCTAATTTTCAAAATAGTTTGGGTTTTCCCCAGGTTACTGTTTCCTTTGGCACAGAAAATGCACCACCTCAAGGTTTCCTGTATCCTAGCACAGACATTTGTTTTTCTGCCACACATAACATGCACTGTGTGTGTATATTCACCACAAGATGGGTTGTTACCATTTTCTAACAATGGCAAACAGTAGTGCTAATTTTTGGTTTTCTCTGAGCAGTGCACCCTGTACATGGTTTTGAAATAGAAAGCTCTGTAATTTTTCCTGATATTTTCTCTCCACAAAGAATGTCTTTTGTGTTCTTTGCTCTTCTAAGATGTTACATGGTGTTAATTGGTAGTTACTGACATTTCAGGACAGCCTGTTGTTCTCATTTGCAAGGAACAAGCATTCCAAGAAGAAACTACTTATCAATCAGCACAGCGTAACATCCAAGAAGAGCAAAGACAACTTTTACACCATGGCAGAAACCTGAAATCAAACATTTTTTGTGTTTACAATTTTTTTATGCAGCTTACCACATCAAGAAACGGGGGGTTGCACAGACAGATGGATGAATGGACGGACATGACAAACTGTTTTTTTTTTTAACGTTTTGCTGGCCGTGCATCTAGGTATAATTATCTCAGTAATTAACCAACTTGATGCAAAAAATTTTGTTTTACAATAAGTTTATTTCATGCCTCTACATGTTTCGAGCACATGTGCTCATCATCAGGAGGTCAAAATTGCATTACACAGCCTCTGGTATCATCACACCTATAGGCGGCCGTC
>Ga0136643_10009644_pt1 | contig 14215 bp, 8 predicted proteins | sample TergutLab28metaG_FD_96883 | JGI IMG/M metagenome (GOLD analysis project Ga0136643, IMG submission 96883) | Labiotermes labralis P1 segment gut microbial communities from Petit-Saut dam, French Guiana - Lab288 P1 (version 3) (version 3) | ecosystem: Host-associated > Arthropoda: Insects >... | reverse complement strand
GTAGTGTGTTTGGTAATGTGTTTGGTAGTGTGTTTGGTAATGTGTTTGGTACTGTGTTTGGTAGTGTGTTTGGTAGTGTGTTTGGTAGTGTGTTTGGTAATGTGTTTGGTAGTGTGTTTGGTAGTGTGTTTGGTAGTGTGTTTGGTACTGTGTTTGGTAGTGTGTTTTGTAGTGTGTTTTGTAGTGTGTTTGGTAATGTGTTTGGTAGTGTGTTTGGTAATGTGTTTGGTACTGTGTTTGGTAGTGTGTTTTGTAGTGTGTTTGGTAATGTGTTTGGTAGTGTGTTTGGTAGTGTGTTTGGTAGTGTGTTTGGTAGTGTGTTTGGTAATGTGTTTGGTACTGTGTTTGGTAGTGTGTTTTGTAGTGTGTTTGGTAGTGTGTTTGGTACTGTGTTTGGTAGTGTGTTTGGTAGTGTGTTTGGTAGTGTGTTTGGTAGTGTGTTTGGTAGTGTGTTTGGTAATGTTTTTCCTTCCTACAGGTTATTATTGTACAGCATTTGCTAGCCCTTTATGTGATTTTTATCAACGGCGTGCCTCTCTTCTTGTAACATTTTAATGGCTCTTTGTCTTTTAAAAGTTATGTTCTAGGGAAATAATTCTAAAATATCTATAATGGATTGTTATATTGCATCGCATCTCAGGAACAGAAAGAAAAGACTTCTGTCACTTTATGCCGGGGAAGTCACTCGTGAATGATTAACGTCAGATCAGCGTCACTATGAGGCAGGTACGGGGGACAGCAGACGTACATAAAGGGTTTGGGTGGGGAGATCTGAGGAAAAGTGACCACTTGGAATACCTAGGCGTAGTTGGATAATATTAAAGTGGATCTTCAAAAGTGGGATGCGGACATGGACTGCATTGTTTTAGTCCAGTACAGGAACAGGTGGCTGGCGCTTGTAAATCCGGTAATGAACCTTCGGGTTCCATGAAATGCTGGGAATTTGACATAACCTCATAAATCTTATAAACACTAATACTGTTTTGGATGTAAACCTGATGATGGCCGGAATAGGCCGAAACATGTAGTTATAATCATCCACTAATAAATATCATTAGAATATTAGTTATATTATTGACTAAATACCTGTACCTATTTAGCTGAGGATCTGTAAGCTTCTCAGAAAGGACCCGCTACATGGAGTTATTTATTATCGCCGCTGAACAATTAATACAAAATAGGGTTCTCTCAATCGCGTTTTGGTTTTTGGAAAAGACATTTTGTTTCGCTATGTTAGTTTTTAATCTACCCATCAACCCAATGTATTTAATTTCACTTGAACACTGTTCTTTAATTAAAATTATTAATGACCAAATTTTGTATCAGTTGTCACAACATAAATTAGAAAACTTAGCAACAGTTCGTTTGTTGGTATTAATCTCAATCCTGTGCTTTACGCCACAGTGTTCTAAGGGACCAATTGCATGACTACAATTTACTGATGTAGCTACACGGCCCGACCTAACAATGATATTCATATTTTTAGGCTAAACAAAGATGACTTAAGGTTGTTTTGTTTTCAATGGTTTCTACAACATCAATATGAACTTCATAATTGTGGGTCCCTTTGAACTTCCTGGCGGATGTTCTGCTCGAATAGATTGCTGGCAAGAAGGAGAACTTCCGTACGCTACAGACTAGAATAAAATTTGGAGAAAATGTGCGATTTATTACTGGAGACGGGATTTGGAGACAACTCTGTGAACTACTAGGTATGAAATTTGGAGATAACTGTGCGGCGTATTACGTAAGATGTAATTTCTGGAGATAACTGTTCAAACTTCTTCGTGAGATGGAATTTGGTGATAACTGTGCGACTTAATATGCGAGATGGAATTTGGAGATAACTGTGCGACTTAATATGTGAGATGGAATTTGAACAGAACTACACGACATTACGTAAGATGGAATTTGGAGATTACTGTGCAACTTGCTAGGTGAGATGGAATTTTTACTTTAGTAAGTGTAGTGATGAGCATGTGGTTCATAATTTATCGAAAGATACTCCGGCGTCGAGGAAAAATGTCGCTGTAGGTTTTGGGTCTTACACAAGTTGTTCAACTTGTCAGTGAGGATCTGACACGCAGATATTTATTGATGGAGGCGTACAGCCCTACTTTTGTACCTGATATATTTAATTGCCTTCCGAATTTGAAATACAGTACTACTTTCTGCATTCGATATTCCTTAGAAATGTGTAGGTTGTGAATTGTCTTTTTCGAAGCCACACTACTAATTCCAAGTAAGTGAAAGGAATCAGTTTTCAACTTCAAGATCCAAAATTCATTTTTTCACAGTATAATGAAAGAATATATATATATATAGTAAACTTTCTGCTCTATAATTTAGTAGGAAGGTGTGTTTTTCATCCGGTTACGGAAGCAATAACTCTATATATATTTCATCGAATGAGAATATAAATTAGTTCTACCAATTCACTAAACCGTCTGGCAATAAATATTAACACTAACCATGCTAAATGTTTAAATATTATATTCTGTATTCCAATAGGGCCATCTGACTTATTAGAAATGAGATGGAGAATAATCTGTGAGATTTTGGGAGTGTTTTGTTAGCCTTACTTGGACCACTACTAGGTGATGTAGATAAACGTTACAACAGCTGCAGTACAACCGCAATATCAGAAATGACGGCCATATGAGGAGTACAAATGTACTCCGTTTTAACTGCGATTGTTTCCTGTTCCTCTTTTTGTTGCATCTTTTTCGTCTCTACTTCAAAGGTGGAAATTTATCGCTCTTTTTAGGTTCCTTGTTAACCTCCAAGTACCTTACGTCCTGGCGATAGTATATTTAGGCACTGCAATGTCTGTCGCCTAATAAATAGTATTTGTTCTTTGAAGGTCGAAACCATCCGTATCTTAAACTTTACTGACGACTAAAGCGTGATGTCGTGGCTGACTTGTCACTGTAGTCGCAATATATTTCTTTTTTGAACAACATGCAAAGTGATGGTTGCAAAGACACTGATTTAGAAGTTTTCAGTTTCACCAGTATAGCACATAAAATGACTATACTGAGTGAGTCGGTAATGTATTTAACAGCTACATCAGTCTCTCTGATTGAAAATTTTCCTAATAATCACTGTCAATTTAAATTCATCGTAACGTAATTTTGTAAAAGTTCCCAGTTAGCTTCACTCCTGTTTAATTTCATCTGCTTGTGATAGGCAAAGTGTAGTCAATGGAACAGGATTGTGGTTGGACGTCCTGGTCACGGAACTGTGTGGCTTAATGCATTGTGAAGAAACAAAACGATCAATATGACGCAAGGCACACTTACCTGCTAGCGTACCTGAAGCTTCAACGCGTCTCAAAGAGGGATAGCAGATAACTCCTATAAGCAGTTTACTTTCTGAAAGCAAAACACGGATTCAAGGTACTCTGATCAAGTTTACGCAAAGCAAGGGGAATGTTTCGAGTAGAGTCCTGTTCATAGCGAGACCAAGTGGCTGTGTTGACGGAAGCTGCGTCTTGTGTCGGCATCTCTCCATTTAATGTAACGTAACCCCTTAAGCCTCTAGGCAGAAAGCGCAGCCACCTCTGTTGCAACCGTTAGATGTCTTGTAAGCAAACACCATCTTATCTCTACACACTAAAATATCCCGTAATTTCTCAAACAGCATAGGATATACGTTCCAACAAATTCTCTACGTTTTCTGCACTCGTCCTACCGTTTACTATTAGATACGTTGATACAAATACATGTTCAATTTTGAAGACTCACATCTTCTGTGTTATTGTGCTGTCTCCAATGTTAAATATTTACAGAGGTTTCGAAGGCATTATCCTTCGAATTGTTGGTAACTGTGTACCGATTGACAAGGCGTAAAATCCCAGAAGTTTTGAAAAATCAGAAATACCACTTTTCACAACCCCAAATTTCATAATTTCCGTCTTATTCACATACAATTTTGTCTTCATTTTCAGTCATTAGTGTTTACTTCCTTAGCGTGGGCGTCCTAAACCGCAATGGACGAAACTTATGCTATGGATCACATAAACTCATTCAAACGTGATCAGTAGAAGCAGTAATTCTATTCCTAACCATAGCAACAACTTCCATAAGTCCTACCATGAGGACAAATATAATTTTGAGGGGTAAACCTAATTACAGATTTACTCTCAGCAGTTGGAAACAAAAGACTAACTTGATGTCACTCGCTTTTTTGTTCACTTCTTATGCGCTTAACATGTTTCGGACATTAATATATCCATCATCAGGAGCTTGCGACTATTCTGTTGAATTACCACGATGGTCGTGTGTTCTTGGTTCGATGTGTGTTGGATTTTCAGTGTGGTTGGGTTGGCGTGGTATCCCAACCACATCGAAACACCAACACACATCGAACCAAGAACACACGACCAACGTGGTAATTCAACAGAATAGTCGCAAGCTCCTGATGATGGATATATTAATGTCGAAACATGTTGAGCGCGTAAGAAGCGGAATAAAAATAGCAAGTGACATCAAGTTGGTCTGTTGTTTTCAGCTATTACAAAGGTGCACGTTCCAATAAATATAAGATTCCTCTCAGCAGTTCCATACATACAGAATGATAAAGTATAATAAGAACGGCTGTTGTTCGCTATAGGTGACAAAACCATAACACTATTGAAAAATAACACCCAGTATCTTCAACAAAAATGTCTGTATTAAAATTAACAATGATGCCTAAAACAGCTTAATGTTATAATGAATACAAACGTTGTTACAATTACCCTTTTCTCCTGTGTGTTACTGTGTGGAGAGCAGATGCTTCCTTCGCGTAATCTTTTGTCCGTCGTGTAATTTATAATTCGCTCTCTCCTTTTATGTGCTTTACAAAATGGAAATTGAAGGTTAAGGGAAGTGAAGTGTAAACGAATCAATATCCCTGTCAATAATTACTTTTTCCGTCTAATATTAAATAGATTTTAACTTCGTTACCTTTTTGTCATTGTTATATGAAGGTCACGAAATATGTGCTTTAATTTATGATCTTAAGTTAGAGAAAAATATATTTGTGTTAACATTGAGGGTGTTGTTGAAATATGTCCAGCGAATATACACAAAAATGTCCATTCGTCTGTTCGAGGTATCGTTCATGTCTTCAATTCTGCCTGTAAATGTGTCGAATAAAGGCACTTTTTGCTATAACTGGGTTTGTTCAGTTGCATCGTACTGCCAACATCCGAAGATTCCTTTGAATGAACAGAGTATACGTAAAAAACACATCACGATTCTGAACCAGTTTAATACAGTTTGCTTTCGTGCATACAAGAACAAATCACGACTCTTAACCAGTTTAATTCTGTTTGATACCGTGTATTCAAGAACACGTCACGATCCTGAACCAGTTTAATCCAATTTACTTCCATGTATACAGAAACATACCACGATTCTGAACCAGTTTAATACAGTTTGCTTCCGTGCACATAAGAACAAATCACGACTCATAACTAGTTTAATCCAGTTTTCTTCCGTGTATTCAAGAATAAATCACGACTCTTAACCAATTTAATTCTGTTTGAAAACGTGTATTCAAGAACACGTCACGAACAGGAATCAGTTTAATCCAATTTGCTTCCGTGTACACAAACACGTATCACGATTCTGAACCAGTTTAATCCAGTTTGCTTCCGCGTATACAAGAAAAAATCACGACTCTTAGCCAGATTAAACCAGTTTGCTACCGTGTATACAAGAACACACGGATGTCTCTGCCCTTCATGTTTTCTAACTGTAGATATACTATACGCATTTCTCCTCCAAAGCGACTAACATGAGCCGCGATTTTTATTCTCCTCTGTTTCAATCACCCTAAAAATGTATCATGATAAAAACAAATTAAGTGCCGCATTATGTATCTTCCTCCATTGTCCTGTTGTTTCCTCCGTCTTTACTTCAGATATTCTCCTTAGCGCACTGCCCTCAAAATGTACTTCACGGACATCGAGGGACCAATTTCCAAATAAGCAGAAAAACGAGGAAAAAGGTGATTCTTTTTATGTTGCTATTTCTAGACAACAGATAGGAAGAAAAAATACAAATATAAATTTATGATCTTGAGAGGGAGTTGAGAGGAATACAGAAGAATTACCTTCACCAAACCTACTGCAGTGTAAGCTGTTTGTATATATCGCGTTGAACGTAAAAGGTACGTGTGCGAAATGGGCTACTGTGTTTAATAACTCCGGTAAAAAGGAGTGGAATCATTCATGCGCCGTTACTACAGAGATGTGCTGGAAAATTACGTATTTCGTACTGAGGCAACAGTCCACATAGCTCTAGTATTGGAGACGCACGTACCTGAAATATTTCCGTATTTTGTCGCTCTCATATCAGTTGCAATGATGGAAACGGACACAGGAAGGGAAACGATTTATTCTAAATAGACTCTTTCCTGGAGCAAACATTTCCACTGACATAATACATCACATTTATATCGTTCTTCATAACCATACAAGTAGGGACGAATTTTTGTTTCTCACGTTTCTTGTTCCTTGCAGTTAATTATATATAGTAGCACTAATTATATATAGTAGCACTAAATAATATATAATGACTCGTTTAATTTTAAACGTAAAATAACAGATCCTTAGAATTAAACTGGAAATTATTTGAAGCTTTCCAGGTTTGTCTATGTTCTACAGTTAAAGATCCACAGTACAACCATAGCTGTGGAAACAACTTCAGTTACCATCTGAGCCGTCAATTCATATTTCGGTGAACGTACTAGTCCATATGCTGCCTCTAATGATAGAAACATGAGAGTCCTCGGTTTGTGTTGCGATGCAACGCGTATTTCGCTGTTTCATTACATAACACCTTCCACCAATTGCTCAGAGCATAGCTACTGTTCTCAAAGATTTAACTTCGTGATTTGGAAGAAAAGTCGCAAGAATTTCAGTTTTGGACTAAGTAAGAAAAAGCATTCGAAATTTAATTAATTCTAAACTTCAAAACTCATATCCTCGAACGTTTGGATTCCTTCGTGACACGTAGCCCAGTTTCAGAAGACAAGGAAAGTGGAAAATCACACCAAATGTATTTCCACTAGTAACAGTTGTAACGCGGTGACAGGGGAGTGGAGAAATCTACGTATTGAGGAGCTCAATTATCTGTACTCCTCATCCAGCACTGTTCGGGTGTTAAAATCGAGAAGAATGAGATGGGCGGAGCATGTGGCACGTATGGGGGAGAGGAGTATAGAGGGTTTTGGTGGGAAAACCTGAAGGAAAGAGACCACTTGGGAGAACCAGGCGAAGATGGGAGGATAATATTAAGATGGATTTTCAATAAGTGGAATGTGGGGGTATGGACTGGATCGAGCTGACTCAGAATAGGAACAGGTGATGGGCCTTGTGAATGCGGTAAAGAACTTTCGGGTTCCATAAAATGCGGGGAATTTCTTGTCTAGCTGAAAACGTGTCAGCTTCTCAAGAAGGACTCTGCTCCATGGAGTGGAGTGTAACAGTTGTAATTTGTGACGGAGATATCTTCTCGCTAGAACACAGTAGAAGAGAATTCTTGTACAAAGTTCTGTTACTCAGTTGAGGACAGCAAGGCAGGGGAGAGATGTGCTTATATACAGACGGATTTAAATTATTTACGGTACCGTCAACAAATAAAATGAGACAAAGTCACAATCTACTCAAGTAATTCAAGCGTCATTGCACAGTTAGGCACTCGCAAAATCAGAACCTCTCACACAGTACATGTTTAATTTTTCGTACGATGAATTTATTTATTTATTCATTCATTTCCCCCATAGCATAAGAGTTTCTAGTATGCAAGGGTCTATCATTATCGAAGCTTCACGATCATGCTCAGACACACCACGCTCGGTAGGACTCCTTTGGGCGAGTGATCAGCCCAACTCAGATACCTCTACGTGACAACTCAGAACACTCACAACAGACATGACCACGGCAGGATATAAAGCAACAGTACCAAAAAGTGACAGGCCGCAGACGCACGTCTTAGACCGCGCGGCCGTTGGGATCGGAATGTATTTATTTCTTTATTATAATATTACAAAATTATTAGTATGTCAGATAAAACATCGTCAAATAATATGATAATAAGCAAATGACTAATTGGAAATGACGTGTAAAAATCTGTCACGGTAGATCAGTTGTTAAATCCCCGTTTGTAGACCGACTCTCCTGATTAATATCATTCCTGTTTTCTCCATATCCTTCCAGGTAAGTACCTGGACAGTACCTTAAAATAGGCCACGACCGGTCTCTTCCACATCCTATCAATGTTATCGTATGCTAATCAAACTTTACTGAAGAAACTGAAGCTAAATTTGCCACAAAGGCACACAACATTAGAAGCAAAACTCCTCTTCTTCTTAAAATCGGCGTTAGACGATAATAGATGGTCAGTCTGGCGCATGGACCTACGCAATAAAGTGTAAGCGTATTTTAAATTATGTAACAATAACCTGTGGATCATGACCCCGTGTAGTCTACCTGGGATATACTGACGTTTAGAAGGTATATTCATCCCCTATATTCAGTTACAAGTCTATGGCAGTATGTACTTCCCAAACAATGGTATCCACCTACCAGACCACACGGTGTCATAATCGAAAGATCACAAAACTGATTTGTCTAGACAGAGACCAGAAACAATGGACTTCAGACAGAAAGGAATATTCGGTTTCCATAAACAAAGGAGAATCTGCTGACGATCTGAGCAATAGGAGGTACTCAAGAAGGCGTCTGCTCAGTGGAATCGCTTAGTTAGTTAGTTAGTTAGGTATGGTTTCTGAGCAGGGTCTCGGTTGTTTGCCATTGAAAGCTGTACTCAGGCGTAGGATCGTAGTGTAGAAAAAGCACGCAGGCCTACATGTATGTTTGGCAGTAACTCCATTACCATGACTAAAATGCACAGCAATTTTTAATGGTCAGCGATTGAAGTACAGTTTGCCCCTGGAGGGTGAGTGTGCCAGAGTGACGGGTTAGCCTTTGTTCACTCATAACAATACAGATGGGGAAACACGTTGTGCGCTATATTATCCTGTCCAGCGGACACTGTAACTAAATAATATTGTTGGTGCTTGGCTCGGAAACCAGGATATCCTGTTGGTTTTTATTGCACCGGAGTAGAGTTACATTAAAATGATCATCATTGGTTTCCTGGGCAATGACTGACACGTTATGAGAATGACAGTGTTTTCGCGTTGCTATAGATAAAATAATTTCAAAATGGCGCTAAAGCGTGCACATGTATGTACTATAAAGACATTTCAGGTTCAAAGCTGCTGGACACCAAAACTAGGTTCCAGTTATTTTAATTTGAACAGAGCCCAGTGCGTTCTTAGTAGGTACACACAAAATACGCAAGGGAAGATGTACACCATTAACACAGAAAATTAGTTACATTGCCTATTCAGATGGTATTTGACACGTTTCGACCGGTTCTGACCAGTCATCTTCAGACCTTTGAAATATTCGTGAGACATGCGTGAGAAATATTTAAAGCAATATAGATCAGAAGTTAACTAATGTTTAAAATTTTAAGATATACGTGCATTGAGGGAATATTTAATAAATGTGGCGTCTTTAGTTTACATGTATCAATGTTTCGAAGAAAACCAATGTCTCTGTCTTCAGGGTAAAGGCAGTGGAATATTTCCACACAGAAAACTAACGCAAAAGGTACGCACGAAATGTCCTTACATACATACAAAACTACACACAACAATGTTCCGCGAAGTTCATCACAGAACAGGCCATGAAGGTCTAGAAAGGGAGTAGAATAATATAGCTCTAGGGGAGCGTGGGTATTCAACGCCACGCCTGTGTCGCTTTACCGCCGGTAAAGACTGGTTATCCATTGAGTAAGAGGCTGGGTGGAACCCAGGGGCGATTCGGGCTGCTGCGGAATATCACGCTCCCACCAGGACTCGATCCCCGGACCGTCCATCTGATAGCATGGCTGTACATAGACTGAGATATCCCGGCCCAAAAAAGTCATCTACATATGTGTAAAAAAAGTAATTAATTTATACAAGGAATAGAACAATTTTTGGTGTCAGTCAAGAAATCATTGGATTGAATCTGGGTGATGTTAATCCTAGATATCTCTAAATTCTCTTTTACAAATCTCATATTACCAACTTTCCCTTGGATGCATTTCTTACATTGACGCAACGCAGCCATTCAGGAGAGTGTGATATTGCTTCCCAACTTTAGAATGAGTAACAGGAAAAAAAATATATATTTTGAGTTGAAACATCCCCTATGTCATAAATTTTCAAAAGTATTTTAAAAATAGATAACACAACGGGGGTGTGTCACCTCAAAATAATTGAAGCTGGTGCAGCACATATTCTTCTTGATTTTAAGCTTTCGCCTTGTTCTGTATGTATATGTTTTCTTTTGGGTAACTCCCTGACGTCTTAGTTCTAATAGCCGACGTTTCGGAACACTGTATCTGTTTCATCTTCATAGGCAGGTGGATCCACCCAAAAGAAAACATATTACATATTCCTCTCTTCAAGAACGTAACGAAGTAAACGTTTTAACTGTAACGGTGACGTATTTTTTTAATCAAGAGCGTCCAGGATATAAAATTATCTCAAATTATGTCAAAATTAAAATTCCATTTACTTCTAAAATTAAAAAAAAATGCCTTATACATAACTCATATGTTGGGTACGACTGATTTTTAAAATAAATTTTAAAAAACAAAATCGCTTGTAGTGAATTTCACAGGATATGTGAGGTCTTAAAAGGTCTTAGGGCTTCCTCCTTTGTTTTACACTTGATCTGTTGGAAGATCTACCTAAAAAGTGGAAGAACAACATTTCAGTGACATAAACAAACTTTCGTAAAAACGAAAGTACTGTAAATACAAACGCCGTGACGGTTATAAAAACGGTTTATCCGGTATGAAGAGGCGTTGTGTAATAATATTTTTACTGCACTTTTATTACTTTGCCGGACAATCAAGTTGTCATGTCCGAGTACTAGTAAGGATCGTACGTGGCGTCAGCATTTAGCAGACTGTCGTCTGCTTTAGTAATGTGCTAGATGGAGGTTTGTACAACAGACGGCTCTGTGTGTGTTGTCGAATTTGTGTGTATTTGTGTGTGTGTATGTGAAAGTGAATGTGAATGTGTGTGTTTGTGAGTGACTGTGTGCGTGAGTGTGTGTATTTGTGTGAGTGTCTGTCGTGGTTAGTACGACCACAGCACCCTTTTCGTAGAATACATGAGTGACTCAAAATCCCACTGTAATTACTGCTGCAAATATCAATGTGTAATGAGCATTACAATGTTCGGAAGAAATGTGTGTTTGGTCGTTTAGTGGTGTTTGGTTTCTATACTGTCTAAGATGAGGCTACTCCAAAAAGTTCCCTTGGGTTAAATAAAATCCTTTAACAACCATTTTCACCCACACAAGAATTCATATATTCTGTATTTAACATTATGGCTTTATCTTATATATCATAGATAATACATGAGGAAAGTATCAAAATCACGTAGAAAATACACGTTTTTACATTTTCGAATTATTTCTATCCGACTACGATAAATACGGGGGCACGCGGTGGAGCAGTTGGTTGAGGCTCTGTGCTACAAGCCGGAAGGTTGCGGGTTCATTGACATAATCCTTCCGGCCGCACTATAGTCCTCGGGTCGACTCAGCCTTTAACACAACTGAGTACCAGGAATATTTCTTGGGGAGTAAAGGCGGCCGGTGCATTGGGTTGACTACCTTACCACCTTCATACGCCGATTTTCTTGAAATATGGGGCCTCACCCTCCTGGAACCCTCAGGGACTGTCCAGGCCTGTAATGGGATTGCTTTTCGTTTAATATAAAGTCGATAGAAGACCCCATAACGACGAGCCAAATTTAAGCCTTGGCAATATGACAGCCAAAACGCATGTCAGAGAGAATGATTACCCGTCCGAACGGGTTATTAAAATTAAACTATATTATTCCCCTTTAAAACATTGGTTCATGTATGTATGACTACTTTTAACACCGAAAGCTAAGCCTTTTGTTAGCACAGTGTATTTTTGTATTCAATATGATTTTTACAACATGCTATTATAGCCCTAACAGCATTCACCCATTGGATCTTCTAAAGCAAGTTTGTTTATTCTTAAAGGCAAACTCTATCAAGGTTTCCGAGATGTTCTTCGGTCTTAGAGAAAATGGTGAGTGCACTCACTCCATTACATTTGCAATCACGCTTCTCGTGCTGCATTCAAAATATAAACTTTAACGTTTACTCTCCAACACAGCTCTCCCAGCTTCATCAAAACGTCATCACAACGCAAACGTCTATATTGAAAATTAAAATTTCTCAACTTTTTGCCTTGCCGTGTATATAAATTTTCTACTTCCCCTCAAGGTTTCTCCTTCATTCTCGAAGGCTGTTCCTAGCCTGCAGCATATCTTCACCAGTAGGAAAAACAGGTACTGCCAGGACACCTTCGTACCTGTAAACTCTCCATTTTGCCCAACTGTAACAAGTGCAATGCCCCCAAGACGCCCACCAATCATTCTTGAGTCCTCAGATTAGTTGTTACAGTTTACAAGTACCCATAAACTGCATTTAGTCAGTATTGACATAAATTAATAAAAGGCCTATTTGAATGTTTTGAAGTATATATATAACGTCAAGTGTACTGATGTAGCTAACAGGTAAAAACATATGGAGGAACTTGGTGCCCCCATCTTCAGATAGTCCAAGAATTGAGAGAAGAATGTTATTTATTGTAACGAAGCTCTCCAGCCTGGGGTTGCTTAGAAATACGCCGATATGCTACTTAAATAAGTAAAGAAAATAGATAACCACCCTTAAAGAATATAGAGTATTCAACTAGACCGTCTTTCATTCAACACGATTAAAACCTAAAATTAACTGAATTAGAAAGACCGAAGTCACACCAAGCAATATAAACACTCTCTGTCTGGATTATAACACAGTGAAACAACCGTTTTTTTTTCAGAGAACCACATGCAACACATGAAATAACTCTATGCAAGAAACTAGAATTACTCAACGTTACAGTCCGTACCAGTGTACGACGCTGTTAATTGCGTAGATTGTACAGCGTCGGTGATAGATGAAATAATGGGGATAGCCGAAGTGCTGGAAGAGAAACTTGTCTCATTATCACTTCATACTCATCACACTTGTATTGAAAGGCCTAAGCTCGAATCCGGGTCTCCACGTGAGAGGCCTGAGCCAAGGCACGGTTGTTACACCTGGTGGTACATATGGTAACCGTAAGGCTTCTCAACGTTAAATACGTTGTCAGTAATTCAGAATAAGCAACTTATAAGAATTTGGCAATGGTTATTTATCAGATTGAAAGGATGTGGAAGGAAGCGGTATTGGCGTATTTGCAGATTCTAATGAGTCACTTTTCTGGAGAGGTGGAGTGACGCTGTCACGAACGGATCATAAACCTGGTACTATGTAAGACAAGTCACAAACTATATTGTTTGAGCCAACTTCCTTATTGTATAATGAAACAAGGCTTAACATAGAAGTTAAATGACAAGTTTAATATTGTATTACGAACCACTTAATGGCAATGTGTTTGAAGTGAAACCGAAGCTCAGTGCTGCCACCTGAAACGGAAGCCCGCTACCCATCAAACAAATGCAAATACAGTGAACAGTTCAAGAGTTATTATTTTACAATTCAGATTTTATGCTGCCTATCCTGGTGGAAGAGCGGTCTGAGGAGTGGACCTGCGACCTCTGGCTTTCTGGGATTGCGGGTTCGAATTCTGTCAGGGGCATGTATGTGTCTGTCTCTTGTGATTGACGTGTGTTGTCAGGTAGAGGTCACTGCGAGTGGCCTCTTACTCGTCCGGAGGAGCCCTGCCGAGTGTGTGTGTGTGTGTTTGTGTGTGTGTGTGTCCTTAAGTGTGATCATGCGCAATAGTAACACCCTAACCTACAATGAATACGTGGAAAGTGATCAGACCAACAAAGAGAGGAAATGTTTTATTCCTGGTAGAAAGTGCAGACAACCACATTCTTTAGGACATGGCAGGCGATGTCACATAAAGATACCGAGCTGATGCTTGTGCGTAACATAGCAGTTCAGCGAGGCATAACACATATGAATACCGCCTTGGCCGACACAACGATTACACTGGAGAAAAATATTGAAATTTTTTTTGGCCTACGAACTTCAATGGGTGAACTTAGTTGTACGTTTTATGCT
>Ga0136643_10009642_pt1 | contig 14216 bp, 4 predicted proteins | sample TergutLab28metaG_FD_96883 | JGI IMG/M metagenome (GOLD analysis project Ga0136643, IMG submission 96883) | Labiotermes labralis P1 segment gut microbial communities from Petit-Saut dam, French Guiana - Lab288 P1 (version 3) (version 3) | ecosystem: Host-associated > Arthropoda: Insects >... | reverse complement strand
TGAGCCTATAAGAAGTACAATAAAATAATAAGTGGCATCTAGTTGGTTTTTTATTCTTCAGTTATCACAATGATGCACGGTCCTATAAACATCAGAGAGAATTTCTTAGGTACCTGCGCAAACATCAGCTTCTAAAAAACTCGGCTTTATGGAGTTACATTTTTGTAGACGTTCAAATGTTCTTTTATAATAAAAGGTAACTGATCCATGCTGATTGATGCTGTGTGCCAACCAGCGTACGGCAGATTGGGAAGAATATGATAAGGGAACGACATGCCCCATTTCTGTGTACCGTCTTGAATAATGGCCTGGCGGCGGCGGGACTAAGAAAAGCCGCCAAATTATTTACGCCCGAGGAAACACTGGACAGCGTTACTGCTGGAACCGGCAGTTGTTACTGGCGCTTCGGTCAGTCCGATGAACCACCGTCGTACAATGACGGCCATGCTGGGCTTCCAATTTGCAGACATGCCGTACGAAATAAGAGAAGAAAGATTATTTCCAGGTCATGTCTGATTTGTTCGTTCGCCCGTCTGTTCGTCTCTGGCCTTTGTCAGTACCTTAAACCGTTGAACAGGCATTTTTTGAAGGCTAGACATTGGCGATGCATACTTACAGTTGCTGGACAGTTCTTTTTTTCAGCCATATTCATTCATAATTATTAAAATACATTAGTTAAGGCCATAAATGCAATATACGTGTTGCCCATTTAAAAGCTATTCGGAAATTAGACCTACGAGAATTTCGCTAACTTGGATTCCATTAGTTCGGAATTTGTAAGCTCAATGAACTTAAAAATATTTGGTAATTTTTTGTACCAGTTGCCGAAGTATGATTATCACGATATCGTTCTTCACATCGGTTCTCAGAAGACAGTAATTCTATAAGAATATTATGCGAAGTATAAGTAAGAAACAGACGACAGTACGGAGATGAATATTAGATGTAGGTAGATTTCATTCTGTTTAATCCTGCTTGTTAATTTAATTTCAATTAAGTTATTGTGAATAACCTTCTAAATTCAATAGTTTTTTCCGCTTTCTTTCGCCGCGTATCTTTCCATTCTTATAACGCGCCTTTCATTTCCCATTATATTTATGAACTGCAAAAATCAGGACCGGAAAAGATGGTTCAGACGGTGACGTTGTTGATTTAGTTGTCAGGTGCGTGGTTCGAATTTTGGCTAGATCACCGAATAACCTGACGTGATTCCTGCATTTCTTCAGTCCTTCCTTCCAGACAAGTTCCACAATAATGCTCAGATAGTAAAGTCTGTAAGATCTACAGGCGGAATTCTACTTCCGGAAAGGTTAGGAAATTCTCTGTGTCACCTCTTGCATGGCATCTCTTGGTTACCACTGACTCCCTTAAGCAATGAACGTTGGAGGGTTTTCCTTCAAAAGATAAATCTGAGGGCGGAGCTGACCCATCTGTTATTTAGAGATTTTCATATTTATTTGCGCCTTGTCCTGTGTGGCTTATATACTTTTGCGTGCGAAAGAATATCTTAATTAAGAATTGCCTAATTCACTTCCAGCCCTGCCTTCTTCCTTTGGACATTCTATCTGAAATTAAAAACTATTTGGGTAAACTGTCTCCCTTTATTGGGCTTGGAACAGACAAGTATCCGATAAATCCGTACGTTTACAAACTCTTCTGCAAACATCACACACACACACACACACACACACACACACACATATATATATATATCCATATTATATACGTAAAATTAACTTCAGAAACTTCGTGGTTGTTTGAAATATAATTATTCAACGGAAATTATCTTGTAACGGCGTCTTTGGCTTTCTTTAAATTAAAAATTCCAGCGGTACTAATATATTTTGTTGTTTGACATTCATAGGGCCGTACATCGTAATATTATTTCTATAGTAAAACCAACTAGATGCACCAATGTATCAAATTTATTTTATTTTGGAATGACACTCTACATGTTTCGAACGGTCTTTCCCTCCATCATCAGAAATTCAAGATTCTACATAGAGCAACAGACATTTGCCAAACAGATACAGCTGTCTGCTTGCTAGCAACCAGACAGCTGATGATGGACGGAAAGACCGTCCGAGACATGTAGATTGTCATTCCAAAATAAAATAAATTTGATGCATTGGTGCATCTAGTTGGAGTTACTATAGAAATAATATTTTGTTCTATTACCATTTATCTCGGATGTAGAAATCTGATCAATAATTGGCCTGTTACGTTACCCTGATGTTAGCCGATACAGTTGTCATAAATTGGTTATCCATGTGATTATCTTGAGAATTAAGAGAGTCTTTAGTAATGTAACTTCAAGTGAAAAGAATAAGAAGAAGAAAAAGAAGAAGCATAAGCAGAAGAAGAAGCAGAAGGAGATGCAATATATAACTTTTCCAGTACCTTGGCAACTGTTGGTGCTACTCCTGCTGCTGTTGTTGGTCGTTCCGTACTGGCGGCCCAGTGAAATATGGCGGTGATGTGAGAAGGCTCCTGAAGCAGTCTATCCCAATACAGCAGGATATAAAACTGTCTCCAGGAGAGGGTCACAACTACTCCAGCCTATTAGCTTCTAGGACTTTTGTTAATATATCTTACTGTAGCTGAGCTTTGTTTACACGACGAAGCATTAGCCTTGCGAAGGCTGCGCGTTTCCTCGATTTGTTGTGTGATAAATAGACCGTTATCAATCACGCGGTTTTATTTTATCTTTTCTTGTTTCCATGTTGGCTATTCTTCTGTAGCTCCCTCTTAAGCATTTTGATACACAATAAAACGTGCTGCAGTCAGTGCCAGCATACTGGTTCAGTTCTCTGCTAGCTTATTCCCAAGACCTGCAGGCAGATGCACGCTACCGTTCAGTTTCTAATTCACTTCCTGTTTCCCCTTTTCTGTTTCTTTCATGATTGTCATCGTTAGCCATGCTACTTAATTTACGATTTTTTGTGTTGTTTTTAAGAAGAGATCAACACTAGAAGGCAGATTTAAACACTAACTATTCAAATGGAACCCATATGGAGCTATATACTGTATGAAAGTACCATGTCAGTGCCGTCCACGTATCTGCATATTAAAACTTTCCGTCTTGTGCTGTCATTAAATAGCCATTAATTTTCTATGTAACTTGCATTATAATAGGTAGAAGTGGGCCGGGTAGCTCAGTCTGTATAGAGACTGAGCTACAGACTGGACGGTCCGGAATCGAATCCCGAGGTTTTCCGCCCCTCCAGACGAGCCCTGGGGCCCACCCAGCCTCCTGTAAAATGGGTATCGGGTCTTTCCCGAGGGTAAAATGCAGCCGGGGCGTGCTGCTGACCACTCACCCCCTTCTAGTGCCGCGGTCATGGAACAGTAGAGCTATACCTCTACCCACCCTGTGGGCCACACCGGGCCTGTAACGGGATCACTTTACCTTTTTTTTTTCTTAAAATGGGTAGAACCTCGGCTGTGTAGTTGGGTGACCCAGACTTGTAACCCCGTTGAGGTACCGAACATTATGACTGAGATTTTCATGGTATCCCTCCGTCTTTCCAGCTAGTATTTGAGCGGCGTTTCAATTTACGCCTTTTTCGAATTCATGCACATTATTTATCCCTTCATTATTTGCTGAAGTTCGTAACATTGACGTTCTGTTTTTCGAGATACTAACACCGTCATTAAATCGTATAAGTAAAAATTTTCTCTTGAACTTTAAATTGCTATATTTGTAAGGGTTGGAGGGTGCTGCATGTAGGTGTAGTTGATGTGTATGGAAATATAAGCCAGACAATTACTCACCCCCGGAATCCGGTATAACTGTCATTTTATGCTGAGGCGTGAACATTTTACTGAAACAAGTATGGAGAGGACATTTCTCTAGTTTATGTTGTGTTGGAATTCTTCTGAAGTTCATGATAAAATAGTTGAGCTTTGTACGAAGTAAATGAAAAGTAGGACTCAGGTGCAGACCACATCCGCCCGTGGTGTCTGTATACGTTTGTGACCTAGTGTCAGGAAATAAACCTTTTGTCGAATTCTCATGAAATTTTCGAACAAGTGCGACTTTCTTGATGGTCAGCTCAGTTGACAGTGAAATAATCATAAATGATGCAACGCATTTCCGTATTTGTCGACCATTCTGAGTGCACGTCTGTTCAGAAAATAACGACGTAATACCGTTGAGCAACCAACAGTTACGTAAAAACTAGTATAGTGACAGCTGTAGTCACTGAATAGTGCGAAAAGTTTTTTTTAAATTTTGGATGCCTTTTTATCCGATTTCAGCAACTTTCAGTGAAATGCCCACGAAGTTTCTTGAGTGATAACACGTTTCACGGAAATGGATTTTCGTAAAATTCGGTACAAGTGATCAGCACATAATGCGGCTCAGAAATTGTGATTTTCGTGAAAATTGGCTTAGGAAAGGGCAACACTTTCGTTACGGGAGTAAATGGAAGAGCAGGTAAGCGTGTACTGTGAAAGAGTATGACATTTTGAAAGTAAAAATGAACTCTTGGGTAAAATCTATATTTAAAGTAGAGAGTAAGTCAGTTGCAATCATGCTTTTGCTGAAGTAATTTAATTACAGGCTATTATGTGTTTGTTAATATGCTTAGAGGCTTGTAATGTTGCTTAAATATAAACAGATAACTACATTAATTATGGACGAATGAGCTTTCGTAACTCAATGTCGATCCTGAAAAAGGTTTAAAAAATTGCCCTTTTTAATGATCATTAAACACACACAAATAAAAATGATAATGAATGAATTTGGATTTTAATAATATTACACCATTAGAGCGGAAGCCATTTGTATTGCGATATTGATTATGTGGAATTTTAGGCCCGTTAACGAAACAGTTACGAGAAGCAGCTGTGAGCTGCCTCGTGCTTGTCTGTCCGTCTGTCCCCCTGCATGGAACATTCCAACTCCCACCGGCCTGTTCGCCGTGAGATTTTATTTTTATTACGTATTATTGCTAGTATTTTCAACCAAAATTTACGTACAGTAGCTCATGCTGTTTGTCACCGGCTATTTACTGCCCGGGGGGAAGGGGGGTTCAGTCCGAGAGCAATAGTGGACAGAGAGCAACGAAACATTTTCTTTTCTCCAACTTATTATGTTTTCTGCTGTCATTATTCTCCTGGTGCTCCTTACACGTTTCGTCTTAATCATCGAAAGCAATGCGCGAAATCATCAAATGAAGCTCTTATGAGGACAGTCGGTCACACGTTTGGCTAAAATTATGTATATGTAATAGGCACTTTATTTGCAGATCTACACCCATTCACTTGATTGATATTCGTGATTGTTACGGACTGTGTTGTGTGTGACGCACGATCTGAGGCCGAGGATGGAGTTGATGCTGTAACAATAACAATTCAGACACACTGTGTTTTGTGTCAGGCACGAGTTGAGGCCAAAGAAACAGTTGACTTTGAAAGTCACAATTGAGTCGTACTTTGTTCTCTGTGAGGTACAGGCTGAAACTGAAGAATAAATTAACGATCTGAACGTAAAAAATGGAGAGTCGATCGACTGACACGTGTAAGAGCTGGAAAAGAGCGACGTCCGGACTTTTTATATGTTCTTGTTATTGTAGCGACTCAGTCGCACAATTTCCCTCATCCCGGACGTATAGCCTGCTGCTCCGCTCTTAACAGCCGACCACCAGCAACCAAGGCATTACACACCATATGCGGCAATAACACAAGTATAGTCTCAAGCTCCTGATGATGGGCATATAAGTGTCCGAAACATGTTGAGCGTATTATAAGTGAAATAAAGCATTCAGTAGTATGTAGTTTGTTTTCTTCTCTACGCCTATGAAGGGTAAGAAAATTTAAGAGAAAAGTGATAGAAATTAGGGAAAAATGATGGGGGGACTGAAGTGATAAATGGGGCGAAATATAAGAAGGGGAGGAAATATGGAAGGGTAGATGTAAGATAAGAGGTCTCAGAATAATCATTTGTCCATGACAGAAGGAGGCAGCCGTAGGGTACAACGAGATGGCGAAAGAAGAATAAAAATACAGAAATGGGAAGACAAAAGACCAATATAAAGGGACAGAATGTAAGAGTACGTAACAGATAGAAAGGAGAAGTCGTAGAAGTTTCCTTTAATTTAATTGTTAGGGGTCTTTTGTCGACAAAATGTAACAAAGTTCCTGATAATTTCAAGAAAATTTATTGGAACCTATAGAAGTGTATTAAGCTCGAACAATGTACAGCCAAATTAATTCAGTGGAGAAGAATACAGGTTCATGCCAACCGTAACTGGTGTTGAACGTAAGCCCATGTCTTAGGACCCCTGTTGAAAGGGAAGAAATATGCAAGGCTCAACCAGAGGCCGTTGGCGAGCAGACGTTATTACTAATTTTGACTTCTTTATGGATGTGTAATTTGTTGAAATATTGTAAGGCTTTTATTGCGCTATGTAAGTTTAATTTCTTATTAGTCTCGAACATCATGTGAGCTATTTAATTTAAGTGGAAATAACAAATTTCTTACCACTGTAACAGAAGTAAATTAAACTGTAATACGGATTTCAAATTCCATTAGGTGTGCCTGTGATATGTATGCTGTACTGGAGCATGAAGGCCCGGTAACACGTACAGTGTCCTTAAGTACTTACACCAGTTGATTCAGGCACAATAAATTGCTTGTTTTCTTAGAGAAAATTATTCTGTTCTGCAGAGGAACTATTATCGGAGGGTAGGTGCATGACATTGCAACTGCAGGCAGTTGTCACGTATGAGCGGGAATGTCTTCTATTTTCTGTTGTGCAGAAACCCTTATTAGCTTTCATCGTCAATGGTTTTGGACCATATTATTATTTCTATGCTCACTACCATCAAATCATCGTGTTCATAATATGTTTATTCCTTTATCTCAGTATTTAACCAACTTGATGCACAAAATTTGTTTCACAATAAGTTTTATTTCATGCCTCTACATGTTTCGAACACATGTGCTCATCATCAGGAGGTCAAAATTGAATTACACAGCCTCTGGTATCATTACACCTATAGGTGTGATGATACCAGAGGCTGTGAAATGCAATTTCAAAGTTTTATTTCATGCCTCTACGTGTTTCGAGCACATGTGCTCATCATCAGGAGGTCAAAATTGCATTACACAGCCTCTGGTATGACCACACATATAGGTGTGATGATACCAGAGGCTGTGTAATGCAATTTTGATCTCCTGATGATGAGCACATGTGCTCGAAACATGTAGAGGCATGAAATAAAACTTATTGTTAAACAAATTTTGTGCATAAAGTTGGTTAAATACTGAGATAAATATACTGAGATGTACGGTCAGCAAAACGTCAAAATGTTTATTTCTGTTCTTCGTATTCTTTTTTCTCCTCTTATCCTTCAAAATTTCAAAGATTTTGAATACAATTTTTCATTTACACTCCTCCAATTACATCTGGTCCCTATCTCGTTTTAGAACTGTTTTGAAAGTAAGGTTTTCTTCTGTTAATCTTCCCAACTTTTCTGTGTTCATCTAGTTTGTCATTAACTAACTAGCGAACAAAGTAATTAAATCCATAAAATCCTCCTCGTAACTTTCATATTGTTCATTCCTTGCATTGTGGATGTTATACAAATCCTTGCAGCACCAACAAATACACAGTTCTGCTATTCTGTATTTCACTTGTAATTAGCTGCTACGTGTTTGGGCTTAACTGCCATCATCAGGGAGCTTACACCTTTATGCCCTGTTTGCGGTGCACTGCACACAGGACATACCATAGAGTTACAGGACAGGATCCAGTTCGGATCATAACGTGATGGAAGTTTGTAAAGCAAGCAGCCATCTGGAAATGTGGCATTTGTAACCAACGAAGACTGCTGTTATTTTATGACAATTTATAATCAACAACACACTATATTGTCCTTTTACAAGATTTTAAAAATTGTAAATTTTAACTGTAATCTGTACATTTGATACGCAGAAACATTTTAAGACTATCTAATTGTTCTTAGCAATGGAGATAAACAGTGCGCCGTACGACCACCTACAGAGGGTAATGATACCAGATGCTGTATAATACAATTTAACCTCCTGATGATGAGCATAACAGTGCTTGAAACATGTAGAGGAATATAATAAAATTATTATAAAATAAGAATTTTTACATTAAGTTAGTCAGTTACTAAGATTATGCTGAGGTGCACGGTCAGCAAAACATCAAAATATCTAATCGCTGTAAGTTTTAGCAATATAGGTGTTAGCTCCCTGATGAAGGCAGTTAAGCCGAAACATGTAGCAGTTAATTAAGAGTGAAATGCATAAGAGTAGAACTGTAAAATTGTTGGTGCTGAAAGAGCTTGTCAAACCTCCTCGCAAAATGAAATAAAAATTCAAATAGTCGCAACTTTTTACAGAATCCATAGCTTTGTTGCTTGGACCTGTATTACAGAAGCCCGCCTAACACACACACTCACTCATCGTTTCCCCATTGACATTCTGGGGAAAAATGTTTGAATTTTCAATATTGCATATTGTGTGTTCCTCAGAGAGTCATGAGCTTGCACGCATTTTGTGGATCTCGAGATTCTAATACCGTGTTCACAAGAGTAGGCCGCCTCGCCATTCCAACTGAATTAGTTTGATCCGTTTTAACATCATCTTGCCGTGTAGCGCGTACGTCTTCTTATTGATGCATTTTCATAACGCTGTTCAACCACAGCCCTCTATGCATACAAAAAAAAAAACTTGATGGCAGCTCGCGTCTCGATGTTGTTGAAATCGCGCGCGTCCCTGACATGCTTCCGAGCTTGTTTCCTTCCTGATCGGGCCAAGGACTTATCAGCACCCCTTATTTCTTTCCCCTCGTATGTGTTATGCGCCCTGCGCATTTCATTGTGCTTGACTTGATCACCTAGGTTATTTGGTGAGGAGAACAAATCATGAATCTCCCCATTGTGTAATTACCTCCATAGCCCTGCTACCTCTTCTGTTTCAGCCCCAAATATCTTTCTCAGCCCGCCCAGCCTAATTACGTTATTGTGAGAGACCACGTTGTAAAACAACAGGCTAATTTATATTTCTGCATGTGTTAGATTTTGTTAATGCTCGGTAAGGTGCGGAATCGAATAGAAGATGCGGCGGGCATTTCTGACAAGGTCCATGCTCTTCTTCGTAGTTCCTCCGTGATAGTGTAGGGATAGCGACGGGCTATGGACCTCCATTGTACTTCCTCACCTTAGCCGACTCTCCATTCATTTATCATCCTTATGTATTCCATTTGACACCAGAAGGGTAAGAAAGTACTGTTGAAAAGTTCATTGCATTTGTAAAGGCCGCTGAGTATGTTCTTATGCAATATGAATGATTGTAGAAACGTTTCTCATAAGGGCATCCAGATCGAAAACCACACAGCGTTAAGGAAGAATACAGATCGGTGGAGGGGGTTAAGGAAACGGTTTCAGAGAAGTTACTTACTCACTTACTTACTTACTATCTCCATGGAGCAGAGTCCTTCTTGAGAAGCTAATCGGTTCTCAGCTAGTCAAGAAATTCCCCGCATTTTATGGAGCCCGAAGGTTCATTACCGCATTCACAAGTGCCCGCCAACTGTCCTTGTCCTGAGCCATATCGATCCAGTCCATACCTCAACATCCCACTTCCTGAAGACTCATCTTCATATTATCCTCCTATCTACGCCTGGGTCTCTCAAGTTGTCTCAGGTTTCCCCTCTAAAATCTTGTATAAACATCTTCTCTCCCCTATACGTGCTACATGCCCCGTCCATCTCATTCTTCTCGGCTTGATCACTCGAACAGTGTTGGGTGAGGGATAGAGATCGTTAAGCTCCTCATTATTTAGTTTTCTCCACTCCCTTGTTACCTCGTCCCTCTTAGGCAAAATATTCCCCTCAGCATCCTATTCTCAAATTCCATATGCCTGCGTTCCTCCCTCAGTGTGAGAGATCGTTTCACACCCACACAAAACAAGAAGCACAATTATCGTTCTTTGTATTTTAATATACATATTTTTGGGTAGCAACCTGGAGGACAGAAAATTCTGCACCGAATGAGAGATAAAATGCACCCCTGTCTTCAATCTCCTCTTTTTTCCTTACCGAATAGAATTTTGATATGTTAAGGTTGTTCCCAAATATGTGAACTCTTCCACCCTATAAAAGGAAATATTATCAGCCTTTATACTGTGACGTCTTCATCTATTCTGATCGCGAGCCATGACCATGTACTTAGTTTTATCAGCATTTACTTCTAATTCATTCTCCTTACTAGCAACTACTAAAGCTTCTTTGTTTTTCTTTATGGTATGTATGTTTCCGCCCAATATATTAACATGATCAGCACAAACCAGGAGCTGATGTGTACCGTTTTGTATCAAGCCACCTGGTTTACCTGAACCCTCCTAATGGTATACTCTAAAGCAACTTTGAAACGCAATTGCGATTATGTTCTTGTTTCAAAATATTCTTAATAGGAAACATGTCAGATAAACTACAAACTACAAACCGGAGAAACATAAATTCACAGACGAGACAGCCTCATGTTCACTGGATCTCCACAACAACCTGACCTTCTCAAAGCTGCTGTCCTGAAGTAATTAAAAATCATATCCTTATTTTTGTTTGCTTCGAGCAAGCTGTGAGGCCTAGCTTAAGTTAGCAGTTATACTGAAAAGAGTTCCTTTCAGCAGCTAATGGTCGCTCGTCTGTTTCGTAACCTTTTTTGAAAACAATGTTCCGGTTTCGTGTTTACGCCGTCCGCCATCTATCCCTGTACGTGAATCCAGTCTTCTCCTCGTATACGAATTTTTCAATTTCAATTTTAATATTATTTTTCCACCAATCCTAGGTCTAACAGATGTCCTTTTGCCTTGACACATTCCAACCGAAATACTATAGGCATTTCTTACCCCCCCCCCCCATCCTTATTACACGACCTGTGAATGTCATCTCATTTCATCTGACAGTCACAGTCATAAGTAGTGGATGGTGAATATTATCAGTTGCAGTATGAAATATTTCCGTCCTCTTTTAGGTTGACCTTTCTTAACTAGTGAACTAAGGTCATGGAGGACAGTCTCACTGGGAGATAAATAGTCGCTCAGCTAGTCAAAAATCTCCCAGAATTTATAGAACCCCAAGTCTCATTACCGTTCTTAAAATGATTCCGTCTGTTACCTGTTATGAGCCAGTTAAAACAGCCTGCCCTTCACTTAGCATGTAGTTTAATATTAGCTTCCCATCTACGGCTGCTTCTTTCGAGGAATTTCCCTCCTTCGATTTCTGCGATCAAAATTATGATCATTACTTTCCTGCCTCCCGAGTGTTACATGCCTCAAATACCTTACCTTGTGTATTTCTTTATCTACGTTTTCTTCTCATTAACCTGTTCTTTAACGCGGTAAGTGTGCGTACCTCACTAAACGTCACTAAATGTATAAGAGTGACGTCATATCTGTACAGTTTTACGATGTAATTACAATTTTGTAAATGTTAATTTCTACGGATTCAAGCCTTTTTGCGTTGGGTTTGATGCTGCTGCTGCTGCCGATAATAATAATAATAATAATAAATATTGTTATTTATTATTAGGCTTACTGCTAATTTTGAAATGTTATGGTCTTGTTTTACAGTCAGAAGTTTACAGTTATAAATCCCACGGGGTGAACTTTATTCTGCCATTTTTGTTGTGGTGTACTCATTCTTCAGACAGGTGGTCAAAGCCGTGAATGATTCGTTGTTTATCTTCTCGAGCTCTTATTCTGTTCGTTTTCATTTGACCTACAGTTATTACAGGTTGTTAGAAGGTTAGGGCAAACAATGCTAATGACAGTAGCAGTGTGTTATTATTTTACTACTTGCTGCATATTTGACCAATAACACATGATATAGAACGGAAGAATATCTCTCCACTTGTGGAAGGTACACATTGCATTAAATCACCGTAGGCCTAAGTGTATAGCCTACTTTAAATTACACTTCTATTAGCTACAACAGGAAATCGCCACCAGGGAGAATCCTCGCAGCAGTAAGGGGGTTATTGCTTGGGAGGGGGTTGGAATGTAACGACGTCCGTCGGGGCACTGAGCGTTCCAACTCGACGTCAGTTCGCTCGAAGCCGTCGCACCAAGCGGATCGAAGAACCTGCCAGCGGCATGTGTAAAACTTCTGTACTTTTACATCAGAACTTTAGCCAGTTGTGTATTAAGTACGTCTAACTTACGGCTCTCGGCCTGGACCTCTGGGAATACCGCATTAGAATTCCCATTGAACTCTAGTTGAATGGTTCTGTCGTAACTCACTTTTACTTTGGAAGCACTGAACATAGAGGAAAGAACAGATCGCCAAGTGTTGTGTAGGATTAATTATTCTTTACGAAGTGAATAACTCTGGGTTTCTGAAAGGTCATGTATGAGATCTGTTGTAACAAATATCTCGAGTCCTTCATCCCTTGGACTTTGAGGACTCTTAAATCGAGTTTGCTGCTATATGTGAGTGTTTTCCAGCATTATTGGTCGTGTGAGCTCTGTGCTTCTTTTCTGCAGTAAATCTACACTGAATGTAACCATTTATTTCGGCATGTCTGTGGGTGTTTGTGCTGATCCAAGGAACTCAAAGAAAAACTTTTTACTATATTGATTTCCTCCGTACAGAAGCAACTCAAACAAACCAGAAGTTTGTAGATACGTGCCGTGTGTCTTTGCAGTTACACAGTGTCAACAAACGCGCACCCTTACAATGATATAATAGTGACTTTTTGGAATAGTTGTGTGTGTTTCTATAGGGAATTTGAGAATATATAAGCCTATGTGTTCTTATACATACACGAAACTTCAAGTTAAATTTTTGAATAGATTACATTCATCTATTCTGAAGCACTGTTGATTTTATGCTACAGAAAAACGGTGCTTATGGTGTAAAGTTTCTGCACTACAGTGAATGGGAACCTCACATACAGGAATGGTTGGAGTATGTTGAAGTGAATTTCCTTTGATGTCTTCTGTTTGCCGTGACGAGCTGAGCTGATTTAATCAAATAATAGCGTTCAAAACTGGTCATAATTTTGCTTTAAATTAACACAAAATTATAATGTTTGATATTAGGCGCGTAGTGTTGTGGATTTATTGAAAATATGCATTTGCCAAAGTAAAATTTGCCTTGGATTTGCTATCATGTGTTAATTATCCTTTATAATCAGAATCTAAAGTTACGTTTGGGTGTTTTGATCCTGCGTTTTCGGTGCATGTATAATAATGTGAGCAGGTAGTGTTCAATTTGAAATTTCTGATCTAGTGTACTGTGTGGCTTATACAAAGCCAAGCAACTATTTACTGTGCAGATGCTGGTAACCTGAAATGAAATTTACTGTTTGTAGCTTATTTTACAACTTTGACGAAAAGTGCAACATTCTATAACCAAATGAAAATTGTTTAAAAATCAATGGCAGAGTGCTAATCCAACGGTTTTCGGCATTTCAGTTACGCCCAAGACATAAACATTGGCTTTTGTTCTACGTAATGACTTCTTCTTTATTGCCAATGACATCATCATCATCACCAACATCATCGTCATTATCTACGTTGGAAACAACAAACATCAGACGCAGTGACACATGAGGAAGATCCATAATGCTTCTCCTGCACTTCCTAGCGTTCTTTCTTCTCTGCTTCGTCTACGGTGAGTACATTAATGTAAATACAAACCTACCACCAGTTTGACGAAAGGCTAAATATGCCTCTTTTCCTGTGAATGTGTTACGGGCGGGTGAACGGCGAATTTTCCGAGTAGGGCGAATTATTGTTTATGGAAAAGATTCAGTACGAAACGTCGACAACAGTAGGAAGCAGAGAAACTTCACAAAGTAAAGGGTTTGCGAGAAAGGTAGGTCGGCGAAGTAGTTTTTATTGAACGACGAATATGAAGGAAACAGTTTTGGAATTGTAGAATTTTTTTGAACTTTCAGAAAATATGACAGGTTGAATAACAACTTTGAGTAATGAACGTTGCATAAATCAACGGCGTTTCAACAATTCTACTAAAATTTGGCGATATACTAAAGAGCTGTAATCTCATTCACAAATACATTTTCTCACCCTCTTGCAAATGTTTTAACCTTTAGACGCCTAATGTCAACTATAGTGGTCGTACCGCAGCGCTAACCTCTAAAGTTGCATTTTATATATTTATTCAACAAATATAGGTACTGAATATTTTAAACATGGTATATACTCTCCGTTTTTT
>Ga0136643_10009640_pt1 | contig 14216 bp, 4 predicted proteins | sample TergutLab28metaG_FD_96883 | JGI IMG/M metagenome (GOLD analysis project Ga0136643, IMG submission 96883) | Labiotermes labralis P1 segment gut microbial communities from Petit-Saut dam, French Guiana - Lab288 P1 (version 3) (version 3) | ecosystem: Host-associated > Arthropoda: Insects >... | reverse complement strand
GTACTTGAAACACACGTTGTTCCGAAAAACGGTTCCAGTTCCGTCATCTGAAAATTAATATTTTAAAATCTGTCCATTTGATCTACTGGATCCAAATAGTTCCTATCTCCGGCAGGGACTAGAATAGGTTCATAGCATTATGGTTCCTGACGAAGGAAAAACGGATTTAGAAACATCCAGTGTGTATAGTATTCCTCAGACAATGGACCGTTGCCAACGCCACATTCGTTGAATACATCTTCCTCTTTTGACACGGAGGTAAAAATTGTTTTATGTGTATCATTGCTGGGAGTTGATGCCACAAGGCAACCACAAAATTTCTGACTTTGGGAATTTTTTCAAATATTTATGTTTCTAATCAAAGTAAGATCCACTGAATTACAAAAACAGACAGCAGTATGCAGGCCTAATTATAGGTATTCTCTTGAATTATGGGAGTCTCATGAAACGTCTCGAATAGCTGTCCTGAAATTACCGCGAGTCCTACACTTCACAGGGTGACGACGTCTAATTGGGACTGACAGTGCGCATGGGTAGATGTTTTAAAATGTGTAAAATACTAACACGACTCACTGTGTTACAATATCAGCTTTGTTCATTCCTTTCCTCTATTAAGCGAACAAATAAGCAGACAGACAATGTAAAGTCGTGCATTAAGCCGAACAAATAATGAGGACAGAAACAAGTAACACAGTTTCAGCTACGTGCTGTTACAGATGTTTCACTGTTTTATTTATTTATACTACATCGCTGATACTGAAAACCCGCATACAGGTGAACTGTGCCATGAGATCCAGCAAAAAACACAGGTAAGAAAGGTAAAGTGCATCCTTGTACAGGCACTGAGGCTCTGTACTGACCTTATGGCTCATAGGGGGAGTAGAGGTATAGCTGTACTGTACAGGCACTGAGGCTCTGTACTGGCCTTATGGCTCATAGGGGGAGTAGAGTTGTAGCTCTACTCTTTCTTGAACACGGCACTAGAAGGGGGCGAGTGGTCAGCGTCACGCCCTGGCCGCTCTTTACCTTCACGAAAGACTCGGTACCCGTTTTACAGGAGGCTGGGTGGACCCCAGGGTCAGTCTGGACAGGTGCGGAAAATCTCGCCCCAACCGGGATTCGATCCCCGGACCATCCAGCCCGTAGCCAGTCGCTATACCGACTGAGCTACTCGGTCCAAAACACATAGGACTTACCGTTAATCACAGCCTTCCTATTCACGGTGACCGCTAATATTTGTTTATGCAAGCGATGCAACTTAGTACACTTTTCCAAAAGTTTCCAGGTTATGCGTGAGTCCATTACATATAAGGTGTGTATGGCAGAGGTCATCTGTAGCGAGAGTGAGGTGGTATTACGAACAGTCACAAAAACACAATGAATTTTGTGTGATCCCGCTTGATTTCTGCAACGCAAATTATGCAGGGTCAAACAAGAGAGGTGGAAGCTAGTCACAAGTCTGGTGGTGCAGCAGCAAAATAAATGATACGTCATGTTTGTTTGTAACTAACGATTAATATTCACAAATAAACCCGCAGCTAACCTGTCACGTCACGTGCTACGTCTACTGACAAATGAGCTCAGTGTCTCAGAAATTCACCCTTCGCTGGGCAGGTCTGTGGCTGTCGTTTTTGTTGCACTATCACACAGCTAAAATTGTGTGCTTGTTCTTTTAAAGTGAGGAAATATATTATTAAAGTCTAACTTTTTTTTTTAAAAAATTGTTTACATGCAAGGGTACAGTACAGCGTGGAGCTGCGAACTTGATTCAGTTAGTGAACTTACATACAGGTATATAGCATGATACAAATAAATCACAACATATATGTCTTCTCTACTACAACTACTGATGGAAATTGCTGTAACCAGAGACGATATTTTGATAAGTGTATTACCCACGATTCTATAATAATTCTGTAGTCCACAAAAATAAAGCGGTGCAAACAGGGTCTAGTTTACTCAGCTAAAGGCTTTACATATTCTAAAGGAATACTACATAGTCAAGGATCAGGTTAATATTTTGTGATACCGACAAACACGAAGTGCCTTGAGGTCAACTTCGTCATCACGTGAGATGGAAAAAAATTGTTATAAACTTTTTAATTGTCAATAAAACCTGTGCTCCTATAAAGTGCAAGTGCGCGATGTCTTATTTAAAGCTACGCATGATAACTAGCCACTGTGTTTGATATGTGTTGTTTAAATTGGGCATTTTTAATAGTACTACTAGTGACGTCCAACAACCCATTAAAGGAGACGATGGGTTAATGTGCGATGTGTTATCGACATCAGAGAATGTGATAACACATAATCATATTTCAGCAAAGACTCAAATTAGACACAGAGTATGTAGATCAAGTGGGGGTCCATGTGTTAAAAGAGTGACCTGGCCCAGACTGGGGTCCGCAGGCGACGCCGCTGCAGGGGGGCCAGACTGGGGCCACGCGGCCTATGCAGTGGTGACGTTGAGGAAGAAGAAGAGGAACAGGATACCTTCTGCTCCGTGTCGCTGGTCAGCCCTGCCTCTTCCCCCCGCTCCCTGTGCGGGTGACACATAAGGTTATGTCTCCTGTCCACCACCTCCATTAATCCGTTAGATACCCAACACATGAATAAGATAAGCAGGTAGAATAAATAGAAACACTAGCTGCACTGGTGCCTCCAACACTGCACTGCAGAGGGATAGAAAGTTAGAATTATTGCAATCAGGCGGAGTGACTCTGCCTCAGACGTTATAGGCTCTTTGGGTTTAGAAGTGTGATGGTATGGGAAGGAATCATACGAATACACCTGAATTTGTAATATTATTGCAGGTATAGATTGATAAGGAAATTAGATACCGCAATAAATACTTCTGTAGTTTATGTTGTCTGATAGGAGAAGTCTACTTCGCGCACAACTTAGAACGTCTTAAGGGTGATAACCAATTGAAGAAACTCTTGAAATCATGGATTTTATGATGTGTGTGAAGTAGAACGGAAGCGCCACACGGTGAACAGTGGCTGTAATCTGATGGTTATGACGATGTACTGTTTTCTGCTCCGGAGCAAAGCTTTGACCTTGACAGTACTCCCGCATCTCCGTGCGAAGTTTGGGGAGACGAGACATAGACTCTAACAAAACAATGATCTCTGACACTAGCCCCTTCACGTTCCATTGCTCCCTATTTGTTTCGTGTACAGTTTACAGCAAGCTTGAAGCCAAATTTACACACAGAACACAGCAGATGATAACAGAATGATCTTGCTCTCACAAGACATGATTGAACTTATGCCCGAAGTATTTTTATTAACAAAGCGGTTATTGCTCATGAACTCCTTATTTGTCACCCTTTCTTCTGCGAAACTACTGCCAAGGTCAAAGTCGTACCCCTGAGTAACAAATATTACATGCTTCATAGTACAGAAAAAGCTTTTAACCCACAGTAATTCTTCTGTGAATATTAGGGATATATAATTGTGTAAATCCTTATACATGGACAAATTAAATTGATTAAAAAAATTTTATAAACGATGCAGGTTCGAAAGTAGCTTGGGCTCGAATAATGAAGAGCTTCTAATACTAAAGTGTTCAACAGTAACACGAGTTCATTTGCTGTTCGATATATACATGGCACGCGAACTTTCACAGTTACTGTTCGACAGGACCTCGTTATCGAGCCCGAAGTTATCATAGTTATTACAAGAGGGCACCGATGAAAATTTTGATGTACTGTTCAACTCGCTTTACATCATCACAACATAAGTATTCGGAACCCATTTTAATATTATCCCACCATGTCCTGCGTCTCAAAATTTTCCTCCTAGTACTATGTTTTCCACCTAAAATAGTCTATGCTTTCTCCTTTTCCCCCCTCTACACGTCCCCCGTACCTTACTTGTGACAGCAATACCAACCGTTAAACTGTTTCTTAAGTATCACTGCTACAGCCAGAAAGTAGGTTTATTTTAATTTCATAGCCCAGTCGTTCCAAGCGTCAGCCATCGTACAAGACATTATAAATGAAAAAAAATGTAACATCTGTATAAATTTTGCATCATATCCTTATTGTTGCACCGTGCATATCGTCGAATTTTTTAATTAGTATACCAACTGATGCACATACATAAAAATTCCACATTAAAACATTAAAATTGCTCCGACATGTTTCGATCCTAAGATCATCATCAGGCAGCTACACTTTCCTCGCTAAAATCACTATTAAAATTAGTCACTGATTAATTTCGTTGTATAAACAGGGTGTTGTGGCAGCATGTCTTATTGTGTAAGGCTATGTTGTTGAGAGTGCCCGACTACGGGTGTGTGTCCTGTGCTTTGCTGCGTATCACGCCACAACACCCTGTTTATACAACGAAATTAATCAGTGACTAATTTTAATAGAGATTTTAGCGAGGAAAGTGTAGCTACCTGATGATGATCTTAGGATCGAAACATGTCGGAGCAATTTTAATTTTTTAATATGGAAATTTTACATACGTTCTTCGGGTGGTATACTAATTAAATTTTGCATCACACATCGCAGGTCCCCTTTTCTACCATCGGATGGAAGATCAGTAGATTTCCTTTGTCCCTCTGGCACATTACGAGAGACAATACTTTGAAATAAGCCACAATCTTTTACTGGGATGGGTGGGGCTTGTGGCACGAATAGGAGACAAGAGAAACATACATTATACTGTAATACACTAATCCGAAGGAATGGGACTTTGGAACACTAGACGCGCGTGGGTGGATAATATTAAAGTGGTTCTTAAAGCAAATCGAGTGGGAGAGTCTGAATCAGATTCACCTGCTTCAGCAGAATTTCTTTACGAGTGATCTTCTTAGAACAGGTAATGTTGTATGGGGGATATTCTTGCTATTTATAGTCGATAACTCTCGCCGTTGTTTTCAAGTGGCAATCCTAACAATTACCCCGTCATTTCTCAATCGATGTATCAAGCTTATATGTTAGTCAGCGTCAAAATACAGACAGTAGCCGCGAATTTAGAGGAGTTGAAATAGGCAGTATATTGGTGGTGTTAAGACAGCGCTACTCCCATTATTACAGTGCGGCAATGAAGAAAGGTAAAATATTTAAGTTTCACCTGTGTACGCCATGAAATAATGTGGGAGGATGGAGGCATAGCGCCACTCACACTTCAACGCGGCACTGAAGTGGGGTAAGTAACCAGTTTCCCGCTTTGGCCCCTTTATTCCGGAGAAGCGTCCCCTGTCAATATTGAACATGGATTGGGATAAGCTCCGGAGTCTGTCTGGACTCAATGGAGAAGAGAAAATCCTATTGTTTCCCCAGGGAATAAACCAGAATTCAGTTCAAATACTAGTTGCTATACCAACAACGCTCTCCCGGCCGATACAGTGATGAAGCAGAAGTCAGCGTTCAGTTATTTAATTACGCGATTAAGAGTCAAGCCCGAGATCCGTTGCAAAACGACGTGACACAACACTTACACAAACTTTGTCTTGAACCGAACTAATTTTCTTCTTGTTTCGGGTTGCCGTAAGCGTCCAAACTTTTCTCTTTATTTCTAGGAACTGCTCCTAGAACGAGTGGTGTAGACAGAAGTGGGCAAGTTCAGACATTTTGTCTGACTGTGTAGCAGGCCCCTTCCTTCAGTGGTTTAATGAAATACCGCCGCAAAACAACTTTACTTTGCTGAGGGGAACATCAGTCAATCTGAGTGATCCTGATGTACTACCTCATGACGTTCTCCTTTACTGACACTGCACAATAGACAAACTCTATAGCCAGATTTTTAGCATGGGTTCAGTTCCCAGTCCGGAGATAGATTATCCTGCCTTTTTTCATATTTTTCTTCTATTATTCCAAGCAAGTTCCAGGATATTGCCTTATATTAGGCCAGGTAGGGCTCATTCCGCACTCTTTTCAATTCATTACTCACCACTGACTCGAACACTTAACATTAGTAATAATAAATGTATTATAAACAGAAAAGCATTGCTCAGTGTGGATACACATTATGGGAACACCACGAGTAGGCGCGCAGTGGATGTAGGCGGGACGGGAGGGTAAACCCGTACATGCGCACTACGCTGGTGCTGAGCACTTGTCTGTAGCACAGATATCATTCTCTTCTTACTTCGTTCGCCTCTAGTGTAATAAGTAGACTGACATTTCCATGATAGAGTTTAGCATGAAGTACTTATAGTCCTGCCTCCAGAACTCGGGTTAGAACTCGTGGCACGTCCATAGTACATGCATTTGAAAAGAAATAATATTATTTGTTGCTTAGTATCGTTAGAAACTTGAATGATACAGAGAATGGAAAAAATAACACTGCACACTCTATGTGCTGAAGATACTACGTGATTCAAAGTCTTTTGTAAAATGAGTAAAGTTAAAAGCGCAACGAACATTACCGTAGGTGACCAGCACAGAGCGTTCAATGTAACTGCGCTCGGCTTCTCGGAATCTCAGCGCTGCGGATAATGCCTGTAGTTACAACTTCTTCAACTGCAAAGTCGAACAACACTCATAAAGACAAACAACTGCCTTTTCTTGCTGCAGCGACATTTTAAAATCCTTTAATCTTTGAGGATTAGTGTTGTCTCAGATAAACACCCTTCAGTCGAAGTTTCTAGCTACCGCAGAAAGGTTTACTTAACGAAGCTAGTTAAAGGAGACCACCAAGGATGTCAGAAGTATATAAGATCTCCATATTTAAGTCTACATGACACACTCCTTGAAAGAATACTAAACAACCTCGAAGGGTCAGAGTTTTCCTTGAGAAGTGAATTGTTGCTCAGTTGGCGAATAAATTCCCCACTGTTTGTGGAACCCGTAGCTTCATTACTGTCTTCACCTGAGTCCGCAACGTGTCCTCATTCTGAGTCAAATAAATCCGCTCCCGCTTCCCGTCACCATATTTATTTGGCTCATTTTAATATTGTACTCCCACATACGTCCATGTCTTTCACGAAGTCTCTTTCCTTCCGATTTTCCGGTCATTTTACAAAGTCTGACCTATAATTTGTACACATTCGTGTTGTTGTTCCCAGTTAGCCCGACATTCCTGTTTCCAAATCTTATGTCATTTTTCCGTTGTGTGGGTGGTTCCAAAGAAATCATCAAGTTCGGAGTAGTCCCTGTGCTTAATTAAGCACTATACCGTCAGGACGTAAAGGAGAGTGGAGTTGTAGCTCCACACGTTCTTAATTTCGTCACCGGATGGGGGTGAGGTGAATAACAAGCTTCGTATCCCAGCCGCTATCCTCCCCAGGGGACAAACCCAGGTAGGCATTCAGTAGGAGGCTTGATGGGTCACAAGTCTGGTCTGGTCGTTGTGGAAGAAGTTCCCTGTCACGCATCGAACCTAAATTCCTTGTTCTCCTAGACTATAGAGTAGGCACCACACCAACTTGGCAATCCCAGTTACCATTCTTTTATAGACTCCTTCCTTGCTTCCTTATGACAGTGGAGCGGGAGGCGGTCTGCGTCATTTCTGTTCCAAATAGCTGAAACTTTAGGAACTTACGCAAGTACATACACCCCTCACAACGCGTAAAAGAACCTCGCTAAACAGGAGCATAAAAAGGAAACTGTGCACAAAAAATTGAAAGAGAAATTTGCGGACTTGAAAACACGAGAATTGAGCTCGAGAGTAGAAATAAAAGCCTCAAATTTCAGTGGATGTTTTCAGCGGGTATAGTATACTACCGGCCTTAAAAACATTTACTACGGGACAGCGTCATGACAAGAGATTGTTAAAGAGGATGTCTGATCGGAAGAAATCATGATATTCCTTCCATGGTCCGTGTTTAATTTTTCGCTTCCACTCGAATGCAGTTTCTAGGTTTATATCTTTGTTACACTGTCGGCTGGGGCCTGACTTTCTTCAGGGGAGGCCTAGTGATGTGTGGTATCACAAGCGAGGTACCCGATCTGTCTCAGACAACCGTTGGATTATGAGCGATATTCACATGAAATATTCTCAAGTCTATACCAATCCAAGGTGACAAACTTTCGGAATTGATCAAGGAAAATTGTTTACAAGTAGCGGTACGTCAGACAGTGAAGAAGAATTTTGGTATCTGCACATTTGACAAAATTCTGACACATTTAACAAACTGCACATCAACGTACATCCCTTACATATTTTAGGAAGTAAAGCAGGTGCTTTTAATGAAGTCACACTGCAGTCATGTACATACAATTGTGGTATTTCTAACAGTTCCTAAGTGGCGAAGTAACGGACGGACAAGGGGATTTCACTCTGGCCATCTCCATGATTTGCACCCTCCATCAGATATTATTACAGCGGTTTAATAAAAGAGGCTGTGATAGACGAGAAATGTAGTAAGCATATGACAGATGAGAAATGCATACACAAGTTTGGTCACAAAACTTGAACCTAAGAGACAACTTGAGAGAAATAGACGTAGATGGAAAAATATTAAAATTGATGTTTAAGAAATAAATTTTGAGAATTAAGACTACATTCAGTTACCTTTGATAGGGTGCTGCAACAGAATTTCATGAGCACTGAAATTAACCTTCGGGTTCCTTTAAATGTTTAAGAATTTCTGTAAAACCTTAGCGACTGTCAGCCTCTGAAGAAGGATTTTGCTCCACACGCCTACTCGTGCTGTACTATGACATCGTTGTCTGTTGCTATGAAATGCTATTACATTCAGTTTCACTGGATATACAACATTCACGTAACGAACATAATGAACTGCCTGTATCTATTCCTTCGTGTCAGTAACAAGTGACGTCCTTATCTCCTACGATGAAATGCTATTAAATTAAGTTTTACCGGAATACTGAATTAACTTTTCCATCAAGCGAGGCACAGCAGATGGTTACTACTGCCTTAAATGTTCATTTGTTTTCGAAGGAAAAGTGTATGAATAATTTATGAACAAGTGTTTGCAGTTTCAAGAAGATTCGGCTTTGTTATAACGGGGAAGTAACGCTCCATAGGAAAACCTAATGATGAATTCAGCGTAACGAATGCTAAAATCCTCGCCAACAAAATCACATTAGCAACTGCTACACATACACTCCTTCAATTATTAAGCAGATTTCAGGCAGAGTTATTAAAACATAACTTGATGTACTGTTAAACTCTATGTACAAGTGTATTGACAAATTGTTTCATATTCACATTATATTAAATTATATTCCAGAAATGTTATTTTACAAAAAAAACTGAAGATTATTAACTAACCCAGTTTATCAGTCGTTTCGCATTTCTTAATCTCAGGGAATATAAGTGTTTTAAGTAGCAAATTGGGAATGAATAACTGTACACCATAAAGTATTCTTCGTATTATTTCACCATATTATTATAGTTTACAGATGTCTGCGTGTATGGAGGCGCCGTTGAAAATCTATGCACAATTAGCCTCAGTATCATGTACACAACTTCTCACATCCTGGGTAGGAAACGGACTACTTACTGACTTTAAGGTTTCAAACTCGCGCAGCTCAAATCCACCCCCCCACCCCCCTAAATATTTTTACTCTTCCCAGTTGGCTAACTGTTTAAATCCCACCACTCCCTAATAGAATCAACAGTCAAAATTTGAATACCTTTTTTCTATTGGCTCACGCAACACTGTTCCTGTATCGCACTAACATAATCTATCCGTGTCTTACTAGTCTCTCTCTCCCTCTCTCTATCCCTCTATCCCTGTAAGCTGCTATACAAATCCGTTAGACGCGCCATTCCACCAAAACTACATTACTGATTAAAATAAATTCACCCAATCTTTCAAATATAAAACTTTAACACCTCACAAAACTTAAACTAACTAACTAACTAACTATAACGGTTATACGATCGAAACCTTATGGGAATTTTGTAAGGAAAACTCACTGCCAGTATTTCCCAATAATTTCTATCACTTATTCGGTTCCGAAGTTTCCTTTTTTACAGTGTTTGTGTGACCCTGCAATACACACAGTAACTGTCTGACGACAGAATCATTCTTTAGAAGCCTTCAGTCGTTCGACAGGTTGAGATATTTTCTGCGTCACACGAAATCCAAAGGTTCATCATGGTAAAAACAGCAATGTCAAAGTGTTGAAGGGGCCCTTTACTTCCATCTACAGTGTAACGTATTCACAAGGAGCTGCTTATTCTGAATGAGCTGATTTCAGCCCAACCGTCACACACGATGTATTTAAGAATAGTTCCAAACTTCGCTCCCTTCCGCGCAAAATTCTGCAAGCCACAAGGCTTTCTGGCTAAAATGTACAAATTTCATATCGCCCAAAACCTTGTACATATTCCGCTCATCCAGTGCTCCTTGATTTGATGACCGTACGAACAGTTCACGGAGAGGTTACACCATAGTTTACACCACATACCTTCGCAATATGCGATTTTCTGTATCTAGTTGTAGTTAGTTCATTAGGTGACATTCATGTACAACGGAACCGCTGATAATTCCTTAGTTTATACCACAGAGGATGAAAAATGTTCAAGAGGGTCTGTGCAGTGCCAAGAGTTGTAGTGTATACCAGCGGCACAAGGTACCAATAATCGTAGGCAAAAGAAAATTGAAATTAAATATTGGGCAGAATAAATGGCCTGTTGCTATCGAAACCAGACCTTGAAACTGTTTTTGTTATTTATTATCTTTGGAATACTAATAGGAGAATCGGTAAAGATTTGGAAGGAGGCTGTCGTGACATCTGCAAATACAATCCTGACAACAGCTGGGAGATACTGAGTAAATTCACTATAAACCTCGACGCCATATCCACTCTCGACTCTGCAATTCAAATCGGTACATTCCGAAAACAAGTCTGCAGTGTTACCAATGCATCAGATTCTTCGACCTGATTCGGAAGGGAGAGGAACTGCCAACAAATCGGACAATTTTCATAGGCAAGTGATGAGACTTTACAAATTAGATGCGGTGTGTTCAGAGACTGCCTTCAAATTGTCAGTCTTTGGGTGATGACAGACTTTTAAAATCCGATACGTTTAATTACAAAGTGGGGGGAGGGGGTGGGGGATGTAATGTCACAAAAAGAATTTTAGCTACACTGTTCAGTGGCAGATAAAGATAAATCGTGAAGTTTGCTGCTGGGATTTTTCTAGAGTGAGAAAATAGTATAGAATAATCTGAAGGCGTAATTACTTTACTACAGGGTGGTTATGCCTAAGTGGGGCGACGGGTAAAAAGCAATTCCGATTTCACACCAAACAGTCCACTACATACCTAATAAAAATTGTTGAAGAATAAGAGACCAACTTGATATCACTAGTTATTAAGTTTTATTTCACTTCTTCTATGCTCAACATGTTTCGGAAATTAATACAGCCATCATAAGGAGCCTGCGACTTTTCTATTGTATTACTCCAACCCAGCCACACCGAAACTCCAACACACATCGAAACAAGAACACACGACCAATGAGGTAATACAATAGAAAAGTCGCAGACTCCTGATGATGGCTGTATTAATTTCCGAAACATGTTGAGCATAGAAGAAGTGAAATAAAACTTAATAACTAGTGATAGCAATTTGGTCTCTTATTCTTTAACTATCACAATGATGCACGGTCCAATAAACATAAGATTAACTAATACAAATGTTCCGACAAATGTTATTCATAACATTACTTTTATTCTTTTAGAATTTTGATATGTCAAATAGCAGTGCGATCACAATTCTTCTTTTTTTTAAAGTAACATTAATAAACAGAATAAAAGTTGACATGGATGGTGATTAGAAGTGCATTATATATGATACAGAAGCTATAATTGCGTTAAAATATGTTATAAATAAGATATGCAAACTACAAGACTTGGAGGGATTTTCTGATGTTGATGTATATCCTGTGGACTGCATAGAGAGAGACAGGTTTTTGAATGTGTCTTGTGAAATGAGGTACAAAGGAACGCACTGAGGAAACCCGCTGTCAGTGGAGTGTGTCATCAGTACAGTTTTACTGCAATTCGAATATGAATTTAGTTCACGTATCTTCACTTTCCTGCACTTTCCTTCGTATAAAGTAATAAGGGATATAATTTTTATCGTAACACTTATGAAGATTAACATTAAACATAATTGCCTGCTGCACCTAACATTCATGCAGTGCCAATTTCACTTTCATCTCAGGTGGTACGATCCCTTTATCATAATCATCATCATCATCATCATAAATATCAAGGATTGGACCCTTTGATCCGTTCCGTCTCCAGAGTTACAGGTGCTCGCGCCAACGCTTCTTCGGTCTTCCAATTGTTCTCCTTCCTTGTGGTCTTAGTGGTATGATTTCAAAGGGATTCGTTTTTGTGGGATTCTTTGCAAGTGTAAAAGCCAGTTCCGTCTGTATTCATCTATCTTGTCTAGTATGCCTGTAATCCGTAGTTCGCGGTGTATGTAGTAATTTGTTTTGTGGTCATAAAGGGCGTAGCCTGCCAGAGGTCTCAGTAACTTCATTTCTGCCGCTTCAGTTCTTGGTCTTTGTAAGGCTGTTAGATTCCAATTTTCTGACCCATATAAAAAGTAGGTAGAACTAGTGTGTTGTATATTTTCAAAATAGTTACACCATACATCATGACCACCAAATCATAACAGTACATATATCCGTAAACAGTTAAGAAGCGGAAGCATGACGGTGTTAGCAGCTACGCGTGGAGAAATTTCTTTAAATGGAGGTTGATTTTAATTTTTATATTTATGTATTCAATGAGTTGATAGAAGCAGGTGGTCCTACCAGCAAACAGCATGTTCGAGATTTAACACACGTATCCCTGCAGGAAGGTATAGCAGTTGCTTGGGAAATCAGAGGAGATCTGAGGCTAGAAATTCATGGGATTTGTGACCCAGAGAGCCAATGTAACATCTCGGCAGGGATACCAAAATATTCAAGAATAAACTTAAAGAGATCTAGGGACGGTATTGAGGAATACAAGAAGGAAATCAAAAAAGGAATAAAAACAGAGATGAAGGTGACAAAATTCTCACAAAAATAACTGCATATAAACAACACAAATACCCCATATACCCAATAGGCACTCAAGAGAAACAACGTACAAATATGTACACTAACAGGTTACAGATTTGCTATACCTGAAAGCAAGGGTAATGAAAGAGAAACCGCTGATAAGTTCCTCAACCTGGAAAACAAAGAGCATTTTTTTAAGTTTGTTGTCATAAAAAGCAGAAGAGAAGTAAGCAACAGCACAGTCCAAATACCTGTTGAAAAAAAGAAGATTAATTAGAAATCATAAGGTAAATATTTGTTAATAGCAGCATCCTAGAAAAATGTTAACGACATTGTACACAAGAAAAACCTGGAAAATATTTTAACAAATATAATAAGAAATCTACAAGCTGTAACACGTGTCAACTTTACGGATATAAATTTTAAAATGTACTACATTACTTGCAGCCACACTGAGAAGCTGAGCACTACATCGAAAAAAAGCCACTCTATAATGTTGTAATTACACGGAAAACGTAATTGTTAGAACTTCGTACATCAACCAAATACATTCAGGTTTAGGTGAGGAAGAGGCAACAACACAATTTGGCCCAGGGCCCATTTTATCCCTCTCAGGCCCTGATGACACTAATCGGAAGCTTAATATTGTAAATCACAGAGCTGAGAGCAGCTACGAACGTGAAGATGGCTATGGAATTTAATGGTCACTGCAAATCAGATATCTGTTTTGCACAAAAAGTTAACTTGGATCCTGACAGATCATGCTCATAATAAACACCAATAAAAAAGACTATTTCCTCTAGGGCTGTTAACGTAGTTGGAAACAGGCCTCTTCCTTAAGCTTTCAATTACGAATCCTTGTTACGCTAACTGGCACTACGATATATTTTAATTTGAAATAAATTCCATACTCTTAAGTACTTATTTTATTCAAGGTTAATACAAATTTTAATATTAACGGTCCCTTTAGTCCCTATAGTGGTGCCACACCGTAGCAGAATATAAGCACTTCTAATGTATACAACTCCGATCTTACACATTTTCTGCTAATCACACACTTTCTCGAAAGTCCTAATTTCCGGACACGAAATGGACTTCTATTACAGTCTGCAGGCCCAGTAAATGTAGTCACATTTATCAGAATAATGTGTCTACTTTAGATGCCGGACTGCTAGCTAGATGTCAGTGTTCGGAAGGTCCTGCGACCGGCCATCTCGACGCAGGTTTTCTTTCTTGGTTTCCCTGTGTCTTTAAAGCAAATGCTGAGATGGTTCCCAAGTCC
>Ga0136643_10009633_pt1 | contig 14222 bp, 5 predicted proteins | sample TergutLab28metaG_FD_96883 | JGI IMG/M metagenome (GOLD analysis project Ga0136643, IMG submission 96883) | Labiotermes labralis P1 segment gut microbial communities from Petit-Saut dam, French Guiana - Lab288 P1 (version 3) (version 3) | ecosystem: Host-associated > Arthropoda: Insects >... | reverse complement strand
TGTGTGGTACGTGACGTTATATATTATCGTAGAATTATATCTATGTATGGGGGGAAAAAACTGCTTTGATTTTTATATAAAAGACTAAAAGAGTAGATATATATATATATATATATATATATATATATATATATATGAATGTACACTACACGAACGTCGTCGTCATTATTACCGTTGTGAGCACGTTAAACGTCAAAGAATGCAATTCGAAAATTTAGCGACTATTGCTGCAGTGAAGACCAGCGTAAAGATGCAGTTAGTATCCAAACATTTCTGTAACTGCCTTCTTCTGCATCTCCAGAAGGGTGTTCTTGGACAGGAAACCGAAATCTAAGAGCATATATTGGGCGTACCTGCATCTTGCGGTCACATCACTCGGACAGACAGAGTCACTAGGATGGGCCCGATAAATTCGTACCTCGCAGGCGAAGTGTTGCCCACGACACAGTGTTATGTTGCACGCGAAGACTTTGGAAATTAAAAAAAAAAAAAACTCCTTTAAAGCTTTCCCTGGCGAAGCCGAAGTACAACACCAAAGCTGCATCAAAAAGTTGTGAGCTCTATATCCATGGAGACATGTATTATTAATTCATTTTTTTTAATGTGCTAAAAATTTAATATTTTATATTTCTTATTACTATCGGTAACCTATACGTTGTATTGGCATGTGGTGTGTAGAAAAATGCACAGGCGAAATTACGCGTATTCCTATTCATTCTTCATTCTGTGCATTAAATTGTGTGTTGCCCACATGCAGAATGAAAATTGCCGAATTTGCCCGCACTACACAAAATGTTGGGCAGGTCTGGTCTAAATGAACTCAACTCTCACAAGTATGACCGCCTGTAGAGATTTTATTGCAATGTTTGTGTTTGTTTGTTTGTTGAATTAATGATATCAGTTTGAGATCGACGAATATGAGGGTCAGTCATTTGCAGTGCATATATTTTGGGGTTTTCCTTCTCACCCTAACAAAAACCATATTCTTGTCTAACTGGTTTTCTACGCAGTCCACGCGAAAACAGAGACATTAATTATACCGTGGGACGAGGTTGGTATCTCAGTTGACGGAAATACACGTTCTGTGTTGTCAGACGCCGTGTTGCAAATGTTTGATTGCAAAATTATACGCCACTGAAACTTATTTTATGACTTTTTTTTCGTAAAATAGCCTGGCTGAGAAGTTCTTGCCGGGCCTAACTTCTCACCGATCTTCAGAAGTTACTCCTTGGAGATTTATGTTCCTCACTCCTTACGATGCATCAGGCTGTAGGCGTGACGTTTGGTTTCTTTTAAATTTGTTCTTTTCCCTCAACCCACTATGTTTGGCCAACGGATATTTGCGATAAGAAGGAATAAGTCCTGCACAAATGACGGAGAGGGAAAGGCGCCAGAAAATATTAGTCTTTTTTTCGACCAAATATGTATCTTATTAGCATATTTTATAGTTACTTCCATGTCTGGTTCATACAGAAAGGACAGACAGACACCACATTACACAGCAAGAAATTATAATATCCTTAATCAGTATAAAATACATAGTCCCGCAAGTTATAACAGTCTGGAAGTAAACCTATGAATAATCGAGAAGATTCCTAATTTTTTCAGGTATTTGTTGCCACCTCTTGCAGTAGTGATTAGTTCTGTTTTAATGGGGCATTTCACTAACATTTATTTAAAAATAAGACTTAACATTTGCGAAACTTGTAATATTTTAATTTTATTTCACTAATTAACCTTCAGGAGTAAAAATAAACATAAATTATCATCAAGTAAGGACTGTAAATATCTAATCTTCTCTGTCACTGTGCCTCACATACGGTCTACCAAGGTAGATTTTTATGAAACTGAGGTACAGCCAATATGCCTTTTATAAACTATGAAGAAAATCGAATATTTAGGGCCCTACCGACGTATCAAGTATGCCCAGTTTTTAGATTTTCTTTTTAAAAAAACTTGTCTTATATTTCCAGGTGGTGGAAAAATACTGGAAGCAAAAATACTAAATTTAAGAGCTAAAATTTGTGACATGTTCATGTATTGATAGTACAGGTAACACTTGTCGGCAGAAGAAAGATGTTTTTGTTAAGTTTATTTTGTACGTATGGAGTAAAAATGTCTTCCTGGATTTCGGCAAATCAATTTTTCTTTTCTACAAGGAAAGTCTGTTAGAAATTACCACGACACATGCACCCGACAAATTCGTAGAGACAAGTGAATATATTCAGTAAGGAAAGCCTCCAGCGTCGTTAAATGAGGGAACGTTTCACTTTGAAATACTGATATATTCACCTCAGAAAATTTCATTTTTAAACCCATTTTTAAGACATGTCAGATTCTTTTGTATTAAAAAATAAATGTAACAATTTATAAGGAAGGGTTTATTGGCGACGGCTTTTATTGAACGATATGAAAACACACATCTTTAGTTGCAGTGTAACTGGACTAAGTGTGGCCATTAAGCGTGGAGTCATCACTCCAAATAGCTCAAGTTGATAAACAGCTTAACCGTAAAACATTCAGACTTTAGGAGATGTACCGGACAGTACGATGCTGAAGGCCAATTAGACGCTTACCTTTTTTGGTATCATTGAGCTTTCCATGGAAATAAAAATACGTACAATGTTTTGGTTGGAAAATACGAAGTAAAAAAACAGCTTTGAAACATAGGCGTAGATGGGAGGATAATATTAAATTGAACCATAAAGAAGTGGAACGGGATTGTGTCTGTGCAATCCAGAGAATTCTAGAATGCCTTGAGTGTCCACTTCCTGTTCGTTTGCTTTCCCCCACCTAAAGCCTACTTACGTAACTTCCCATAAGCCTTTATCTCCGGTCACTCTGACTCTGGCTGTAGTAACTGGGCTGTCAAAACTCTGGTTCTGGTTTCTAAATTCCGCGTTTAATCCAAGTCAGTGTCCCTGACCTGGGATCGTGGATCTGGAAGTTTTTAGTTGATGTATTCTATTGTCCATGACGTCAACCCAGGTATTACGATGATTTAAACTGTGAGTAATAGGTAAGTCTGTTGGGAATTTTCTACGCCAAGTCGCAAGTAATGAAACCGATATTTTATTTATGTTATATTGTCACGTTGCCTTCTTCTGTACTGTATTCATTACCATTATTATTATGTTGTTATTATCATATTTTGTTGTGTATCCACTGGTTTAAATTGTGGAGGCCGGGGGATGGGTTGCAGGTTAATGTGTACTGGATACATCTGAATCATAATATGCTCCTGTGGCATGCTGATGTGAAGACGGTGACGAACCTTCGAGTTCCAAATAATGAAGACAATTTTTGGGGCAGTTCTAAACATGCAGGCTTCTCAAGCAAGTCTTTGCTTCATGAATTCCCTTCGTTTGTTCATTCCTACGTACACCAGCGCTGAAAAATGCTCGTACATACTTAATTGTCACACTGCATGCTTGTTCACGGAGGAGTAATCGTAGTTTGTATATATGAAATTAAAGAATGTGTCTCAGCCTGCTAAGCTGCAGAGTGTGTCCTCTTGTCAGTGTATATTCTTCTAATGTACGAAAGCTTACCTATAGGTTGGCTTTTTATTTACCAACATATGCACAAATTTCTAAAATACAATGTAAAACCTCAATTGGTTAAAACATTAAAATTACATTAACCTTTTGGCGCCGGAATTATTTTTTTAATTTTAGCACATTCTGTATATAAAATGTGAATAATACAGGAACCAAATACGTTAGAATTATGAAACAAACTGCATTTTGAAGAAAAAAAAACGGAGAGTATATACCATGTTAAAAATATTCAGTACCTATATTTGTTGAATAAATATATAAAATGCAACTTTGGACGTTAACAGTGCGGTACGACCACTATAGTTGACATTAGGCGTCTAAAGGTTAAAGGCTCCGACGTGTTTCGGTTTTCTTTAAACCATCATCAGGGAGCTACTTTTTTGCCTGGCAACACACTCGCATTCACTGACAGACACAAGGAGGACCAGCAACAGTAACATTTATATCCGAAAAAACCTCACATACGACACGATATGCTGCCATCACGCCACCGCAATATAACATAACAGTACAGCATATAAGTAACTTTAGTGTAAAAAAGTAGCTCCCTGATGATGGTTTAAAGAAAACCGAAACATGTCGGAGCCTTTAATGTAATTTTTATGTTTTAACCAATTGAGGTTTTACATTGTATTTTAGAAATTTGTGCATATGTTGGTAAATAAAAAGCAAAGTTGAAGCTATGCACGGTGAAAAATTAAAAAAACTTACCTATAGGTGTTTCAGTTACAACAGTGCCAGGCTCCATAGCGATCTGCACGCTTACGTGCTTGCACGTTTTTTTTGGTAGTAGTAGTAGTAGTAGTAGTAGTAGTAGTAGTAGTAGTAGTAGTAGTATATTGGTACACTGTTAGTGTCACTGGAACTCTTTGAGCTGCCAGTAAGTGTATGAGATATTTCCTCCTGTTACGTTATCGTCGAATGACAATTAAGGTAATAAGTTCGAAGAAATTAACTCGATAAAGGATTTCTCATAATTCATGGTGTACAAACACGACCTACATATGAATGAAGTTCCGGATGTGTACTGGAAGATACCTTATATCTGCACCTTGTTTTCTGAGTGTTTTGTAAACGTTATGACTTATTTCACATTCTGTTATCTTGTGAATATCTTTGGAGCCTACAGAATTCAAAAGTATCTAATTATTACCCTGGCCGCTATGATTGAGCTTGGGACCGATAAACGACCTTATTATTTTCTGCCTTTGAATGGTGGGATCCCCGACCCCACTGTGGCATTTTCGACTATAACATTACATTGGCCTTTCTATGCCTTATAATTCAATTTCTGTCGTTAGATTCTATAATTTAATACAAATTACGAGAATTTTTTGGATAAAATTACAGAAATTCAAGTACTCAAAATGAACTTAATCATGTTATATTTTGAAATGAAAAAAAATGAAGAAAAAGACCACTTTCAACTGACTAAAGGCAAATCACTAGTTCCCAAAGTCTAAGAAGAATTAGCAGACAAAGCAATGGCTGCGCATCAGCTCTTCAACAGTATCAGTATTCATTCAATAAGAATTCGACCTCTGTTCAGAAACTTTTATCAGCACATTTGTCGCAGACTATTTTATCCATTGAACCCTGTCATTGCTTTATATTTTTACAAGTTTTATTAACAAATTCTCTCCAAATTTTCGCCTCTCACTTTGATATCTTGTTTTCGGCTTTTGCACTGCCTGAATAGCCACATTTTGAATTTCCTTTTTACACAGGTTAGTTCTGCTCAAAATCTCGATAAGCAACCAATAGCCTTACTACGGATTTTCCTTTTTAGTTTTGCTTCCTTTTACATCTGAAATTTTATTTCAAAGGGAAAGTTTCCTTTGTTCACCTACGATTTGTTCCTCACGATTCTGAGAAATTGCCTTTATTAAGCTCCGCCCCCATTATTCCCAGCATCTTTCCACACTATATGACCAGAATATTGTGACGTCCATTCGGAACAAAAATAATAAAACAAAAAAATATTGTTTGTTATTTAGATGTAATTTTTACAAGCCTCTTATCTGCACAAGAATTCCTTAATTGCACTCTGATAACTTCCTAAATGTCCCACAAATTTGTAATATTCCCGGTAATTGTTACCCACTTACGTACTGAAAATTAATGTGAGCACGAACTAGTGTCCCCATTATAGAAAATTAAAAAAAGCAACTTAGCAATTGCTCACCAGAGAACACGACAGGTTTTAGAGTATTCTCATTCCAAAACTAAAAAAAAACCAATTTTATATTTTTTATCAGTCCCATTACAGACCCGAGGTGCCCGCAGGGTTCCAGGAAGTTAAGGTTCCCAGATTACGTGACAATGGCCCAGGATCGTGGTAAGGTCAACTTTACGCACCGGCCGCTACTTACCCCCAGGAAATACTTCTGGTACTCATTTCTGTTAGAGGTTGAGTCGACGCCAGGGCCATAGTGCGATCGGAAGGATTATGTCAATGGAAAATTCCAATGACACCATCTGGAATCGCCACAATCCACATGGTCGCCTGTTACTTCATAAAGAACTCATAAAACGAGGATACGTGCCTTTCAGTTATCAATTTAGCGGAATTAAACTGCACCTCCTCTTACTGACTAGGGGACCGCGGTAGCACAGTGGTTAAGGTGCTGTGCTACAAATCGGAAGGTCGCTGGCTCGATCCCAGCTGGTGTCAGTGGATTTTTCATTGACATAAAATCCTTCCGATTGCACTATGGTCCTGGGGTCGACTCAGTCTCTAACAGAAAGGAGTACCAGGAGCATTTTCTGGGGGTAAAGACGACCGGTGCGTAAGGCTGACAACCTACCACCATCCTGTGCCGTTGTCACGAAATTTGGGAGCCTTAAATTCCTGGAACTCTCTGGGCCTGTCCAGGCTTGTAATGGGACTGCTTTACCCTTTTATCTCTTACTGACTGCTTGACATGTTACGGTACAGCCTTTACCGTTAACTCTAGTCATGTGGTGCTTCCGATTAGAACGAATTTACAGTAATACCAACAAATATCTGCACTTAAAAATTGATCAAAATTAAAATTTTCGATACATTGTCTTTTTAATGTACATTAACAGTGATTTGTCTGAGATTTGAACCGTGTTCAACCACAAATAAGAGTGAACACGATATAAACAAGTGTTTCGAAACTGGTTTAGGGAGAAACAACAAAGAAACGAACTGGAAGGAATGTAATTTCACAAAAACACACAAGGAATCCAAATGTAACAATAGGGCATTGATGCTGCAGTGGATGGAAGTGTCGAAATGCCCTTGCACTCTAATAATAAAGATAAAGCTCACCCTAGAACGGGCTATGAAGGCCCACAGGCAGGCAGGTATGTTGCTGCACTCTTTCCTTAACCTGGGCGCTAGGTCGTGTGGTTGGTCAACGCCACACACCGGCATCTTTACGCCTCCCCCCCCCCCATCCCCCCGGGAAGACCCGTTGCCCATTGTATAGGAGGCTGGTTGGGACCTGGGACCGGTCTGGACGGGTGCCAACACCAGGATTCGATCCCCGGACCGTCCAGCCCATAGCGATTCGCTATATCGCCTGAGCTGTTCCGGCCTATGGAACTCAAATGGTACAGCGTTACATCACAGTAGACTGAAACCGTTTACAGAATCTTACTGTATCAAGAGCTGCACAGTTGCACTAATACGAATTTCACTCCTACTTAGATCCTGTATGTGTCGGCTTAACTGCCATTACCACGGAGCTAACATCTATATTACTAGCCACATACACCAATAAATTGTCGTACAACGCTTACGCTTACGTTTTTATATGCGTAAGCATTGTAACGCAGTTGTATTGCTGTATGTTTTAGCGATCTAGACATTAGCTCACTGATGACGGCAGTTAAGCCGACACATACAGGAGCTAATTAGGAGTGAAGTACTTTAGCGCAGCTGTGCGTCTTTTGGTACTGTAGGGATTTGTAAATAGTTTACAATTCACGGAACAAATAATGTTACAGGAATTAAACACTTTTTAAAATTCCAATCAAACGCACATCTTTATTTTTAATACACGTTTCTATCACATCTCTCCTACATGTTTCGGTGTGTTATATGTACACCGTCTTCAGGGAGAACCTCTTATTACCTGCACAAAACCAGCTGCTTTCTGTTGTGTGTGTTACATTTTGATCTGTAAAGTAGGAACTGACATTTTACGCATAGTTTAGAAGCATTTCAGCGTTAATATGGTTAATAGACTGTGAGATATGCGACTATAATTTTGTGGACTGACAAAGGGAAAACCGCCCTCGTAGCGTTCCTATCTAGTTTTTGCTTATCGGTAAATGGGTGATAGGAAGTAGCCCTTCTTCAAGGCATCTAGTTTGAGGCCAGTCTTGCCTATAAAGCAGGGTGTCATACAGCTGTCTGGCAGCACTTGCACACCATGACTTCTCGTTCGTTGATTTCGCAGTTCGCAGCACTCAGGTAAGGCGGCTGTGCAGTTATGCTTATACCGTGTTCGTGTGGGGGGCAGTGGGAACGGATATGAACAGTAAGATACTTAAAATTTAGAAGAGCTGATTACTGAATAACATGAAACTTCTGCCAAAAATGGAAAACAAGAACACCGAAATTGTTTTGTTGTCACAAATAAGGAGAATAAATATAAATTAGGGAAAGTGCTGTGGTTAAGGTCTGTTTTAAACTTTTTGCTGCTAAAAGTGTCAACATGGTGGTGGCATAAGTGTCTGATGTTACTCCTCCCTACCTCCAAGGAGAATAAACCTCTATTAGGCCCAGGCTTACTACAAATGTCATATTTATTCAGGTATGGAACAAAAATTGTGTCGTCACTTAACGATGATTTTTTATCTTTGTAAGTCACTTTAAATAACGAGTCTAGTTAGTTACAGGGGGATATCAAACTTGATGAGAATATTATACACGACTTCTCTTCTAAGTGAATAATAGAAGTTCTTGCAGTCTGTAGATGTCCGATGTACTGCCACATTGCAAATTCTAGGCTTGTGAGACACGACTTCAAACAACAATATAAGAAACTCATACCTCGCCTTCTGTCCCATTACGTTACCACTTTTCCTGCACTGTTTGGCAGATGCAGAATACGATATTATCAGTAGCCTGATCTGTTAATGTAACATCCGCAATGAGATCCCCAATAATATCGCTTACACATGTAATTAGCCTTGAGAGAAGCACGGTTGTGTGTATTTAACAGCGATTTGCCTCGTTAATTAATGTAGGGAATGGTTATCAACCTTCTTAGGATATTCAGTATATTAACCGACAAATGCATTTAATAAAACACAATAAATCACATATAATGAAAGACGATTAATGGTAAGTACCAACTCCTACATGTTTCGGCACCCGAATGTCATTTTCAGGGAGTCTACAAACACAAAGTTCATAAGTTCAGCACTCCACTTCAAGTATTAATCGCTCTTGCTGTCAAAAAGCCCACATTGCTATGACACCACAACAATATGATGGTGAGTCTTATCCAGTACAAGCTTGCAGCCATTTATGTTATTCTCGTGAATAACATAAAATTTCTTTGAAGTGGAACATTGTACTTGTGATCCTTTGTGTTCTTAGACTCCTTGAAGATGGCACTCGTGTGCCGAAACATGTAGCGGTTGGTACTTATCAAGAATTGTGTTTTACGATTTGTAATTGAACTCAGATGTATGCAGGCGTGTGTCAGTGGCACTGTCCTTGGGCACCAGTAACTTGGATGTAAGAAGGCGTGTGTCATTCTGCCTGAGATCATTAACCCCAAAAGAATTTAAATCCTTTGGGATTTTACGTCGTATTGACTGGTAAATACTTTCCGAATTTTCGAAGCAAAGTATTGTATGCTTCAGGATTAAGCAGTCAAGCGACAATATTCGTGAGTACTTTCCTTCGAAACGTCTGTAACCATTTGGCACTCAAAACGGTGCAATGTCCCAGAAGATTTGAACCTTCAGAAACACCTCTTTGAGAAACTGAGATCTCGCAGATGTTGCCCAGTGCAATAATTTCAATAGCAGAGAGAAATGATTCTTCAGCCTCTTCAAAATAACGTGGAAATTTTGAACAACATCACCATTTCCATTCTTTACAAATTTACTTCTAGATGGGCAACCCAAATCAAATCCCTCTATGTCTGTATGCTGGCGTCTAATATTCTTGTTCGTACTGCTTGCTGAAAAATCACTTATTTTATCCGTCAGTTGTTTTTTTATTATTTTCATAAAATCTAATAGTTTTACATCTTATATTGTTCAGTTTATCTTCGTCAATTTGGCACATATTCTGTAAGCATTGCAATTTATATTGCTTTCTTTAATTCAAAATGTTCAATATTAATTAAAACTTGTTTTGTGTTGCTTCGGGTGTAAATTACTTTTAATCTCTTCGGCTGAGATTTTGATATTCCGTATCATCTCCCAAACCTAGCTCACCAGAAAATGCGATCTACTGCTTTGTCTTTCAGTTTCCAGCATCTTCTCGTTCCCTTCAGTTCGTTCAGTGGCTGTTTAAGTCTTCTATCTCGTCTTCCCGTCGCTTTTTTCTTTCCTTCAGGTATTAAACTCATAATTTTTTTACCTCCCCTATACAATACCCTCTAAAAATCTAGCTTCTACCTTGCTCGTTTACTTAAAGGGGGTATATACTTAACCCTTACAACCACCAGGAAGAATCAAGTACGATTTTCTGTTGTTAGAGATTAAAGTACAAAGTTAGATGGAGATTTTTCTTTTCGTACGTTTTTTATCTGGTTGTTAAGCAGTGGCGTCATGTTTAGGCTATTTGTTCTAGCTTCTCACGTTGGTTTATTGTTAATAACACTAGAATAAAAATAATATATATGGCTTATATTGACTTGTAAAGTCAGCTAGTGGAAGAAGCTGTTACAAGTATTTCGACATTATTTCACGCTTTGACAGAACGTTTTCAAATTTATTATTCCCACTTTCTTTACCTTTCTTTGTAACGGGCCGTGTTTAAAATATTTCTGCCCCTCTAACGTGTGAATTGTACATTAAATTTGAATTAAATTTTTTTTAAAGTGGAAGCACTTGCAACAAAAAGTTAATTTATTTCTGTCAATAAACTTTTATGTAATACGTATCCTTGTCCTACCGCAAGGACTGTGATATTAATCGCAACGTTTAAGTGCAGAAATTTCTGTTACTTATTTGAACAGCTGTCATGTATCTGCTGTGAACACGACAGAGCGTTTATTTTCATCCTGGTCACCAACAGGCAGCGTCGTCTGTGCATTATACCACTAGCTGTAAACACAATCTAGTGCTCCTAAGCATGGGCGAAATCATCGCCCGAAACATCTTGAGCTGATTGAAATTATTAACAAAATTATTATTGTTGCATCTAGTTTGTTGTTTATATTATTGTATCAGTGATGCAGGTCACACAAACATGAAATTCATGGCATATATTATTACTTTGCCTGATCCATATCTCTGCTCTTCCCACCGCTATTCCAGTTCCTGTCAATCGAGGTCCACTCATTTTAGTTGAATGAGATGCTGTAAATATTAAGGTATTTACTTGCTGACAATTTTACGTCAATATTTTGCTGCTAGTATTACGTTGTTACTAACTACATTTAAAGAAAGTGTTCGAAATGATTTTCTTCAGCTCCCAGGCACGCATCACATATAACAAACACATTTATTTCAAGTCGAAGTTCTGCTGATGGAACTGAATTTACTATGGCTTTATTTTATGAAGATCATCTTCATTGCCACCATTGTTATTGTTCACTTATTCTTTAATATGGACAAAAATTAAATGAGACAGGCAATGTAGATGTAAAAAATTGTACTGAGGCGCTTTCGCCGTGGATAAGCGAAACTATTACTTATTCTGTGTGCTTATCTGCAGCATTAGTTATCCATAATGCAAAGCGCATGCTCCCTATTATATTGTCATTTGTGGCCGTCTGACTGAGCCATAGTCTTCCACATTGCCTCACAAACGACACGATTTTCTGAAGAGGAAATGTTATTGAATCAAAATGTGTGTTTTGACTTTCTCTGCAAATTTGTCTGAAATATTTCTCATTCTAAAAAGAATTCGGCGAGATATTACTATAAATATACAGAGATATTCATGTAAACTGCCTGTTATTCTTGTTAGATTTTAATGAAACTTAAAACTTCGGGACAAATTTTCCGGAAATACTTACTTACTTACTCCATGGTGCAGACAGAGTCCTTCTTGAGAAGCTAACGGGTTTGCAGCTAGTCAAGAAATTCCCCGCATTTCACGGAACCCGAAGGTTCATTACCGCACTCTCAAGCGTCCGCCACATTTTCCGGAAATACTAAAATATTAAATTTCATGAATAGTGGGAGCCGCTTTTCTATGCGGACGGACAGACACGACGAAGCTAATAGCTACTTTTCGAAATTTTACGAATGCGCCTAGAATTGATGCACTGAATCTGATCTCGTAAACGAGGTCACGGTCTTCTGCTTATTATTCTGTCATCAAAAACACTCTGTAAACAAGGAACGGAATTGTTTGCTGTGTGACATTTTGAAGTTTCTTGTTGAAAAAAGGCAAAGGTTCTCTCGTAATGGGTCAGGTGTTTAATAAACGGTGTCAGAATATGTGTAATCTATCGGCGTTAATCTATGGTCTTAGAATATAGGCCACGTAACCTAGTTGCACTTGTAGCACACAATACGCCCAGTATAACTACGTGAAATAGCGTTTCGTAAATTAAAATGTTGTTATAAAAGTTCGCGTATTCACTGAGAAAAGGGTCCTAGTTAAACAGAACGAGCGCGAGGTTTATCTTCCTTGCCTACGCCTCATGACGATACCAGCTTCCGAAAATCATTTCTTGAGGGAATCGTATTTGTCACATGTATCATATAGAAACACGTGTCTTCCAACGTGTTCTTATTCCTGTTTTCTTTTTCTTTCTTTCTTTCTTTTTTTTTTCTGTGGCGCTTCGACTCAATTCCCGGTCATGCCTCCCAATACGGGGCGTCGCGAACACACTCATTGGACACACCACATTCTGTAGGACTCCTCTGCACGAGTGATCAACCCGACACAGAAACCCCTACCTAACAATAAACAACACTCACAAGAGACAAACATCAATGTTCCCGGAGGGATTGGCACCCACAATTCCAACAAGCGAGACCCACGCCTTAAACCGTGCGGCGACTGGGATCGGCTGGGTTCGTATTCGTCGCGACTAATTACGCGCAGGCGTCACAAGCAATCCTGTAACTCACGCTTCGAAGTGCCGCTGAATATACACAATTAACAGGACACGCGTGATAGCAGTTATTGACTAAGAATAGGGGTTAGATAATATAAGGACCTTGGAATCTGCACATTTGCACGAATTTGTAACAAAATCCCGCCTTGTGACGGTTCCACTGTCCATATATTTACTTTGAGTCGTACAGTGACTCGGGTAGGAGCTGGACGTTTGACGAAAATTATGAAGATCCCCGGCAGGGGTAGAAATGTTCACACTTCTCGAAAATGTCCAGATACTTTCTGAGTCTACTCGCCCTTGTATACACTATGTACAGCATGCTCTTTCCCCAAAGGGAAATTGGCCTGAGCGTGAAACTGACCAGTCACCTCAACCTTGTGCAGAGGTTCAGAATGTGTGGACCTATTTCTTCACCCCCCCCCTCCCCCATATGCCCTCATGTAGTTCATAGGAACTTCATCTTTTCAATGCTATCTGCCTTTTCCTTTCTCTGTCTGCCTAATCATTCAGCCATCTGGTCACTTACGTAACTACATACTTAACGTACTAAAACTAAACTCCGTGGCCTTAGTCCGCACGCGAACTATACCGACAGAGCGACCGCCGCCGGTCGGCGAAGTTAGTGCCAACTTTTGCGGATAGTGGGGTGTCACGTGGTCAGCGCAACGGGTCCCCACAGCCGTTAATCTCTGTTTTCTAGACCTGGAGCCTCTACTTTTTTCATTCAAGTAGCTCTTCAATTGACCTCACGAGGCTCACGAGGCTGAGTGGATCCCGTTCCAGACCCACTACTACTCAGAAAATCTGGTAGCGCCGGGAATCGAACCCGGGACCTCTGTATCTATAGCCAGAAACTCTGACCACTAGACCACAGAGGCGGTCATACTTAACGTACTACCTGCCTTTATCTCTATGTAGGCATATCTGCCTGCATGTAATGTGTATGTGTCAAAAGGTCAAGTTCAAACTAGCACGGGCCACAAAGGCCCAAAGAGGGACTAGAGGTATAACTACTCTTTTTTTAACCTGGGCGCTAGATGGGGATGGGTGGTCAAAGCCACGCCCCGGCTGCATTACTCCCGGGAAAGTAACGGTACACATCATATAGGAGGCTGGGTGGGTCCCAGGACCTGTCTGGGCGGGTGCAGAAAATCTTGGGATTCGATCCCCGGACCGTCCAGCCCGTAGCGAGTCGTTATACCTACTACGGTATTCCGGCCCACAATGTGTATATATATAGTGGGTACAGGATCCATGCCAAAGTAATGTCGATAATTTGAACAGTGTAAGATGAGAAGTTAGCAGACATTTCAGGAATAAAAAGAAGGAATATTTGAGAGCTAAAATTGAGGAACTTGAAGCTAACAGCAAGATTCGCAACATTAGGGATTTGTATAGGGGCATCAATGACTTTAAGAAGGGG
>Ga0136643_10009631_pt1 | contig 14222 bp, 7 predicted proteins | sample TergutLab28metaG_FD_96883 | JGI IMG/M metagenome (GOLD analysis project Ga0136643, IMG submission 96883) | Labiotermes labralis P1 segment gut microbial communities from Petit-Saut dam, French Guiana - Lab288 P1 (version 3) (version 3) | ecosystem: Host-associated > Arthropoda: Insects >... | reverse complement strand
TGTGTTGTGTGTTTGGTGTTTTTTTTGTCAAGCAGAGGATGGCATACGGGGTGTGGGCGTGGCTGGGGAGAAGGATTCTGTTTGGAAACCAGTAAAGAGTTTAGGCGTGTCTGAATGAACCACGCACTTTCACTCAAAACAGCTGCTCAACTCAGAAAAATGGCCTACGGTATTACGGCAGCTTTAATAACGAGAACTACTTAATAATAACAAACAAGATGCTACAAATAAACAAAAGTTGGCGTTTCGTTTGTCCACTTCTAATCTACGAGTAATTATGTAAGTCTCTACATAATACAAAATTTACGGGGCAAAATTTTGTTTATAATTATTTGTGTTGCAGTACGCATAAGTTCGTATTTTTGTGGTTTATTTACTGACACTGTCTTCATCTTATACTGCCAAATCCCACTGACACTAAACCACCACTAGTTCTGGCGCCGGCGGAACTCATACCAAACTGAAGATGTCCGAAACACACAAAACGCTTTTGTTGGTCTCGCTGAGCATAAAAAGTACGATACACCAACCTCCTGCTGCTAATTTCATGTCTCTCAAACTCGAACAATAAGGACCTGTGGAATGGCTTGAAAACCTGATCCAACGTTCTGAAACCGCAGCAAAAAAGAAAAGAGAGAGAGAGAGAGAGAGTAAGAGACAGAGAGGCTGCTTCACTCTAAGCGAAAACTAATAAAAATAAATGACCGTGGGGTAGGAGTACAGTGACGTCACCACTACAGGAATCATTACCGAACAATCGGCACAAAGAAAGACGGAATATGCGAACTGTAAAGATAGAGACAGGTCTAATGACGGGATGCAATATACCTCATTTGGATGCAGGTCTTGTCCTGAGAACTCGCGTGCTGCATCTACAATGCTTCAAATACCACCGAAGCGCAAATAAGAGACCTAACTCTACCTACACTTTTCAACAAAGAAACTCATAAGAATGAATACAAAAAAGACCCACGCCCTTCAAATTGCATACCTCTTTACAATATGGGTCTCTAACCCCCTTATGGAAAATGGCCACACAGCTTTTTGTGGGCTGGTTCGCGGGCCGCACGTCGAAATGCAACAATAAGTGGTGTACCGAACTGCCTAAATTATTGATATTTTTACAGTATACACACAATTGACAAATTTGGCCGTGAGCCGCACAATACAGCCTGGCGGGTCACAGGCTGGAGACCCGTGCTTTAGAACTTCAGCAAGCACCCTACAGCAAAATTTTCAAAGGTGCTTTGATGACGATAATGCGTCGAGTCTTGGGGATACCATGACATGGTGGCTGAATTGCCTATGCGTGGACACACAATATTAACACCAGCACAGAAACTGCGTGAGAGGTGTATTCTCAGCGGTTTGGGTGAGAATTCCGTTCTTCTGGGACGTTATGGCTCGTCACTGGGTAAAGTACTGGCCCCGAAATATTAGAAACCGATTACGAAGAGATACGGCAACATACAATAGAAGAACAAACTCAAGAGCATTGCAATTTTTACTAATTCAAACGAAATGCAAGCCCTTCAGGAACCTACAACATACTGGGTTGATCAGACCGTCCGTCCTGTTTCAGTTTAAAGTGTAAAATAACCGGCATTTTGGACAGGCAATCGGACCAGCCCCACGCCTCCACATACAAACGGTAACCCGGAAGAGGAAGACACGGACACGCCACAAAGGCTACCTCGTTATCCGACAGCTGCAGCCCGGACACTACTCCAGCATAACCGCACCTAACCTCCAACCTACAGCAAACCAAGAACGAAACGACCAATGTGGTAATCAACATTATAGCCGCGAGCTCCTAATGATGGGAATAATAGTGCCCGAAACATGTTGAGCCTATAAGAAGTACAATAAAATAAGTACCAGCATCTAGTTGGTTATTATTCTTCAGTTATCACAATCATGCACGGTCCTACAAACATCAAAATATAAGTGTGTGTGTGTGTGTGTGTGTGTGTGTGTGTGTGTGTGCAGTCTTAGTTATTCAGCAAGCAATGTGCATGCGCCATATGGTCATCAGTGGCCTATCCGGCTCTACCAGTCTTTTCCCACATTATCTCACAACAAGCACGATTTTGGGAAAAAGGTTGCTGAACATAAAACGTGTTTCGATTTGCTCTATAAATTCCGTGACACATTACTCATTCCAAGAAGAATTCCGCGCGATATCATAAATGCATACTGTTCTTCATGTAAATCGCCTGTTATTCTTGTCTGATTTTAACTAAAGTTGAATTTCCTTGGCAGACTTTGGAAAAATACCTACATATAAACTTTCATGAAAATCAGCCCAGTGAAGGCCGAGTTGTTCAATGCGGGCTGACGGACATACATACATACATGACGAAGCTAACAGCCGCTTTTCGAAATTTTGTGAACGCGCCTAAAAACCAGTTCCTACCTTACAGTAAACGTACTGTCCCTCAATTAGGAAGATCTGAGAAAAGCAATTCACGGAAATAATCGCTGTTTATTCTGAGATTCACACACAAACACATACAAGGTGCAGACACAAATACAAAGAATACTGCAATTAAAAACGTTAGACAGATACAAATTTCCACCAGCATAGGCGGTTGGAACGTAGTAAGGCGGGGATCGGAACGTGTGTTAGCCAATATTCGAAGGAAAAGTATAAATATCAACAGTTTACATTACATATAATCAGCCAAGTAATGGGACAAGACCCGCGATCCACGGAGAACGAAGCATCAGTACCTACTATACGGGAGACACGGGGGGTCCAGGGCCGCTATACACTGTTTAGCCATGAACACTATTTACGCCGCAGGAAGTAAACCAAAATAATTCAGTCTGTGGCCAGTCGCAACACTTTCAGAACTCAGTGACGATAACAAAAAAGTTTCTGACATTCTGTTTACTTAAACACTTGACATAAGAGTGCGACTGCAATCCCTGTTATGATCCCCTGTTCTGAACTCGAAACATCACTTATGTCCCTTTTTTTTTATTCATTGGGTGGTGGTGATGATGGAGATGGTGGTGGTGGGGCTGTCTCTGTAGAACTGCTGCACTTAACGGGCCCATTGTTCATCCCCCAGATCACGTATGAATAGATTATTAAGTACCGGTAGAAAGAATTCACTGGGGTAAAGTGAAGTGCTTCGAATCTCGGAGATTTTCTCACCTCCAAACACGTCCAGACCGGCCCTAGATTGGCCACAGACTATCCAGCCACCACTTCAGTGAGTACCGGGGTGCGGTCGGAGCGTGACCGTAATCACTCACCTACACCTAAATCGAAGGCTGAGACAAAGTGGAGAACATCTCTGCTCCACCCCTGGGCCTTCACGGCATAAACGGGATAACTTTACCTTTACTTTTACCCTTACCTGCACGCAAAACTAGAAATCGATGCAACAGGTAAGCAGGTTTTGAAAATTGAAGTCCTGAAGGTATATGATGTAGTGAAAATTAGTAAAAATTCAGCGCTATGCGTTCTGCTCTAAACTTTGTATTACAAAAACTTCGAACATGAACTGCGGACAATACAAAAAATGAAGCCCCAATATGCGGGGTCTCCGCGCTCGAGACGTACTGTTAGCAAGCGCGTGTAATATTAGAAGACCTTGGGCTAAGACGTTAAAACAATTCGCGTTTACGTCATCGCTAATAAGCTGCAACCAGTTTTCATTACACGAACTGCCTCTGGACTTACTGAACCCGAAATGTCAGTTAGCAATCAAGCAATCATGCAATAAAAACTGTGAACAACAAAAAGGAGGGGGGGGGAGAGAGAGAGAGAGAGAAATGGAATAGGTCATAACATGGTCATAACTCACATTTTACAAAAATGGAAAAGTACACTCTATGCAGTACACATAGTTTCAAGCTTCCACCTCAGTGGCCTCTACGGTATTTCCTACATACACAAATCTGACGTTGGGAAGCCGCTCGTACTGTACCAGCTAACACCGCGCAGCAGGGTCTTTCTTAGGAAGCAAATACTGGGTCACCTAGTTCAGAAAGAAACCGCTCTTATGGTAACGGCATGTTCAGCGTGATCAGCACCGAGTTCAGAGCGATCAAAACAGGAAAAACTAGATTGCAAGAAATCAGCGGCATTCTCTAGATGATAACATGCGCTGAGAAACAAACGACATTACGTGTCCTGGGGCAGGGCACTCTCATGCAGCGCGCGCCGAGGGGATCTTTCCTTGTGGGTAAAGCGACATGGATGTGAAATTGACAACTCACATTCATCTAATGCCCAGAATACGTATCCGTGGAGCTCTGCAGCCACTTCCCGGTATGTCCTCATGGCATGTCGTTTTATTAAGAGCAGAGACAACTTTACCTCGACGGTATGACGTCTTGAGAAACACCTTGATATTCTGATTTGTCCACAGAGTGGTGGCTGTATGTTAAACCGTGTAACAACGTATAAATACTGTCACAGGCGGAACTTGATTACTGACAATGCGAGGACAAAATCGACTTCGGGTCTGAACACGCTAAGTGACTGTGTCTCCAAGGTCACTTTCCGGCCTTCCCGCGGACACGACCCCAATTAGGAGGAAGGAAGAGGAACACGCCTCTTCGTAAAACCGGCGCACCAAGGACTGCAACTCGATACTAGCCACCAGACCCTATCTTGTCTCTAGCCAAAACACACTACCGCATGTCCAATATAGATGTTACATATTACGCAATAAAGTCTGGATGTAGAGATCTCTTCATCACGTGCACGTACAATATATATAGTAGGACCATAAGTTCTCTTGAAGAAAACCTGGCGATGGCCAATATGTGCTGAAACGTGTAGTTTTCTAGTTATAGTCATAAGACATCTTAATTGACATCATTGTGTCTGATTACATACCCTCTCCAGTCATCGACTATGGGTGTTAGGAGTAAAGTCAAAAGTAGCCTTGGTTTGAACGAGTCCTTAACATACTTACATCCCTTGCCATAAGTCTGACCAAATTTTTTGCCCCTCTTCAATTCAGCAGCCAAAAATAAATCTTGGGTAGAAAAATATTTGGGGAGGGCCTTCCTCCCCCTTGCCACACCTCCAAGTTACGCCGAATAACATTATGTAGGGAACAAAAATGATTTTGTTGGCGCGTGCACTCCTTACTGAAGACGAAACATACCAGAAACCTTTACGGTGCACTTGAGTCAAACACGGTGCTGGATGTCAGCGCCGCTCTACGAACGTATACACATCCTGTGGCGCCAGCCAATCGCATTTAACGACCGCCTTGTTTGGTTTCCAGGTACTGGAACTGCCATGACCTTCACTCATGATTACAGTAATACCGTCGCAATTGTAAGTATATCAGATTTTACATGCAGAAATAGCCACGATAACCACATAATTTGCCTAATTTAAGGGTGGCGTGTGCGGTGACAACATTCGGTTTCACAGTATCACAAAAATGTACCTTGATCTCTGCAGTCATGACAATGGGTGAGCTGAACCAACGCGCCTGCGTGTCACTGACCTAACTTTGTACAGCATGGACTCTCAGCACCATAAAATAGCCTCCCCAACAGTAAATAATCACTTTATTCCATCACAGTTCACACTCCAAAAACAACAGCATTATCAGTAAACCAATTATCTTCAGGTCTGCGTAGTCTGTAACTTCGGTGCATCTCTCTATTAAATTAATTCGTACACAGGTTACTTTACGTTGGATTAAAATTGGGCAGATCCCTTTTGAGAAGCTGGATTTTGTGCCTGCATCGTATCACGTTTTCAATGACGCAGTGCGTTACAAGTAACAACCATCTAGACGTATAGGCCTACACACCAAGTCCTTTTGTAACAGCCTAGCTACATTCCTGAAAAAGCGGGCGTAAATCAAAATCCCATCAGAAATAGGGAGTTCGAAACAGAAAGCAGCGAACCTAAGGGTGTAAAATTAAGAATGAGAGAGGGCAAATTAAGAAGTGGTGTAAATTGACAGGGACGTTAAAGTAAAATGGCGTAAAACAAGGGCTGGCAGTAGCCGACTTTTATGAAACCTTGCAAAACACACACGCAAACCTTAACGCCCGAACATTGTTTGCTACGATAACCGGAATGGCCGAACTGTGTGGGTTTCGTAAGTCTGATTTCAAAACTTTTCGCTTCTCCGGCCATTATGGGGAAGTGACCTTACGAACGAATGGTCGTGTGCATTCATAGCCAATTACAATTTAAATGGAGGGGGCACTGTTTTCCAACATTCTGATACACGGCAGTTACATGAACTAATTTTTCAGTTACAACGGAACTCCATTTACCCGGATTAATTGGGGCGACGAGCCAGCCGGTATGCAGAAAATTCGGATAACTGAATTTTTCTTTTAAAACAGACTACATTGGCAGTTTGGAGTTCGGCTGTTACTGTTTACAGTACACACCAGTGTGTAAACATTTCGACCACACCTGATTTGAATTTCTTGAAGCCGTAACACTGTACTGTACTTGATTCGATAACCGGCAATTTCAAGGCAAGTTAGTTCTCAAGAATTCTCGACAATATACCTGAAAGGTCCAAGCCGATCCGGATAACCAGCGTCCAGATAAGTGGAATTGTACTGTAATAGCCGTCTATCTGCGCGTGACAATGCTAGGCAAGAACTGAGGGCGTCGTACGGACACTTAAACCCCACATGACTAAGGTCCCCAAAATAGCAATTTTCTTTACGTAACACAATACCATACGAAAGTGTGGGCAGGAAATGGTACAGTCACAACTCTGTTTTATTGCTGCTACAGTCATAGAGCTATAAACTGCAATTACTAAGTGCAGTGTGAGTCACAGCCTTTCACTCGCCCTAGTTTGGCAACACGAACCACACGACCAATGTAAGGTATTCACGAAAAGAGTGAACGTCTTCCGCCCGCATTGCCCACCTTTTGTATAGAGAACACAAAGTTTTCATACTTAACATGATTCGTAAGCGTACAAAATACAACCATCGTGTACCATCATATGCAAGTAGATACGGCGGGATAGCTTAAGCCATCCTGCGGATATACACGCAAATTTGATTTCCAACTTCCGCACAAAGTTACTTTTTACGCTCCTACATGTTTCGGCCATGTAACATAAAGGTAATATGCACGTGCTTACCATTTACCGACATATGACACGCTGCCTGTGTCTTTATAACATCAGAAGCGAGTAAACGTTGAAATCTGACATCACAAGATGAGAATTCTTTAAAGTATTTTACGACATCCGATAGATTTTTTAATGCTAGAGTTGCCTACTTCTACATACGACGGAATATTGGAAACAACTAAATACAATATGCAAGATTATCACTATTGTTATTTTACACGTTTCATTTTCCAATTTTAAGCATCCATGTTGCATCCACTAACACTCTCAGTAACAATCAGTTTCGGGGAAACGTAGTGGCCAACGTTGCCTAGACACTTCGGGATACCATACCATACCATGTCCATTAACGCCGCGGCACATCTCCGTATAACGGAGTTCTCCACTCCACTTTGTTCTATTCTCTTTTATAACAAATCAGTATTCTAAGCACCCAGCAAACTACAAAAAGGGCTTAACTTATAACCATGACAAATTCTCATGTAGAACCTGCATCGGAAAGAAAGAAAGAAAGAAAGTCGCTTGGTGGCAGAGAACGCGCGCCGGAGGCTGCACAGCCGTACAAGGCCTTTCTATTTGATATCCGATGCGCTGTTTGAGTATCCTTGTCAAGGTGAAGTTGTACAGGTTACGACCTGCTCATTCCGTCGGCATCTGCTATACCCTGTCCAACAATCGGCCAAACGCAACCGGTTTATGCCTTCCCCAACCTTCAGCCCACGGTTTTAAGAATCGACATGCTTGAATGGTGTAAGGAAAACAAAGCTGCCTATTCTAGTTTAGGAGTGGTGGGCATACCATGAGTCTTGGAGTCAGCAAAATTCGACACACACATTCAATAAATACAGTACTGGCGACCTGTGTCTTCTGCCACATGTCATGCACCCTGTTACATAGGTATTCATAGTGAATGCAGTTGATCTTGGCAGTAGATGGCGCTGCAGAGAGTCTACCATCCGTTGTTTGTGACCAGTACCCAATGTATTCCAGTTTAAAATACACTCAGTTTTCAGTTTAAGTTCTAAAACTGTTACCTACATGTCAATCTGCACGACATCGCATCCCAGAAGTGTAGAAGCTTCATCAGCACCACTCTGCGAACCTTACTACTCGCAAATACGCTGCTGTGTAGTTGAAGGATACTGCTGCTGTGTTGTTGAAAGACATTTTTTTCCTTTCTGTAGAATTGTGGTATATACTGTGTGTAAATCATAAGCTTATTTCACCGTGCTGAGTCCCCGCCTTTCTGTAACTCATGCTGTGTTTACACTTCTATGTCTTAGTAAGCAGACCAGGCACAGGAGGAATACAATTTCCGTCTATTTCTTTTTGTTTACAAGTGGCCGCTCTAAGTGTTTATCGCGCGAGCAAAGTGTGGATTGACGCATGTAACAGTAGCTGCCTTGTGCTCCAGTTGCAGTCTGCAGAAGTATCTCGAACGGTGACCAGAGGCTCTTCAATGAAGCTGGACGATCAGTGTCAATGTTAATGAAAGGACCCAGGATCCCGAGAGTTGGACTCAATACAGTTCATTTGTATCAGCATTATTCACTGTTTATGCCTAAAAAAAAAAACTCCAGTACACTTGACGTGCGGATTATTGCGAGTGTGTGCGGCCTGCCGAACTCTCCGTCTTAACCTGAAGTTCGAGCTTCGTCCCTCCTGGAACATCATCTACGATACGTTCCCCACCGGGACCGCGCAGGATACAACGCCATGTCTCTACAACCAGTCCGTCAAACCTTTAATTCACATCACAACCCTTTATTACAATTACCGTCTTCATCGTCTCCATTTGCTTTATTTATTTTTTGTAAACAAACAGAGGGCGTTCCAACGCTTTCTTGAAATGGGAACAAACCTGGGCATTCCTGACCACAGACGGTCACGGTACAGAACTAACGGAGACAACTTACGTAGAATACGGTAAATGATTAAGCTGTTACTTTTTATTAGCACTGTTAGCTCTTAATTTTAGCGAGACATGTGTAGTAGCCTGACGAAATGAAATCTGAAGGCCAACGTGGTAAAAAAAAAAGTGATGTTCTTGGATCGGCCTTAAAATTGGTTAATCAACGGATCTGTTTGGAAAGGTATGTACAGAACAGAAAATAAACGTATCCTGCAGGGATATTGCTTTATCCGACAATTCGCATACTCTTCATGCAGACCTCTACGCCAGACGGCATACGGCGCAGCGATTACCGCTAGTAATTTGCTGTCAGCCGGAATCCACGTTTTTTGGTAAACGTACCGCAGTCAATATTGGGTTCGTCATCAAAATATACATATTGCGATGGAAACGGTTTCCTTCGGCTCTCCAACATGCGCCACAAATAACACCTTGCTCACTGCACGTCCATGTTTTACTGATAAAACTTAAATGTCATCGGCAGAGCACTTCATCAGAATTCTTTCCCCGGATCGTCTACCAGGCGGTGTGTGGGATGTGCGCGTAACCAAGCCGACGGGAACTCAGCAACAGCATCAAGGCAGAACATCCTTTCGCAACTGCAGACAAAGGGTAACAGAAGTAACTCACATGCCGGCGAAATATAAAGGTGCCCCAAGACGTTCAGTAATATTGCATAACACAATGTTAAGAGCAGTATACTGAACAGTCTGTGGACAGCACTGTGCACTATTCATTCAGTTTCTGTCTGTTTGCCGACAGGTAAAAATCTGCTATGGATGGAGAAGACGTAGCATTTATGAATTCCAGGTCGTCAAACCATTTCCAGTGTCCCAACGTCGCACCGTAATAGATAAACACTGAATGGGAGTGACTGCTTCTCGCAAGTACTTCTTTTAGCAAATGTAGGCGTAACAACCTTGAGTAGCTCGGCACATGACGGATCATCCAACAGCAAACAAATCTCCGTTCATTTGGATCACTCAGCTTTTAGTATGTCGTAAGACTTTTGAGTATTGCGTCTTCGTTTTTATCATGCTTTGGTCCAGCGGCGAATTTTCTCTTTCTTTTGTTAAACACAGGGCTAAAGCACTGGCCACACAAGCAGCTTCACCACCACATAACGTGTTTACCCGTCGAAAACCACGAGCAAAATGTAATAAAGCACAATAATATTGAGTCGTTTAGGGAGAAATATACTGTGCAATACTGAATCATTGATGTAACAATACTGAGCAATAATACTGTCCGTCTTGCGGGCCACCCAAGTCTCACAAGAACTGCCCGCGCCCTTGTCGGGTACCAAAGCACGCTTTTCTTCGGCGTCACTGCAGGGTCCTGCGCTAGCTGAACAACCGCCGATGCGACTGCAACGAATTGGGGTAAGCTGACTGTACTACTAGACTAGACACAACATGGACTCCTACGCATTCCATCAAACCATCGGCGGGTTTATCGATTCATTGTATTATTGTCGCAGTCATGAATGGTCCTAGGTCGATTACGTGGAGTCGGGGAGAGTCTGTACGCTACGCCAAAACATAACAAGACAGACAATGTACGCATGACGTAACAGAGGCGTCTTCGTGTAACCACTGTTGCCGTGGAAAAGCAACAATTACATATTCTGAGTGTGTGTCTGTAGCCTTTGGTATCCCGCATGCAAAGCGCATGTGCCATATTACACGTATATTGTTATCTGTGGCCTGTCTGGTCCTACCATATTTTCCGGCATTCTCTAATAAACGGCACGATTTCCGAGAGGAAAAAAGTTACTGAACATAGAAAGTGCGCTTTGACTTTCTCTACAACGTTTGTCTGAAACATTCCTCATTCTAAGAAGAAATGAGCAAGATAAACGTATCTAGGTCTTCATGTAAAGTACCCGTCATTCTTGTCAGATTTTAATCGAACTGAATTGTCTCAACACTTTCGAAGGAACCTCAAATACCAAGTTTCATGAAAATTTGTCCAGTGGAAACAGAGATGATCCATGCGGTTCGACAGACGGGCGGACAAACTTGACGGAGCTAACAGTCGTTTTGCGCATTACATGAGCGCGCCCAAAAATTAAGTTTAACAACAAAAACTTCATTTTGTACATGCACACTATCTGATAAGCAATGAAAGAACCGCACGTTTTATTAGATGTGGCCGTAAATTAAACGTTGCCCTGTTTCTCTTCTTCTGAAGAGCTGTATTAACTTGTAACATCACGACGAAAAAGGAGCCTTGCCGATTACTGTTGGTGGTCCATACGGTTTTCCATTTGCACTCAGCGTCTGGAACAGAGCTGAGCCAGACTGGATTGTTCCACCATTACGTCATCGACAACAAATGATTCAGCACACTTCGCCTGCAGCCACTGACAGCACTCGGCACCAACAGCTGTGCAACGCGATCAGGACGGTCCATTTTTATGACCGGCACTGCCCACGGCAGGGTCCCTTCAGATTTATTCTAACGTAGCTCCCAAGGCCGAGCATCTGTGACCAATCAGAACCGACATGAGGGCACTACGAAAACTGGCGAAGTGACCCCTAAAACCAAAGGGTCACTCCAACTATTATTCAAGCGCCCAGAACCTCTTTGCACAAGTTGGACTGTGTTCCACTGAGTGCTCAGGTCCGTCCGTCTATCTATCTGTCAGTCCTACATGATGACGGACTAGTTGCCTTCATTTCCACCGTTAACATCCAGAAGTTTTTTTTTGTTTGTTTATGTCAGTACAGTAGTTCCTCGGTCGTCCGGACTATGGAGGGAGGGTGGTCCGGATTCTCACGGAATCTAGACCATCGAGAGGAAACTCAGTGGTATGGGTAACATACTAAAAAACGTGCCTCCATGTTAAAGTTGAACTCCTTAAGGCGGAAATTTTACTGTACTTAACAGTAAATAATAATAATAATAATAATAATAGGAGGATGGGAGGATGAAGAAGAAGAAAATAATGAATTGTAATAATTTTAATGGGAAACAATACTGGACTCTACTTGATCCAAAACTGTCTGGACCACCCGGGGATCCGGAGTACGGGGTTCCGGATTACCGAGTGACCACTGTCTTTCGGTCGTAATGGTCTCCGTCTTTTGGATAGCCCATCGAAAAGAAACAACGTATACCACTACGATTCTTAATTGTTGTGGCGTACCGTACTATTATTCAAGTTTCTACTTAGGACTCCTCGTAAAAACTTCCCTTAATAACGCAATTTATTTTGCTGTAAGATTCTGATTTCGTTTTTATAAACATTCTTCGAACTACAGTTCAATTGAAAAGAAAAGCACTAACTGGGACAAACACGGGATACAATTAAAGGAGTGCCCGGCAGAATGTCATTGATGACACACGATTCACTTGTAAATGATGATGCAACAGGCAGTGTTTCAGACTGGTAGGGTGATGAAGCGAAGAGACAGATGATGGGTAGGACTCGAGACTGGTAAAGCCTGCCTGTTCTCTTTCCATGTTACAGAAAATTCATTAACACGTTGACCGCCCCCCCCCCCCAAAAAACAAGGGGGCAGTATATTCCAAATTATACACCTACACACCCATACAACGAGGAGTTACTGGACGTGGAATGGAAATACAGCTAAAGGACAAACGGTTGCCGTTACGTCTTTTCTGTGTGCTGCAGTGTTCATGCGTCGACGTCTTTGGTTAACATGTATATATAATGCCCCAAGTCCTTAACGCAATTACGCTTGTTTCGTACACATTTGGGTCTTCCCACAAAACGTCCGGACCGGCTCCCGGACCCACCCAGCCTCCTGCTCGATGGGTTTATACCCATCGAGCAGGAGGCATTAAGTTAACCACCAGTGCCGAGGTTAAGAACGAGTGGAGCTATAACTCTTATTCCCCTATACGCCTACAAGGTGTGTACGGAAGCATTTTTCCGTGACTTTACCTATATCTCAACTGTCCTCCATGGGAACAACACGTGTATGTCACTTAAGGGAGCCCATCCCGTAGCATTCCTTCTGCATGCCGTCTCCAACTGAACTGACATTATGCTATACCGTCGTCAACTGAATTCGCAGTGCGCACCATGCAGTGTGTTTCGTATGGCCAGTGCGCCTAGATTTGCTTAGTTACCACACTCCAAGTTGAAGGCTAAAACATACAAACCTACCATTTACTTCACCTGTTGCTGTACATTAGAGACCGGGGAATATTTCACAACAGCATGCCGAGGAGATGAAAGGAATCAAAGCGGCAGATGGCGGATCTAGAAGATAATAATCTACACAACTTCAATTAATTCCCAAATACATCACACACGATCACGAGTGAGATACGACGGAGGACGGAATATAGAGGAGACAACAAAAGCGAACATTCTGTCGCAAAACCGTTAACGAAGAGACCACAGACCGATACGTAAAATGGTAAGATAATATTAATGTGGATAATAAAGAAGGGCGTACAGGTGTAGGCCGCACTCAAAAGGCTCCAGTAAACAAGGCAATGGAAAAATCGGGATGCAAAGAAGGCGGCGAATTTATTGACCAGCTGAGCGACTATCAGCTTCTCAATAGCTGCCATCCACGTAGAACGTTAGATTCGTCCTTTTAAACATCAAACATTTGTAACCACTTCATTTAGAATGTTTTAACTTGTTCAAAAATCCTGTCTTTCCGCTCACAGCATTGTTGTCATTTAAGCTACACAGGCCAGGCCTACTTTAGTACACACTCCGACACATCACGTCTACCAACAAACTGTCTGCATGATGAGATAAAATGTAACCTGCGCAACACATAACTCATACGTTATCTTGACTGTCATCGGTGTATGCACGTTGCAGCACGTAGGGTATTCAAGTCCACATACGCAACAACAAAGAAGAAATATTCGTTTAAGTGTGTTATGTAACGACGCTGACAAGTGCTAAGGTTATATAGTGTCCGTTACATATGAATAAACGAGTAACTTTGTTGGTATTAAACTTACAAGAGAAAACCAAAATACTCGGAGGGAACCTGTCCCAATGTCGCTCTAACACAAATCTCACACACAACTGCCTGGGATTGAAGGCGGGCTTCCGAGGTAAGAGGCCGGTGAATAACCGCCCGATGCATTGCACAGCCCCCCCCCCCCCCACCAAACCAGAAAAAAACACAACCCTCCATACCCCCCACAATCCCCAATTACTAAAAATAAATTTTTCCCTCACCCCCGTGCACGGAAAAAAAATAAAGATTACT
>Ga0136643_10009630_pt1 | contig 14222 bp, 12 predicted proteins | sample TergutLab28metaG_FD_96883 | JGI IMG/M metagenome (GOLD analysis project Ga0136643, IMG submission 96883) | Labiotermes labralis P1 segment gut microbial communities from Petit-Saut dam, French Guiana - Lab288 P1 (version 3) (version 3) | ecosystem: Host-associated > Arthropoda: Insects >... | reverse complement strand
GTGGGGTTTGGTGGTGATGTGTATGTGTCAGGGATTTGGTTTCGTAAATTCTACGATCCAAATGATTTGGAAAAAAAAACAATTATTAGAGCTTTTGAAAAGAACGGATCACGAATAAAGCTATTTCGAAAGCCTGAACGAAGTGACGTCATAAGGCGCTACATTCGTGTTTTAAGGAAAACAGGAATGACAATGTACCAATGAGCGGTCCTCTTATCGTGATAATTTTTAAGTTTAAGTTAATGTACTTTAGCGCAAACATGTATGGCAGTTCACGATTATAACAAAGAGCCATTTTTGTTATTTCTAAATTTTAATTCCAATTTAAATTTGAAAACGACCATAGCGTTTTCATCATTGAAATAATTTCCCTTACCTTTTACCACACACTGCGCTCACAGCGCCACACGTTTGTTAGGACACGATTTATTCGGCACTTTCGATTATGTTCTAACAGAGTTCGACTGCATACATGCATACACAAAAGAGTACGGTATGTATCTCAGTAATACCTGTGACTGATACATATCGTCAAAAGAAAAATCTTCACCTTAACAAAGTCCATTACACAAATATTTATTGCGTCTGTTAGACCTGTCTGTCTCCCCCTTATATACGTAAGTATCAACATATTAACGTCAGTGATATATCGAGTGCTTACAGTGAAGTAGTATGAAGGCGCATTTGCATAATTAGGATATGACATTTGGCGGGTGGGTAGGGTCAAGGAATATGATAACTGGAGCATCGTGATAACTGGACCTTCTTCTCTAAAATCACTACATTTGGGCCTACTTTTCTACAGCCACAATTGGACTCTGCAATCACGACAATTGGACCTACGTTTATAAAATCGCAACAATTGGACGTACGTTTATAAAATCACTACATTTGGACCTACGTTTCTAAGATCACGACAATTCTATCTACGTTACTACAATTACGACAATTGGACCTACGTTTCTAAAATCACGACAATTGGATCTACATTTACAAAATGACGACAATCGGAACTAAAATTTTCAATCACAATTACCGCCGAAGGACACGTACAAAACAAAACGGTCTGGATCTGTTCCAAAAGAACCGACACTAATTTCTATAGCAGAAATGCCTGTGAATCTTTTCCTCATTAATTTCGAAGGGCTCTTGGTTTTTTGGGGTGAACCAACATGTGAAGTCTATCATAATTCGTGCTTATTTTCTTTACATTCATTCTGTACAAGAATTGTTCATTTCAGTACTTCTTCTACTTCCTCAGAGCTGTGTGTGACAAAGATTAAGGCTAGCTTAGCTCTGACAGATTACAGATTAACATACATGCACCAGCCTTTCTTGGGAAAGTGCTGTGCTTTTCGTTAGGGTAGTATATCCTGAGAACTGAGGGAGCAGATATTTCTAAAACCTAACAACACATCACAGCAGTCCGTAATCTTGATCCGGAATACAAAGTATCGTTTTGTAACAAAACTACCCATCGAAAAAAAAAAGTGTCGTGTTTTCCAACCACACTTCTTGCGAAATATTCCTTTTGACGGTATACTTTTCTTTCGGAAACCCTTCTCTAGTGCACAATCTTTTAAGATTTCCCAGGACCACTCCACTCACATCACCAGCGGAGCGGAACAGGCAAACCGCCTTGACGCAGGCAGTTTCCATTTACACATCACGTGGAAATGCAATTCACCAACACTGGTCAATTTTTCCACCACATGCGTCATAGCAGCACATAGGCTGCGAGGCTCAAAGCCCTCTTTGTGTAGTTCCTAGTATTTCACGACGACTTCTCAGCTGCATATTTTCTATAGCCACGGATGTGATAATGGCTGTAAAGCATAAATCGGAAAATAACGAAAGAGTCGCGGTCTGTGCATGGTGGCACACCAGCGTCAGACAGGAGGGATTGACGTAAAACACAGAAAACTTGAGACAGAACACTGCCTCTTGCATGGGAATCAAAAGCAGAATGTTAAGGCTTTCGACAGGTGCGGTGGAGACCTAAGTGCAGCGTTTTACTTCATTTATTTTTCTCTCCTCTTTACCTTACTCTTTATTCTCCTTTTCTTCTACTTTATCTTTCATACTTTTCCTCGTCATACTCTTTTTATTGTTCCTGTAAGTACTCTCTCCCTGCTTTTGCACAAATTTCCCTAATCCTTCAGCTCTTCTTCCAGTACTTCTACTGTTGTCCATTACTGATACCTCATACTATCCCCCTTCATTCTCCCTAATTCATCTTCGTCTTGTCCTTCTTCTTCTCCTTTCTGAGGCCATTATTTATACCTCGTGTATTGTATACCCCAAAAAACCGAGAAAGTTTAAAAATTTTTGAAATTCGTTTTCAAAAACAGGTAGGTTTATGACGTGTGATGAAGGTTTTTAACATACGAACAGCGATTAAAACTAACACATCAAAATATCCAATTATAGGAAATGAATTAAAATATTGTATGTTAAAAGGGGGTTGTAAGTAATTATGAATATTGTGATATAAATAAAACGATTATCATTCATTCGTTATGGTTTTTTGTAATCCATCATTCAGATTTCCAGTAGTTCTACCTGCACTGCCTATCTGAACCTATTATCTCAGTTTGTCGTTTTAGTAATGAGAAAGTCTAAAATTATTTTATTAAGCACTAAATGGTTCTGTTGTGTACAATTGTGTGGTATAATTTTGGGTAGCTTTTTAATAGTCATGTGTTAACTGAAGTATTTAGTTTTCGTTCGTTTGAGCTTAAAGTATGAGTACATCACTTGGTAGCTGCGAGTTTAAGTGACAAATGTCATTATGTTTGTTTTAAAATAATTTAATTTTTGTTTTTTTAGTTCATTCATACATTCATTTTAATTGTTTACATAATTATGCTTATCAACAATAACATGAACATGAATGATATACAAGTAAAAAATATATAACGACGTATATTTAAGGATCAATATTCGGCATAGAGCCAAATTTTTGTCCTGAATTACAACTATATATAACAAATTAATAAATGTTACATATCCAGATGTCAGCACTAGGTCTAATTTTCTGTATTTTAAAAGAAACTTAGACCGCATTAAATTTGACATGTATTATCTATAATATAGTCGTTACTACTGTCATGTTTTTGCCGTGTTGATAAGTATTTGTGTTCTCCCAGAGGAGTAGAGCACTATGAGGATTTCCGTATGAAATGTAACATTTCACGCGTAAGAAACACATATTTAGTTGTGTTCTCTTACCATCGAGTTCAACACACTTTCTGTACCTATTGACCACCTGTTTTTAGTGTAGTCCTTCTGTTACAACTGATTACCCTTTTTAAGCGTGTCACTTATTGACACTGCCGAGTTCTACGACCACAGCGTCACTTACAAATGAGCGCATGAGTATGGAGTATGCAGCACAATGACACTGACAGCGAAACCGAACTGCTGGGAGTAAAGCCCGACCGAGGGCCACATTCGCTACCACAAATTACACATGGATGGTTCTACAGTCGAAAACTTCCTTCCTCGCTTTAGAAGCACAATTTTTATGCGTACAGATGTATCATTTACGATAGCCTCTAAGCCCGTCGTAAGCGCTGAATTAGTCTTAGGCCTGCTCGCTTTTGCAAGCTTGTTCCCAGCGTCAAATTTGAAAACCCGTATTATTTCAATAACGTAATGTGTTACCTTCCAGTTTGTTCCTGCACAAAATTGTCGTTCCTTTTACGTAGGACGTGGGGAATATTTATTTTCCAGCTTTCCTTTTATAGAGGTATTCATTTCAGGTTTTCCCATCCTTCTTTAGAATGCCCCGTACTGACAGAACATGTTGCAAATGCCAAATTTCTACTGCTCTTCGTTACACATCTAATGTGTTCGGCGTACCGGGCGTTTGATCGATATACATTTTAAACCTACCACACATATCTGCCAAACATGAAGATATTAATATCATAGTATACGAATCTTGGAAATTTCACCGTCTGCAAAACCAGACTGGCAACTTTCCACGGCACACACAGAACCAAGACTTCCAAGCAGGTTAAAAATTCTGTACGAGTATGATTTCATCACAAAATTCTACATGCAGCAAGCATAAGTCATAAAAATGTCATGAGAATGAAATGGTTGCGAAATTGTCTCAGGCGAAAGCCACGACAAAAATATTAGCTTTAAACTTGGGGGCGGTCAGTTCTGCGACCGTTTACGTGGATAAGCTGCCGTTATGCGTGGTATTATCACGGTTTTACAAAGTCTGGGCTGACAGGCACCCGCCTTCTGTATATTTTATTTATAAAACCATATTCATTTATTCATTCTGGAGTCTATCTTACGACCGGTTCATAACCTCTGCCACAGCGCGCTCTCCACAGAGTGCGAGCTATTGCTTCCTCTTTCAATTTCCAGTATCCTATCTTTTCCCTAACGTCGTCCAGCAGCTGCTTACGCCTTCTTTCTCGTCTCTCCGTCACTCCTCTCCTTCCCTTTATTTTCCCCCTCAGTAATGTGCATTAGAAGGCATTTTCTACCAATCCAGTTACCCTCCCTTCGTGTTATTGTACATACGCAGGATATTCCTCTCCTCCTTGACTCTATGTAATACTTCATTTCTCACACGATCAGTCCAAGTGATCTTCTCCATCCCTCTCCAGCACCACATTTCAAAACTTTCCATATTTCTGATCTACTTGCCGAAGTGTCCACGTTTCAGCACCATACACCGCTAGGCTCCAAGTGTAGCACTTTACTGTTATCTTCCTTAACTTTAAGTACAATTTACTGGTGAAAAGAGCCATGCATATTGAAATACGTTCACATGATAAAGACCAAGACGTTAGAAACAGAACAAACCTGACCTCTTCTGCAGCGACGCCTCAAGGCGACTATGACTGCAGACACTGGACTCACTGGTTATGTGCCGCAGGGGGGAATCGATACCAGGATGGACAGAATGACGGACTGTCGATCGCAGAGTAAGTTAGTCTTGCTATTCACTTTTGTAGGGTAAACAGACACTCACGCATTCAAGTAATGTTTCTATTTGCCAGGTTGACCACTCGCACTACGAAAAGTAACATCTCTCCCCCGTCCTCTGTGTTCATGATCCACACTCCTCGTCTCGAAATCGTTGTCAAAGCCAAATTTTAGATTCATGTGGTTTGAATCTTGCATTCGAGCAACGTGTTATATTGGCTGAATTTATTTCGTGATTTCCTCAGTACCAAAATGGAGTTATTGCCTCTAATTATTTTCCTCTCCGACTCAATCCATCTTCCATGACACATTTGATTTATACAGCTGATACAGCTTTATTAAATGAGGGGGTTTCATTGACGTGAGGCAGATATGGGACGTTAAGGTGCAGATGTATTTGGAGACAAATTAAACTGTCTAAAATGTAGAGTTGGACCCCATGGAGCAGAGTCTTTCTTGAGAAACTAACAGGTTTTCAGCTAGTCAAGAAATTCCCCACATTTCACAGACCCCGAACATTCAATATCGCTAATTTTCATGTTTGCACCGTGTATCAATGACAATTAAACACTTTATTATCCAACAAATGCACAAATATATAATTCGTATATATAATTAAAATTACAAAATATTTAAAAGTGCCCCACCATGTTTCTTATCACAAAGGATCCATCATCAGGGAGCCTAAGGCAGTGCCTCCCTATACAGTGGACTACACACACGCGCCACGGGCAGAATATGCTGCCATAACACCGACTACGTCCACATCAACGGCACGACATAACCATTCTTGTAATTTTAGCCAAGTACTGTATAAGGCCCCCTGATGATGGATCCTTTGTGATCCGAAACATGTTGGGGCACTTTTAAATATTTTATAATTTTAATTACAGTTACGAATTATATATTTTTGCATTTGTTGGGTAATAAAGTGTTTAATTCATTACCGCTGTCACAAGCGCCTCCTATCGCGAGTCAGTTTACCGCAGTACACGCCCCCATCCCACTTACTGAAGATCCATTTTCCCCATCTAAGCTGGGGTCTTCCAAGTGGTCTCCTTCCCTTAGGTCTAACCATCAAAACCTGTAGGCACCTCTCTTCTCCCCCATACCCAAAATGGCACCGTTGCGTTCAAAATTATTGTGGTGCAACCGGACAGAACATTCCCTAGAGTCGCAAAAATTCGTGAGGAGAAGTTTTAACATCTAGAATTGTCCGAATATCAATCCATGCACTCTGAAGATCCTGTCAATATCTGATTTCTAAGCGAGGCAAGACACGTTCTGTGATCACCCATGTCTCTGATGGCATGTGCGAGTACTGATCCACCGCATCTCTATATCGCGTTGCATCGGAAATGAATTAGCGTGGCTCATGCCAACTCTAACGACGAGGAAGCCGCTGTAACCCTCCCTCCCTGCCACCCCCCGTATCTACCCTCTGTTCGCTTTCCTATGGCTCAAACTCAGCCCAGAAAGCATCTGCTTCTGTGTACATAACTGTCAGTGACAAACACGCATTTATTAAAGGCAAACTGGGAGCCGGCCTCTCAAATTCGCTCTCTATCTCTCTCCATCTCATCTCACAAATACGACGCCATATTGTATTTGTATGTGGATGAGTATGTAAAGTAGACTACAGGCACATCCTGTTTCCAATGGATGAAGGACACGTCCTGTACAGACTGCAATGCCTAAGCTTTGCAGGCTTGTTATCATAAACGCGACACTGAACACGATCAGAGGGAAGCACATACCTCATCACCTCCTCCCCCCCCCCCCTTCTCTCCGTCTACGGAAGACCCTTTACTGAGGTTATCGCCAATGGTATATTTCGCGGACAAGGTCATAAAGTGTAACAAAAGCTCTGTCTACCTATGCTCAGAGTATTTTGCCCTAAGACAATCAGGTTTAGTTACTTAAACTTTCACCCAACATATTCGTAATGCCCTTTAATAACGACCTCCTACTTTTGTTGAGGAAGAGAAATTGTCTTTCTACTGTCGAGAGTCGAAGTCTTGATGTACAGCACCACAGTTACTGACTTCTCTTACGTCATGTGTAAGGCTATCAATACTTAGCAGATATCTAATGTTATCTTAGCCATTTAATTAGAAATAATTACATCTTATCGCGAACAATAAAATGAGACCAGGAAATGCAATGTTTTAAATTCCAGAGAACCTTTATTATAACGATTTTATTGCATGTAAGAATTCCGTTAGGGTATTGGAAATGCCTCTTATCTTTCTTTGTTGCGGATGAAGTACTTGTCTTATTTCGATAAAAGGTTTCAAAGTTCTCGTATAACCTATTTGTCTAAAAGGTTTCCTATATATTTACTGCATCCACTATTCTGTTCCCATTCCAGAATGGACAAATATAATAGCGTGTTGGCCATTCTTTATCTCGATCATAAAGGGGGGCACCAACCCACAGCAGTAAAGGCACAAGCGACTCAAACAATCTTGTATTTTATATCCTTCTTCAAGATAATATAAAAGACAGAAAACCTTTCTTCCTTCCGGCCGAAAAATCCTCAGCCTTGTAGGCCTACCATCAGATTTACAGACGCAGGCTACCATACTGGACCCAGTCTCTCAAAATCCTCGACACGCTCTATGTTCCCTGCACGCAATTCTGAACTCCATTTCAGCTCAGTGCAAGCTGTAATGCTTGCTATAACGTACATGTCTAGTGTGAAAGGCGCGCACACACAAACACACACACACACTGTAATACGAACACTTCGCAAGCAAATGCGTACTGACTAGGTTTGATATTCTGCTGGCGATGACAAAGAAAAAATGTTGCCCCTGTCTAAACCACGAAGGCGTGCTGGTACAGCCCCACTCATTATTAACCTTTTTGCTACATAGAGTTGAGTGGTCAGCATCACGTCCTGGCCGATTTACCCACAGAACCTGTTGAACAGGAGGCTGGGTGGGTCCTGGAGCCGGTCAGGACGATTTGGAGAAGAGAAAAGCTCTTGTACAGCCCTAATGGGATTCGAATCCCATATCACCCTGACCATAGCGTGGTTACTGTACCAAATGAATTATCCCGGCTGCTCGATAATTGCGGAGATCAGTCTGCTACTGAGACGGATATTTAAACGACGCCAGCAGTTTCGAAGATAGTGTGGTGTCCAGTCACCTGGTAAGTGATTAGTGATGGACTGTCGAGGTTTTGAATTGGTATACTAGTAGCGCCATCCCGGTATCAGGTTCCAGGAACTAGAATGAGAACGAAAAACCTTAATCGGGACGGCCGGTGTTCCTTCAGATTTTCGAACCGGTCACAAAACTATAACATTGCGGCCACACCAGCTCGCTCGATGTCACTGTTTTTACCGATGCACAATCACAGATAAAAGCCAAACGCGTTTTGTCTTGTGCTACGGCTTCAAAAAGTCTACTGGTACTGCGCGTACCACCAGGTTCAAGTATAGAATTCTGCTTTTACATAAGAAATATTGAGGTGGACCCTATTCATAGTATTGTCACAACTAACAGCGATTGTTTCACTAAACAGAATTAAGTGATTAGTTGTAAACTGATAATACAATTTCCTTTCCTCTTTGTGTTCTTTTACAAGAAATACTAGTTGACGTTAGCATACAAATGTAAAACATCGATGTATTTACTTGCCTTTACTTAGCGAGAACGAATAAGATGGCTACAGTTCCAGACACAAACAACTGCATGTGTAATTCGGCCGAGCAGTTACCGAATAGAGAATAGATTTGTTAGTTAATTTTTTATAAAATCCGGTAAGAATGTGTAAAAACACAGTAATGTGATTGAAGCATGTTTTTCTTCTTCACGTTTCCAAAAATTTGATGGAGACAGCTTTCGTACAAAGAACATTTAAATCAGGTTGTTCCAAGGTGTGCTTAAACAAGATAATTAAGCTAACCTCGCTTGATCCATGTCTGGAAGTCCATTTACAACTTTTAATGATGCAAATTTATTTTTTTTATGTGAACAGTCTCTCCACTCCGCAACAATGAAGCTAGAAGGAAAGAGAAGTCTGAAGTGTGGCAGGCAAAGAAATGGGTTTATCCTGGGATTGATAGCGAAGGAGAGAGGGGCTGCATGTACGTAAAGAACAAGGCTTGCCATGTCACATGAGGGGATTAATTACAGCAGATCTTTGCAACAGCAGACCCACAAAGCAGAGAGGTTCCTCGAGGAAATCTGATCCGGATTTCGGAGTAATTGAAGAAACTGACGTTTACTTCAGCGCTGGAAGTGCGGAACCTACAGAGTTGTCAGAACTGTTCCTCTTTAATGGACAAATGACATGAAAGCTTCCTACAATATTCAAATATAGGTTAAAAATTCCTTCCGAATATCTATTGACAACATGCATTAGCAGTAATACAATTTATTTCGCAAAATACGTGATGTTGAATATCACTTTGACTACTGAGCCCATTTCACTCCTTCTTTCGCCAGGTATCAATTTAATACCTCTTGCATTGGCTTACAATTTTCATAACTCATGAGAGTCGCTGGCGAGTTCTGCACATATCGATGTCAGAGTTACGCAGAGTTAGTATCACTGTGCCTTGTTCGCCGCGCCATTCGTTTCTGCTTCACTTGAGAGACCACCGGTGGCTCTCATGGTAGGGGCCCACCTACTGACTGACGGTGCGTGAGACCACTGGCGGCTATCATGGTAGGGGCCTACCTCCTGAATTACGATGCAAGAGACCACTGGTGGCTCTCGTGGTAGGAGTCCAACTCCCGAACGACGGTGCGTGAGCCACGGGTGGCTCTCAAGTTAGGGGCCCACCTCCTGAATGAAGGTACGTGAGACCACTAGTGGCTCTCATGGTAGGAGCCATCGGTGACCCTCATGGTAGGGGTCCACCACCTGAGTGACGGTGCGTGAGACCAGTGGTGACTCTCTTGGGAGGGACCCACCTGATGTGATGGTGCGTGAGCCACCGGTGGCTCTCATGGTAGGGCCATGCGTACGCCACCGATTTACTTCGTGGTAGGCAACGTGATATTTTGTAGAAATGAAACTTTCCGGGATTTGTTTCATAAAACGGTGTAAGTTTTGCTCTGAATTCCTTTAGTACGTCGAAAAACTTTAACATACGAATAGAAACATTTCGGGAAACCTTACATAATTTTTTTTTCACTCTTCTTTGAAAGGTAAATTTGGATCTCAAACACCAGTCGTTACATTTTGGTGAGAGCATCCCGTTGTGTATTCTTACTGGTCAAGTGTCGTTTTTATTATCGGATAGACACAACTTGTATGTTTAGTTTTATTCAATATTACTACACGTTTCGGCTCTCCACATCAGCCGTCATTAAGAAGGGCACTGGTACAAAAAAGAATAAAACTGATGACCAGTCGCTATTATTTAAATGTTCCATTATTCGAAAAATCCGAGAGTAGTGTTTCACATACTGCATTCCGCGGAACACAATAGAGTCGTGAGATGTGTGTAGGAGTTGCGCGAGGAAACAGAGATAGTAAGAAAATTTTGCTCGTTAGCTTTAACAGCTTCGCCATTTACGCTGTCGCTGCTTGTTCCACACCCAGCCGCTTGCTGAACTGAGACGCGAATATACGTACAAAAACATGGCGCTGGTAGGAAATATAGTGGCAGAAATGCTACTGACGGCTCACCTAGACGGGAAGTAAATAAATCAGAAATGCGATAAGTGTATGCGAGCATTTCAAGTGTTACTATGTCGGTATGAATTTCAATTTCATTTGCTTAATTCTGTCACATTATCATCCAGTACATCTTTGGGTTCCGTCTATACATTTGAAAATCCAACAACGTTCCAACGCCACAAAAGTTTTGGAAACGCTACCTCAGATGACGTGGGACGGGATACTGTAGTCGGAATAGCGACTTGGTACAGGCTGGACGGTCCGTAGATCGAATCGAGATTTTCCGCACCGGTCCCGACCGGCCCCGAGGCCCACTCAGCCTCCTATACAATGGGTACGGGGTCTCATTCCAGTAGGTACAGCGGTCAGGGCGTGGTGATGACTATTCAACCCCATCTAACGCCGAGGTCAGAAGAAGGACAGAGCTATACCTCTACTCCCCCTCTGCCCTTTCATTGCCTATTCTAGGGTGAACCACTTTTACCTTTTTACTACAGGTAATACAATTACAGCGAATCAGATGACGTGAGGGTTGCTGCCACACACTTTCTGACAGTTGAAGGTAGACAAATACGTTTGAGAGAAAATTCTCACCCAAAATTGATGCAAAAATGGCAGCGGATTATTGCTGCTGTGAATGAACTGTTTCAGCCACTAAGGTGTCGTGTTTAACTCTTCGTCCGCGTTACATGAGACAAAAGTTTTTAACACTCAACAATTATATTTTAAGATGCAATATTTGACATTTTTACATCTTTGTTTTTGGAGGCTCAAGTCACGTGCAATGTTAAGCCGTGTCGGCTGGTAAATACGGAAGTTTCGATGTTTTGCTGACCATGCATCTCAGTATAATCTTAGTAATTAACCAACTTCATGCACAAATTCTTGTTTTATAATAAGTTTATTATATGCCTCTACATGTTTCGAGCACTATGTGCTTATCATCAGGAGGTCAAAATTGTACTATACAGCATCTGGTATCATCACACCTGTAGGTGGCCGTCCGGTGCACAGGTTGAGTCCTCTCTCAACCTGTACACCGGACGGCCACCTATATTTTTGACCTCCTGATGATGAGCACATAGTGCTCGAAACATGTAGAGGCATATAATAAACTTATTAGAAAACAAGAATTTGTGTATTAAGTTGGTTAAATACTAAGATTACTAAGACGGACGTTTCGGTGGAGTTGAAACTTCATCTTCAGGTTCAAGCATTACTGAAGATAAAGGCACTGCAGTCCTTCAAAACGTGAGTCACTATTTACCGACTGACAGGGTGCAACACTGCACAGTCCTTGGGTCGTCATATCCAACTAAGACCTCAGCGATTTTTCATTACTTGCAATTTGACTTCCTACGTGCACTACTGCAATACGATTATGTACAGAATAATCGCGCAGGACCCTTTCCAAAACAGGGTAGTGATACAATACGTCAACTGCTGAGAAACAAATTTCCCCAAATAAAAGCAATGTAACACACGTCTGAAATTTCCAAGTTTTTTTATATTGAGGACCACAATGCAGTCAATGTACGTATAACGTACGTAACAATGAGGTGCGTTGGTGCAACTATTGTTGCAGTGGATAAACAATAAGTATTACATAATCTGAGTTTGCATTTTTGGCCTTAGTTATTCAGCATGCGATGCGAATGCGCCATACTGTCTTGTGGCTTGCCCGGCTCTACAATACTTTTCCACATTATATCATAAACGGCAAGAATTTCGAAAAAAAAAGTTACTGAATAAAATGGTTTTTTTTCTCTACAAATTTTGTCCGAAAATTTTTCATTATAAGAAGAAATGAGAGATATAATAAAAAATTTTACGTACGTTTTCATCTAAAGTACCCATTATTCTTGTCAGATTTTAATGAAACTTGAATTTTCTCGACAGATTTTCTACAACTACTCAAATACCAAATTTTATGAAAATCCGTCCAGTGCAGCCGAGTTTTTCCATGCGGACCGACAGAAAGAAAGACATGACGAAGTTAGTAATGTCTTTTCGCAATTTTCCGAAAGCGCCTAAAAATGCAGTATCTTTCGTTACATAAGACGATACACGTGTAAGGCACACCCTGTAATTAGCAACACGTGTAAGGCACATCCTGTACTTAGCAACGTGTTTTGCGCGTACAGTAGAGTTTTACCTTCCAGTGTCAAGAAGCAGGGTGATTTTTGGCAATATTTTTTACGGGAAAAAAAGCGTCTTATGAGGCCGGAAGTAGAGTGTAGCGCCCTCGTAATTCAGCCAACTAAACCAGTTGCCATGCAGGACGCATCTGGTGCTACGGCTGTGTTCTGTCACCATATGGAACATCAGACTGAAGGACCAACCAACCTTCGGCCGTCATTTATATATGCTTACTCAACAAATCTCGTTAGCGGCAAAGAAAAGAAAAGTAAATAAAATAACCATTTTCACCATTCTATGGGCTGGAAGGTCCGGGGATCGGAACACGGTGGGGGGGGGGAGGTTTCCCGCACGTGTCCAGACAGACCCTGGGGCCCACCCCGCCTCTTACGCAATAGGTACCGGGTCATTCCCGAGGGTAAAGGGGCCGGGACGTTAACCACCCACCCCTATCTAGGTCAAGGTAAGAGTAGAGCTATACCTCTACTGCTCCTCTGTGCCTTTATGGCATGTTCTAGGGTGAAGTTTACCTTTGCCTTTACCTTTATTTTCACCACTACAAGGCGTTTACATGAGAAAACCAGAGCGAATTTAATTTGCCTATTATGATATCAGGTACAGCGCTATAATTTTAGGGTTTCAGCGCCTAAAGACAATGAATAACTACGTACAGTTTGAAAATAGTGTGCAGTAGCTGAATGTGTCTGTGGGTCTCTCCTGATGTTGTACATTAACAGCCGTTCATTGCCACTACAGCAGTCAATAAAGTGTGATGAAGTCCCCATGAGTATGATGTGGGTGTGGTTGTAATGGTGGAGTAGGGGGGTTCATTCATAAATTGACTCCCCTTTCAGGCTGCAGTGGAGAGAAAAAGTGACAGAAAAGTGAGGGGTATATGGTAGTGGGGGCATTCAGGGCGAGAGGAAATAGGGAGGAGGGGTTAATGACCACATGACAAGGGAAGGCTGGGGAAAGTTGTAACACACTGACCTATATTCTTACTTGTAGGGGATCAGCTGGCAACTCCATCGTTACAGCGACACAGTGGATACAAATTAACGTTTCTACTCGCACAGGCTCGCAGGTAACTTCAACGTTTGGCGTGCTGTTCAAGAAGGAACACACCGCACCGAGCGGAACGTCATCCGACAGCAGTGAAATTCATTTGCAGTACGCCTGATTAAAAGCCTGAAGATAAATACGGAATTAAAGCAAAACGTTTGAAATCACAACAGGGTTAGCATGCTCTTAAGCCGTCTGTGGTCTCAAGACAGCTCGTATACACAGACCGTGGGTTTAAATCTTTCTGAGGAAATTTTTCTGTATAGTGTTATCCAGTAGGGGTAGACGACACTTCAGATATAAAAAAGGATATCTTCAAAAAAAAAAAAAAAAAGCAACCCCCCTCCAGGAACAGAAAGGACACTAAGACAAAAGAAAACGAAGAACCACACCACCACCCCACACTCTCTCCCCCTCCCCCCCCC
>Ga0136643_10009628_pt1 | contig 14223 bp, 11 predicted proteins | sample TergutLab28metaG_FD_96883 | JGI IMG/M metagenome (GOLD analysis project Ga0136643, IMG submission 96883) | Labiotermes labralis P1 segment gut microbial communities from Petit-Saut dam, French Guiana - Lab288 P1 (version 3) (version 3) | ecosystem: Host-associated > Arthropoda: Insects >... | reverse complement strand
GAACCGCGAGCTTAAAATAAAAACTGCTCCTTATTGAATAAATGTAATGTGTGTGTGTGTGTGTGTGTGTGTGTGTGTGTGTGTGTGCACACGTGCGCGTGCTAACTCTGGGTTGTGTGTGGCAGCAGCATGCAGGCTCTGGTGGGGTGGTGGCAGACTTACTCCCGAACCCTCAGTATGTGCTGGCACAGAGGCAGCAGTCCCCCCCGCCCGCTCACCAACAGGTAACTTGTTCCCTGTGCTCACTAGTTCTTGCTTATTAACTTTCTTTTTTCATTTATGCTCTGTTAACATTTGTCTCTTACTAACATGTATTGACATTCAGAGGACTGTTCATCATGATATATTCTTATAATAAAACCAATGAGATGCACTAATTTCTCAAATTTATTTTTGGAATAGAACTCTGGATGTTTTGGACAGGTTTTTTGCCCATCATCAGGAGTCTAGTACCATATGCACAGCAAAACCTGTATGACATATACGTATTGCTATGCATATGGTACTAGACTCCTGATGATGGACAGAAAACCTGTCTGAAACATGCAGAGTTCTGTTCCAAAAATAAATTTGAGAAATTAGTGCACCTTGTTGGTTTTATTATAAGAATAACATGTATTGATTGACAGTATTTTGTTGCATGGACCAGTCTCATTTATTGAAAGCCATTGTTTGTATATGGAGACGTTATTTTGTTCTAGTCACATTTTTGCCTCATTGGTTGTAGGTATGTTAAAAGGTTAAGAATGAACTTAACATTTAATGGTGCTGATGACTGGCAAGCTGTATAGTGGAGGCAGCTCTGTTTTACATCAGCATAAGATGGGCATTTGCATTTGTGTACTTCAGAACTAGTAATTGTTTTTAGGTGTATGCATCCAAATATGAAATTATAGAAGGAAATTAATACACAATTCGTCATTCACAACTCAGTCTTTATAATTAAATTTCAGTTTGTATTGCATTCAAAACATCTTGAGGAAGCATACTGTTGTACAATCAACATGTAAGAATTAAAGTTACTTATTAAGAGTGAGTTGTGAACCTTGCATTGAGTATTATTTTCCTTTTATTAACTTCTTGTTATTGTTGGATTCTAAAATTCATGCTTCATTGTTGCTACAGATGGGCAAGAACATTTTTGGTGACAGTTATCATTTACACAGAGCTTGTTTTTGTTTGTCTGTCAGCATAACTTACTTTGAAGAGAAAGTTAAAATTTGCTTTTCCTAATTAACACTGTTTGGAACTCCTGATTGTTGTTTGGGTTTATTTGTTTCTGTTTAATATTTAAAATAAGTGGAAAGGTGTGTAATTTTGCTAATTAATTAATATCTAATGCAGGTTTCTTACACCTGACATATAAGTTGCATCTGATGTTTATTGGACTGTGCATCTTGTGATAGCTGAAAAATGAAAAACCAACTAGATGTCACTTGCTGTTTTTAGTTTTGTCAGTTTTTCATTCTTCAGATATAAGTTGCAGTTTGTTGTGACAGTTGCTGGTAATCAGAGTGCACTTCAATTTTGGTATGAAGTTTTTCTAGTATAACTGTTATTGTCTCTTCTTATTCATGAAATTTGATACATGACTGATATACAGTATAATTCCTGTGACAGTCTTCATATGATGCAGTATAACAATACATGCCGTAACAGGACCACCAGGCATAAGTCATACACACAGCCTGATAACAGGGCCATTTGCATGGGGCCTGCTTCCAAATTGACTGGAATTACATGCTATGTGTATATTTACATAACTTCCAATTTTGACCCTAGAAAATTTTAAGCACTTGATGTATGTTGCACAGCATGTACAGAATTTGTTTACTGAGTGTAACTGAATGATTACCATGACTGCATTTCCTTACCATTTGGCTGAACTCATGAAATATGGAAATGCTGTTGTGAACATTTACATTTTCTGTGCATTGCTGCATCTGATAGTTTAATTATGAATGCTTATTTGCAATCTATCCTTTCATTCCACATATGGAACCATTCTCTAACATAGACAGTAAACTGTCGTTAATCCAGATGTCGGATGATCTGGATCGAAAAATATGAAAAATTCTGTTCACAGTTGAATACATACTTTAAAAGACACATGGGTTTAGGAATGTGGATTGGCCATTCTGCATTGATGACGGTAGAGAGAGATGGAACATATATCACATTGCTGCCAAGTCTTGCTTGTTGTTCAGTATCGTTGTTGACTTGTGAGTTAGATGGATGCTTTTCCTTATAATGCTTCATTTGTGCATCTGACAGGGGAAGAAATTGCTGCAGTTGTTGTTTAGGCTTCTGCTGTGTAAGAAGGATCAGATAATGAACTAGATGAAACATAAGAATCTACAATGAAGACAGAATTTCTTAGCTATGCAAGAGATGGCATTGATACCATAATCAGTTATGTGGGCTCTTCACAGATTGAGAATTGCAGGCATATTATAAACACATAAGCACTGTGAGAGAGAGCTAATTAAAGAACAGCAGCAGAAGTGTGTTCAGACAAAACTTCACAGTTTCTTCAAACCTGCATTTTTTTACTTTCAAAAACAAGTACAACTTCTGAGTCTTTTATTGATAAATAAATGTATGAGCTGTGTCTTTGTTTCAGCTATTAAATTAAGGATCTTTGATGATATTTTTTTATTTATATCGATATTGTGTAAATTAATACATAGGTTTTTAAATGCAAAATCAGCCCTACCATTATCTTTAAAATTTCCATTCTTAGGTGTTGTAAGTGTTTTTGTCTTTTAAGGCTATCTTGTGATTTGCTAATCTGGATTATCACGTCATCCAGATGACCTCTCCCCCCCACTTAATCCAGATTAACAAGGTTTAAGTGTATGCTCTTCTGCCTTGCCTTATTATTTTGAATTATTAGGTGTTCCTTTTGTTTTTTCACATTCAGTGTCTTTCCACTTGTTGAGAATATGTGTCTGAATGATACACATTCCTTGCAGGGAGAGGTGGTGCAGCATGTGAATTTTCCGCATCATATGCGCACTGCACCCCATGAGTTGGCACCACAGCATTATGTTCATTCTCAGCTCATGTACCAACAGTACCTGCGTGCACATCAGGAGGTCTTGTCAGCACACATACCTCACTACTTACCGCAGGGTAAGCTGAAATTTGATTCAACTTGTAATATTTACAGAATGATACAGGTTCAGAAATACATTTTTTGTCACTATTCGTTAATTTTCTTGAATACTGTAAGTACTGGATACAGCTATATGCTGCGTTCTTCTCTACATATTTGAAAAGTGTTTTGAGCCCAAAATCACAAATCACATAATAGAGTGAGACCCATGAGAGATGGTATTTTCTAGGGCTATAAAGAAATTCATAAATTGAAATTTTCTGGTCACAGGGCCTGTACGATCGCCACTGATGGCAGGATTGGAGATCAAATCTGAGCCTGAGTCCGATGAGGCACGTGGTAGCAGCCCACCACTGGAGCTTCGCAGACCATCTAGCAATGGGGCTGTGGCACGGGGGGGAGGCACAGTAGCCCACAGCTTGCAGTCACCACACGATCGTACCACTGACTCACCCCAGGTGGCCACAGTTTATGTTCATCCTGCATCACGCCTTCCTCACTACACAGCCCCACAGCAACCTCCGCCACGTTACTATGAACCTGGAGCAGAACCTCCACCAGCACATCTGCGTACATCACGCCACCTTCACCCATTGCCTGGTACTGAGGCACCAGCTACACAGCCTCGTTTACAGGTTGCCACTCCTCCTCATGCCAGCCAAGTACCACCTCAGGCTGACTCTCTACTTATGCTTCTTCAGGTAACATGAAATCTTATATGCATGCTGTCAAGTCTAAGTTGATCTTTTAGAGCTGTTAGTGGGTACTGATACACCTAAGGTTTGGTTTAAATATTGTAGATGAAACATAATGGATTTCAAGGTTGTATGTGGTGATGAAATAAAATATGGGACAAGATTTGATGACAATATATATATATATATATATATATATATATATATATATGTGTGTGTACTCAATACTAGTTAAAGAGTTCTAATTTGTAATGCTCTTATTCTGATGGTTGCTTATGTTCTCATCTGGGGTGACTTGACAATTGTGTTCTTAGGCTCAGTTTGGAGAATCTGATTTTTACTGCAGGCATATTTATATAATTTCATATCTGGAGTAGATGAGTTGAGATACAAATTATTTCTTCATGTTCATGCCCTGAAATGTACCATAGTTACCCAAATAAAAGACAAGAATTTTTACCAGATTTGTTATATGAAATATTGAAATTTAATGTGTTCTCTGCAGATATTCCCCTGAAAATTTAAGGTTGTGAAGAGGGCTCATCTTATCTTCTGGTATGTGTAGTACACAGTTAAAAAAGATAAGCAGACCTCTGTACCATTTACTAAGCAGTGTCAATTATATTTTCTTACACCAATATTTAATTATTTTATAAAACTAGATTAATGCTGTTTTGAAGAATATGATGATTATAATAGTACTGTAATAAGATGTACTGGACTTGATTCAGCTGGCTCAGGATAGTGACAGATGGCAGGCACTTGTGAATGTGGTAATGAACCTTTGGGTTCCATAAAATGCGGGAATTTATTGACTAGGTGAAAACCGGTTAGCTTCTCAAGAAGGACTTTGCTCCGTGGAGTGAGTGACTAAGTAAGTACGTAAGTAAGTAGTAAGATGTACTGTGAGTACAAGTGGGCATAAGGTAGAGCTTCATAAACAAATTGTTTTAAGTGTCAACCATCCATTTATCTATACCAAATACAGTATTCTGTATTATGGCAGTATTCCTTTCTCACTCACAGCCTGTACAGGTCATCCTCTTCCTGTACAGTTTTATTTTGTGTGGTTTGTCTTTGGCCTACCTCCATTTCTTCCTTGTGGTTTACAATCTTATGCATGTTCATTGGTTATGTCATCCTAACTGGGTATTCAAAGAATGATTTTTTCTAACCAAATATTTATTACGAGTGTTGTCTGGGTTATGAAGTTTTGGTATGTGGATAATATCCCAAAATTTTGGTAACCATATACCAAACTATGAATGAGTTTCAAAAAATAAGGTAACAAGCACTGTCCATGCCAAGAACTTTCTTCTGAAACATTGATAACAGATGTTCCATGTGTTCATTTTTTGACATTTAAGGGTGCCCCTCTATGGCACCAAGGCAATGTATCCCAGTGTGGACTAAATTGGTGTGAGTGTCTAGGCAAGAGATGGTGGGTGGAATGCTTTGTGTCAGCATGTGTTGCAGACTGCTTACCAGCCAGGAGTTCCTTTAAGTGGTCCAAAAAAATTGGAAATCACTAGATGTGAGTTTGGAACCATTGTGAGGGGGGTCTGTAACCTCCCGGCTGAAGCACCTTAACTGTTGAGAAGTCTGGTTGGCAGAATGGGCACAGTGTTTGTTACCTTGTTTTTGAAATGTCCTTTTGAGTTGTATCACAGCCCAGAAGACCACATTATTAATTTTTACCACTATGAGAAACTAGTGTGTCATCAGTTATGTTAACATTGAAATAAATAGTTGTAGGTTTTGGTCTTGGAATTGACAGGTGTAAGATGTGGATGCTTTTTATTCTTTAGCGTTACCCAGTCATGTGGCAAGGCCTGTTGGCTCTGAAGAATGACCAAGCTGCTGTCCAGATGCACTTCGTGTTTGGGAACCCACTTGTCGCACGTGAATCCCTTCCCTGCAATTCAGATGGCAGTACACCACCACTGCGTATTGCACAACGAATGAGGCTAGAGCAGACTCAGCTGGAGGGTGTTGCAAGAAAAATGCAGGTGAGTGGTTGCTTTACTGGTATGAAGTGATGACAGGCAGCTGGGCATACTGGCAAGACAGACCTTGGTTGCATGTGCTGTTTTTGGAAGTAACCAATTAACAAGTGGAAAGTGCATATGGTGAAAAGATTTTAAAGTTTTCATGTTACTCAGTTGTATGTCCATCATCTGTTTTAAACACCATGCATGTTTGAATAGTAGTTCAGGATACTATTTACAGTTTGGCCTCAAGTTGCTTTTTATGCCCAGACATTGATTTGAACACTTGCGGTGGTTTAATATGATATTTTTATGCTTCTGTTTGATTGAAAAATATTGAAACACTGTGTGTATTAGTTTAAAAGTTGTTCTGGTCTGTTGCATCAGTACAGTAAGAATCATGGGATGAACAGTCAACCATTGACAATTTATTTGCGAGTATGGTGCTCAATTTAGCTAGTTTCAGCCTAAGCTGTAGTTTTGGCTGTGGACCTTGATCAGATATTAACCGTATGTGTTGTTTAATATTGACTTACGAGCTATTGCACTTTCTTGTTGCCAGATGGACAATGAGCACTGCATGTTGCTTGCCTTACCTTGTGGCCGAGATCACATGGATGTTCTGCAGCAGTCAAACAACCTGCAGACTGGATTCATAACATACCTGCAACAGAAACAGGCAGCAGGAATTGTCAATATTGCAGCTCCAGGCTCTCAGCAGGTAGGTATTGCCTTCACTTCACCTGTAGGTTCACCTTCCCCACCTGCTCTAGGAAATGTTATGACTGTTGACTCGACACATTCAGTGCTACCAATGCACATTCACACCGTTCGCATTCTGTAAGGTTATCTCTGATCAGAGTTTCATATTTGGTGTGAGGGTTGACAGGGTATATCGTGTGCTCCCAAATTGAAATGTACTGTCCGGTTGTGAAAGACTGAATTGAAGATACTGCATATTGCATGTACAGAATTTATTGATTAGTTCCTAAATAGAGTGAACAGCTAGTGTAATTTACTCATTATTATACCAACTGCTGCACATATGTAAAATTTATAAAATTAACATATTAAAACGTTAAAACATTCCGACATATTTTGGTCCTAGGACCATCATCAGGGAGCCATATGTGCTTCATTGCGTGCTAGCACACAACGAAGCACAGACTGCACATCCATAGCAGGGCACTCTTCGCAACATAACATTACACAACACGGCATGCTGCCACAGTACCCAACTGGCACAGCGAAATTAATGTGACTTTTTATAGTGTGACTTCAGCAAGGACGATATGGCTCCCTGAGAATGGTCCTAGAACCGAAACATGTTGGAGTGTTTTTAATGTTTTAATATGTAAATTTTATAAATTTTATATATGTGCAGTAGTTGGAATAATAATTAACTCAACAACATGCACAGTGTTACAATGAAAATAAGCTAGTGTAATATTCAGCATTTTTGGAAATGTTTCATTGACAGTGTTAACAAAGCTAATTCATTTGTTCACTGTAGGCTGCATATGTGGTACACATCTTCCCATCATGTGACTTTGCCAATGAGAATTTGGCACGGATTGCACCGGACCTACTGCATAGAGTGGCGGACATTGCACATCTTCTCATCATCATCGCCACTGTGTGAAGGACTCCCAACACCAAGGGTATCAGCATTCATATGTGGAGGGAATGTTTATTTTATGCACAACTGAGGTATCATTATTTACCCTCATATCTGACAGGAGAGGAGACAAGCATCTTCATGAAGATTACTGTCCCCTGTAGTGTGATACCATGTAACCTGGTAGATGGGAACTGATGTTTCAGAGGGACCTGCTGCCCTCATCTTCGGGGTAGAAACTCAGTACTTGCCTCCCAGGTGACATGGCATCCCATTCCACAGGACAGTAATTCTGTTGTGAAAATCCCAAAGACTGACAAGTATCATTATCATAATTGTCATCCTAATCACCACTGTCATCACCACTACTACCACTCCCACACATTATATGCTCTACAAATGTAGAGTGTAAAATTTAGAGGAAGAACTACACACTTTGAATGTGTTGGACCATTCTTAACACACGTGTGCTGATACCCAGATTGAGTAGGCAGTCAGTCTAAAATGACCTGATGTTAAAGTGACAGCTTACCTTTATTCATTGACACAGTAATCAGCAGTGACAAGCTGCATGATGGCCAAGTATCGCCTATAGAGTACAACTATGGTATAACCTGAAAGAAATCCACCTACTTAATAAGACACCTCACTGGAGGTGAGAAACTACTGATAGAGGAACTTTGACAAACTATACATAAGTAAATGTGACATAATTTTAACAGCTAATACAAATACTAATGCGATGAATATTGTACACTCCTGTATTACGTTCACAATGGCGCGGACAGTGACGGGATCCGTTAGTGGAATTCTACGCAGCGTGTCGATAATATGTAAATTGGATGTGAATTTTTAATCCTCCCACCCCTCCTGTAGCTATATGAGCGACTCTAAGCGAATGTTTTGTTTACTTGATGTACAGTTCTGTAATTATAACAATTGTAAAATTCTTGTTGCATCTTCATAACTCTGGACTGATCTACTCATTACATTCATCATCATTAATTTTAAAATCACCTCACCAATGTATATTTTGTACATAAACATAATAATCATTGTGTATTGTTGTTTGAATTTTAGTCCAGGTACCTATTATAAATATATACGATGCAGTATAAATATATGTATATATAAATATTAAGGCTCATCGTAATATTCATAGATGATTGTAGTTGTAAGTTGTATCCAGATGTGTAGATAATAGATGCAGTGTGCACTGTCATTCCTACAAAATTGTCAACACATTTATCGGTACTTAGCTGTTCTCCCCTTTGCAGTCAGAGTGCATGCAAATAGATGTCTATTATCACTTGGCTTGGATAATATGAACATGATGTGTCGTTAGAACATCTCGCATTCTAGAAAGTAGTAGTTTTTACTTTTTTCTTTTAAATTTAGAATTGTCAGTAATGGTGAACAAGTGTTTTTCAATGTCAGTTTGCTCAAAACGTCATCCCAGATTCTATTTTCACTTTTTATTGTGTAAAAGTGAGTAAATCATTATCATATATTTTTTGATGTGTACAAAAAGATAAAGGAACTGGACACAATGCTCGCTCGCATGTTTGGATTTGCAGCCAACTGAGTTCCCCCCCCGACCGACCGACCGAGACAGGAAACAAAACTTGTAAATATTTCAGAGACTATCTTAGGCTGTGATCTCTCTGCATTAAGTTACTGAATTTAATTTGATAAAAAGATCGTCCAGTGATTTAAGTTATTTAATGAATGAAAATATAAAGTGTTAATAAAAATAAATGGAAATTCCTCCCCTTAGTTTTTCCCTTTAGTGTTATCACCTTCTGCCATCATCCATTGTGGGTTGAAGAGTGGGTATGAGGGGCAGAAAGTTTAGTTGGAGGTTAGACTGCAGTTAGAAAATAAAACATATTCAAGAAACCTGTAACACTGCCTATGTTAACATATCAACAGAAAGAAGAAAATTTTAAAAGTGTAGATGTTATTCTGTTTATACCTAATGCAAGAGAAGATCAGAAGGTGCTTGTGGAAAATTGAGATGCAAGTGACTGGCATACAAAGGTTTGAGATTTCAAGTGTGTTAGATGACAGACATCTTGTTTACTGAGGTTTGATATTGACCTCCAGTGGAACTCTTTTTGCTTAAACAGTTGTCATTTGCTAAGCATATGTCATGTAGGAGGTAGATGGATGAAGTGTGAGTATGGAGCCGTGGTGGAATGATACCCGACGGGAAATCCAAAGTACTTCAAGAATACCTGTGCCAGGCCAATCTGTCCATCACAAATTTCTTGTTATGTAGACCCACATACGGATTTAGTAGATGAATGGGACCTACTCGAAGGTTGGAAGAGCATCATTACACCCAATTACATGTATAAGTAGGGGTTTTTCCTACTCTGAAGAAGGTGTTACGTCTCTGGATTAGTGGTCGAGCGCAAGGTAGATGGCAGCACCATTTTGGAAGTATTATTTTGGTTACACCATATGCTAGATAAATGGGGTTATAGATCTAGACCTTCCTAAGGGTTACTGCTATAGTGAACATGTAACAAGTTATTGCATGTCAAACTATATTTACAGTGTACTGTATTGCTTCAGACATTCAATGCCAGCATTTAGTCCCCCCCCCCCAAATTAATGATGTCTGAGGGTACTGAAGAGTGGATGTGCATTAAATTTCCCAAGATGAGAAAGATGGCAAGTGAAAGTAATTGATGCAATTCAGTTTGGAGATATAAGAATGAGCTGAGTGGTTCTCGCATTTTAAATTAAAGACGCATGGTGAATGTCAGTAATGTGTGATGATGCGTAATGAAATTATGCTTGTACCGGATCATCCAGTAAAAGTGATAAAATGGTAGTTCAACTGCATGATTTAGTGTCAAATGACAGAAGATTAACTGTAAAATGGCTGAAGAATTACACAAGTTCCTCATGGTTCAAATAGGGCCTTACAGAATGAATGGTTGGTTAATGAAGGATGTCTCAGCCAAACTGTTCAGTGACTGCTGACACGAGTAGACAGCGAACTACATCTGCAGTGGCTTCTACCTTTAATGGGCAGAAATGGATGAAAGAATCTTTAAAATAACATTCTGCATATGATAAAACTTGTTTCTGTGGTTGTGACCCTGAAGTCGAATATGCATCACAATGTATGTACCCTTTCTTGCCACGACAAAATGCGGAGTAAAACTGATGGGATTCTCATTGCTGCCTTTGGTAACGTCAGTGCTACGCATCATGTTTGTTAAACACTTCTACTTTAAAGTGTTAATATTTCTGTGTGGTGCAGTTCATGGTACACAGCTACAAAAGTGGGAATACTGTGAGTGGAAAATGCACCTTGACATTGTACCAGGCCTCTTTGTGTGCAGCAGTTTTTTTTTACCCCTCTGTGGCTTTTTCTGCACCATAAATTTAAAACGCAAGATGTACGACAACAGTGCTGAAACATTTGATGACAATGTACAGAAGTGTTGTTAACAATCTCAAAAAATAATATTTGATGAGTAGATTTTACATTTAATGTTAAATCCCACTTAGTTGTCATCTACTGAATAGGAAGCTTATTGTAAGCAGTAAAGGATATGTTAGTGACATCTGGTATAAATGTAGCAAACTTGGCAAACAGCATACCAGTACATATGAACTGAAATACAAGGCTCCTCCCTGGAGGATGTGTTTGAAATATATTCAGATACACCTCAAAAGGATTAAGTTTTGTTGGTGCTTCTATTACTGGTAGGAATGGTGTTACAAGTGTGTACATGCTAAAGGAGACTACCATGAGGGACATTAACCCACTGACATAGTAAGTACTTTATCATAGTTTTCAGTAAGATACCTGCATGTTTTGTGTTATCATGTCTTAGGTTTCTAGTCCACCTTGAAATATTTCAACCAAACTGCACATTTTCTGGACACTATACAAACATCATGCTGCTACAGGCCAGTCTTACTTTCTCCTTAATAAGAATGTGATGAGCTGGGGGGGGGGGGGGGGGGCGGTTTTTATAATCACCTTATTTTTTTTTTGAAAAAAATTTTTTTTATTAAAATTTTTGTAATATTATGAAAAAATATCGAGGGCGGTGGGGGGCAGTGCTTCATATTCTTCTATATTTGGTTTTGGAATAAGGGGTGGGGGGGGAGAGCACACGAGTGCTTCATAATCACCTATATTTGGTTTTGAAATAATTATTCTGTATGACATATTGCTTAAATGTCAGAAGCTATCTGTATGGTACAGATTTTTTTAGGTTTTATCAAAAAGCCATGTAGATAGAGAAGAACTGGCTCACTGAATCATCATGAATTTTAGTAGTAATAGTAATAATTCACAGTTCTTCATAACGCTACCATACACAGGCAAAAAACTGGAAAAGCAGGTATAAAGTCTTTCCACATCATCATCATGGTTTATTTAACAATTCTTGATCACACATGTAGGTTATACAGCATAACTTATAGAATAATGAACTAGTATATTTTTCCTGTGGGCAAAATATGTGCCCAAGTTTAGTGATTCATCTTCCATCTATTGGTGACATGTCTTTAATTTATCTGACAATTCAATATGTTATAAACTATTTGTTGTACTTTTTGTAGGTTGAAGTTGCCTTATTATTATTATTCTTCGTTACATAGAGTGGTTTATAATTTATTTTTCACTATAACTTCATGTAAAAATTGGGGACTACAGAAGATTTATACTCTGTATAGTCCACGTGATAAACCGTATGTCTTGTGGAGAGGCAGGGGTTTTGTACAATTCCATAAACATTTCTTACTGGAGTTACCAACATAAATATTAAACATAACTATATGTATCAAGGCCACTAACAATGCAGTGTGTATGGTGTTTCATGTGGAACATAATGAAGCTCTAGATGGATGGGACAACAGGCATACAAATGAAGAGTACTGTCATATGGGATAGGATGAGATATTTACCAACATCAGAGGAACCCACTGCCTCCATCTTTAAACAGGTAAGAGGTAGTATTCAAAATCAACTATACCAGTAAATGGAAGGAATTTCACATATGAACTTTATAATAAATTCAAGGAAATCATACCTATCTAGAATCTTTACATGTAAGGATTTCTCACTTTCAGTTGAGGTAATTGGTAGTTCATCAATATTGCCTGTAGACTTAAGTTTCCCAGTGTCACTTGTTGGATCATGTCAACAATCATGAAGTGTACCATTTTTGCCTATGATGGCATTTTGTTAACATTCATAAGGGTGTGAGGTACAAAAGAACATACTTTAAAAATCGCTGTACATTGTCAGGTCAAGTATTGTTCTTTATTTGCTGACAAATGTGATAAATAGGTGAGATGAAATCACACAACCTTTCTTTAATAGTCTGAAATGTTCATAACTGTATATACTGATTATGGAAAAACTATTTCCAAGTACTATACCTTGCTTGAAAGAGACCCACAAATTACTATACATTACAGCAGAATCGTACCACTAACAGTGTTACAATATGTTACAGTACCATTAACTTGGTGAAGTAGTGCTCGGCTGTGACATTTTTAAGTCATGCGAGGCTGTGGAACGTAGCCAATTCGTTCATGTATTATTTCCTGCTTCGTTTTCGTGACCGTTGGCCCCCATGGTTCGGTAGAACTGCGGTTCTCTGTTTGTTGTTCCTTGCGGCTCTCCTGTTCTCGCCTCATGGCGTCATATTCTTGGATATCATCTAGCTTTAATTCAATACGTGTTGGACTACGGCGTATCATTGTAATCTGTGTTTAAAAATTCAAACACAACATACGAAAATCACTAAATGATAGTGATAAATTTCATAGGTTGGTCACAATGTTTCACTATTTTACCTTATTCGCAACTGGAAATGTATGTTTTTTGCAGTAATACGATGAAATTATATATTCCGTACAGCACTTTTAATATATACAAAATTAATCGTGAGTCGCCTGGTTTTAAGAGCCCAGCCACTGATTCAGTCTACGTCCCTTACACATAACCTAACACGCAGCGCATTCTTGTACTCGTGAAAGCTTTAGTCATTTACGTGATGTACTGGATAATAAGAGTTTACATTTTACAATTCGTAGAAAAGTTTTAACCGTGTGCAGATTGCATTGTTATTAAAATACAATTTACGCTTACAGAGAATGCTGTACTTGGAGGATTACCTCGAAAGTATGTATGCAGTTTCCTTCGGCTAGAGATGAGGCATCCTGAAAAGCAGTGCAATTGTAAAGTCCATTTGGAATGAAAAAGAAATTGCATGTTTGGATTACTTTCATAAAAGTTCTATGTACTAAGCGCATGTAACTCCTCTGGTTTATAAGGATGATGGTTTTACAAATATGTAACTTTGGTGATTTAAATCAACGTGTATCCGAAAAGAAATATTTATTATTTGGTCGATAAACTTTGAGTGAGTAGTACACACGAATTTTGAGGTTAAAGGCGACTAATTTCATTTACATTAATTTACTTTTTGTTGTTGTAATTACAGTGATTGAACATCTTCCTCAAGAATTAAGAGATAGATTTACAGAAATGCGAGAAATGGATTTATCAGTTCAAAGTAAGTTAATAATTCAAAATACAAATCAAGATTGAAACAAAAAATATAACCACAACCAATGAAATAAAATTTTTGGGACTAATAATTGATAATAAACTTTCTTGGAAGGGACATATTGAACATGTTACTCCTAAATTAAATTCTGCTTGTTACTGCATAAGAGCAGTTAAACCATTTGTATCCTACAATACCCTTAAAATAATTTACTACTCGTACTTTCATTCGATAATGGCATATGGTCTGCCCT
>Ga0136643_10009626_pt1 | contig 14223 bp, 6 predicted proteins | sample TergutLab28metaG_FD_96883 | JGI IMG/M metagenome (GOLD analysis project Ga0136643, IMG submission 96883) | Labiotermes labralis P1 segment gut microbial communities from Petit-Saut dam, French Guiana - Lab288 P1 (version 3) (version 3) | ecosystem: Host-associated > Arthropoda: Insects >... | reverse complement strand
CTGCACATGGCACAGTAGCCACCAGTCACACCACACATGGCACAGTAGCCACCAGTCACACCACACATGGCACAGTAGCCACCAGTCACACCACACATGGCACAGTAACCACCAGTCATGCCGCACATGGCACAGTAGCCACCAGTCACACCGCACATGGCACAGTAGCCATTAGCCATGCCATGTGTTGCACAGTAGCCACTTGTCACACCATGTCTCATGTGGTTATGGTTGTTCTGTCCTGCAGCTCCTCTCTTCCCTTACCCATTTCACCTGCCACTGAACTGTACGTGCCATGGACACAGTCCATCTTTTGTGATAACTATGTTCTTTATCTGCACTTGGAAACACGTTGTTAATTCTGTGGAGTTCAGTTGATACCATAGCCAGCCACATTCTCAACAGCATACTGTTACACAACATGACATCCTGCCACAACACCCTGTTAACATAAAGGAATTAATCTGTGAATGTTTTTGAAATAACTTTAGCAAGGAAAAACATAGCTCTCTGAAGATGATCTAGGGATTGAAACATGTCGGAGCGATTTTAAGTGTTTTTATGTTAAATTGTATGTAAGTGCATTTGTTGGTTGATAATTAAGGTGATACTACTTATGTAATTTAAAAACAAAAACCACTGATTTAGGTCCTGGGGTAAAGTGGCCAGGGCGTGACGCTGGTCACCCACTCGATCTGATGCCGAGGTTAAAAAAGGAGTGGAGCTATACCTCTACTGCCCATCTGGGCCTTCATGGCCTATTCTAGGGCGAACTTTACCTTTACCTTGACCTGTATTTTTCGAATGAGGATTTAAATCAGACCCAAAACCCCTAACGCAATATCTAGACACTGCTTTAACAGCCGTGCCTTCTGTGCAAGCAGAAAGTTCCACAACACGTGGGTGTTCTAGGATAGGTCTACATTATGGGACGGGACTGAGAGAGATATTACACTTTTACATAAATCTGATTGCAGGCCAACAAGAGTATTCGTCCCGACAGGCAGGCATCACAGCAGGCATAGTGCTGGCTGTGCTGGTGCCCATTTTACTGGGACTGGTCTGCGTAGCTTACCAACTGTTCGTGCGAAGAAGGAAGAGAGAGCCTTCTACCAAGTACCTTCCTACCAAGTATACTCCTACCAGTTACGAAGTCAGCGACCATTCTCCAGTCAGGTAAATACAGATACAGTACTTGATATAGTTACTGTATCCTCCATCAGTTGTGTTGGGCTTCCAGTGCTACGGTAACAAGCCTGTAAATAATGTAGTTTGTGATGTGGCATTCTTTAGTCTCAAAATGCCATGTATTTTCACAGTACACGAGCAAATTTTATTTATGCCCATTACGGAAGTACAGTATTCTCTTTGCTGATTTCCATGAAACCCACCAGTGTTCAACAGCACTCTGTGCAGAGGTCTTATACCAGATTTCGCCAAACTCAGTCAATAAATGTGGAAAGTACAGATATAAATTCATTTATGCCATTGAGTATATATAAACACCTTACTCTGCATTGATTTGGATGAATCTCATAAACGCTTAATGACATTGCGTGGAGTTCTTCTGTACTGAATTGTATCCAAATTGGATGAAAAATGTAGAAAATACATGCAAAGTTTGAAAGCAAATAATTGCTTTGGTTAATTCTGTGTACTATGTCACAAGATATACCATTTACAATCTCGTTTCTTTCCTTTCACCTCTTCAATATTACTCCTAATAAATATGGTTGAATGCATAAACATTCAACATTTTATTCACTTCTTTCTTTAAAAAAAAATGCCACATATTTTTCTTGGCACTTTTGGAATCAGTAATACAGCATAACAAAGGACAGTGAATATCATTCTGGAAGGAAAACACTGTATAATCTGTGAAGAGTATAAATTTTGATGCCCGACTTCTACAATTGTCTCTTTCTTCATGTTATTTTCCCCTTGTGGGTGCAAAATTTTTTTCAGCACCCTGTTTCCAAACAACCCCCCACATCTCAGTAGAAGAGACCAAGTTTCACACTTGTTAAACTGCATGTTCTGTTGACCATGCATCTCTATATAATCTTGTAAATGAAACCAACTTGGTGCACACTTTTATTCTTTGTGTATTTGTTGTTCTGTTTAGCTGAGTGTCAGCTAAACAGAACAACAAATACCTAGCATCACATAAATACAGTTTCCTCCTGATGATGGACCTGGAGAGGTCTGAAACAAAAGCGTACACCAAGATGGTTTCATTTACAAGATTTCACATTCACACTTGTATCCAAGAACTCTGTTAATAATTGTTTGTGTCTGTATTTCAGGATAGAACCAGTTTCTAAACTTCAGGAACTTGACAATGATGAACTGACAGCACTGAAAAAGAAAGAAACAGAGGTCAACTGAACATCGAACGATAAATTGTAAATTATTTGATATTTTCTAACCCTTCATATTTTTAAGATTTTGTTCCTTGGTGATGATAGTGCAAACAAACTGTATTTGGTAATAATATGAACTGACTGGGAGATAAATTGAGAATGTGAAGATGAAGTGTAGATTGAATTCATTGAAGAATTTGCTTTAGGAACAAGACTTTTACTATGTACAAATCATATACTGAGGTCATAGGAAAGAAGCTCATGAAAGGTTCAGCCAGTGTTCAAGGCTTCCTCCTTTATGCCTGCTGTGTCTACCTATCTGACACATGTCATTGAGCCCAATATGATACAACTGGAGTGTGCAAGTCCATCAGACTTCTTTCTTTGACCTTGCTGTAATGTTGTGTAAGTAGTTTGTACGATTAATTTGGTATGAGCATATCTAAATGAATGAGATATTTAAAAAATATTTGGATATTTCTGGAAGCAGATATCAGCAGAAAATGGAGGAATTAAGCTGAGACAAGAATTTTAGTTATTAGGGGTGTCATATGTTGAGGAGAAAATTTTATCGTTTGTGCTGTTGACATACACTCCCTGAATGTCTGTTGACACTGCAGTGTCACACTGAAATTATTTAACTGCTGCCTGCTCTTATGCACTGCAACTATTATGGACATCTTTCAGATCACACTGTGACTGAACCTGCATTCTGTGAACTTAAAAAACTGCATAAACAGAGCTAGATTTACACGGCTATCCTAAACGTGACAGCACTACTTTTTCAGTAAAGAGGGACACTGAAATATTTATTTAGCGTACTTTAACAGTGACACTAATTTCTCCGTTTCTGCTCCTGTTCACAATTACTTGCTAATAAGTATATTAATGGACCAACAGGTGTTAGCTTTTCATGTGCTATGTTATGTCTTCTGGGTTATGACACCGAGTCACTGGGCAGGTGTTCCGCAATGTCTTCAAAGATCGTTGTGCCCTCATCTTCAGTGTCGAGGAGCTGAATAGTGCCCTGGGTTTGCTTGAATCTGAAGTTACAACAATCCTTCAAAATGTCAGTAATCACTCTCCCAATTAAACAGCATCACATCCCAGAAGATTGGAGTCTTGCCATTACGGTCTGCCCTAATCCAGACTTCGGTGTTCTGCATTGCTGTGTGCCACCTCCACTTGCTACAGTGCACCAGCTTATATAGTTTCCTAAGAATTATACCTTCATGTTCTTGGTTGTGTCAACAATAGGGTAGGAATGTGTTTCATAATTTTGCACATTGTGTTCTGCATTTTTGTGTGACTTAGCTGCATTTTTTAATGCTCACTTTACAGTAAGTACTGTTAACATTGGTATGTCTCGTCCCACATAATTACAGACATTGCTGATAATTCTTCAGTTAAGACCAACAACAGCGCCCAGTGTTCTACGGAGAACAATCATTCTGTTCCTCCTACATGTTTCTGCCAGACTGGGCATTCACCTGGGGAACATGCAAAATACAAAGTAGAACTTGCCTAGTTTTCACATTAAATATTCTTGCTTTCGGTCAGTTGGCCTGTTACAGTGTGTGCATCGATACATTGCTAAAATCTTAACAGAACGGTTGAAACATAAGCATACGGTTCTTCTCCATACAATGTTGTGTACTCTGTTGGTTCTTATCATGGAATTAAATAAAAGTGCAAGATGAATGATGTATCAATTTATTATTGCATGACAGTTCATTCCAACGAATAATTTTTGTCAGTTATTCTCTGTATAGTGCACATTAAAATCCCAATTTTTACAGTTCTGCATTTTGTGTTCTCTGCTATTTGACAAACTTATTGTATGCCTTTTCAGATGGCCCCATAAAAAAATGTAAAATCAATTTTTTTTACTGTATTTCATAATTTGATAATACGATATGTAGATTGTTATCAAGAATAACACAACTGACTGTACTGAAGTGTTGTGTCCGTTTCAACAAATGTTACTGCTGCCACATTGTGTGACCACAGTGGCTAGCCTGCTAGGTTTGTCTTGTGGAACTCCATTTTAATTGTTCTCAGCCCACAGTCTAAGCACCGACCATTATCTTTTATTTTATGGACCCTGAAGAGTCATTCCCACATGTGCAAAATTCCAGGAACTATTCACTTGACCCCGTATTGAGCAAGATGAATTCACTACATACTGCCAGACGCCATTTTGACACTTCACCCACCTTCCTTGTCTATGTCTCTCACAATGGGTTGCCCTTCCTGCCAAATTCATCCACCTTGATTCAATCACCCTGATAATATCCGAACAGCACCAATAATGACTCTCATCTTTACATTTCCACCCAGCACCCTCTCTCTCGCTCTCTAGGTGCAAACATTTCCTTTAGCTCTCTGTTCTCAAACATACTGTTGACATCCTTTCTGAACATAAATTTAAAATGTAATTATATATCAAATTTCCCTTTCTATGATGATTGATGGGGGGGCTGGCATGGTTGCTATAGTGACTAGCCTAGACTGGTTGAGCCAGGGATAAAATCCCAGGAGAGGAAACGGGTATTTCTGTTCTCCAAAAATTCCAAATCATTTCTGGGGGCCCACCTGACCACTATTCAGTTGGCATTGGGGGTTCCTTCCCGAGGGTAAAGAGGCCAGGGCGTGATGTTGATCTCTCACCTCCACCTTCATCCCCCTCATTGCATCACATTGTCTCTCAGTACACAAAACTAATACTGAAAATAGCCTTTTGAAGATTTGATACTTCGCAAAAGGGCCTGTTGCTTGCACACATCTCCCATTTCGGTTAACGAGTCAGCAGTTTAATAAGACAATTTGCGATTTCAGAATGAGGAATGTTTTAACATGCTACAACTAGCAACCAACATTGAAAATAAATTTGCAGCTGATTCTCTTCAATTAAAGTGGACAGTCCAACACCAAAGCGATAGATGCTGATAACTAAAAATGGGCGAAGGTGTGGCAGATATATTTGGGGGAACTAATACAGGCACTCAGAGGGGGCATCACTGGAGACCTCAACGTAGGCACATAGAGAGCTGCGTGTTTGGAGAGGCTAATATGGGTATATAGAGTGGGGCCACTTCGGAGCATATAGAGAGGGTTGCCTTTGGAGATACAAATATAGGCATATGGAGAGAGAGGTGTGTGTGGAGAACATAGTACTGTACCAGCACACAGAGAGGGGCATCTTTGAAGACCAAAATATGGGCATATGGGGGGGGGGGGCCTTTCGATACCGTATTATATGCATGTAGAAAGGGTCATGTAAGGAGACTAATATAGGCATAGGGGCGACTTTAGAGGCCCTATTATAGGCATTTAGGGAGGGGCACGTTTTGAAACCATAATAGGGTCAAAGGGGGATTGTCTTTGGGACCCCAATATGAACATATAGACTTGTGGGTCTTTGGAGACCCTACTATAGCCCTATAGACAGATGCATGTTTGGAGAATCTTATTACCAGACACCCTAATATGGGCATATATGTTAGGAGTATTAAGGATGGCGTCACAGGTCACATGAACTAGCGATAACAGTTTTAAACTGTCAATTTAATATTAACTGATTAGCGATACTAGTTGTTAATATTAATTTACTATGTAGTTACCAAAAATGATTCTACATTTGATATCTCAAGAAAAACGCTGATCTATGAAAATACTCGTGTAAGGGTTTGTTCCATATTATACATCATGGATTTTCACGAAAATCCTTCGAAAGTAAAGTGAGAAGGTACTTTGTTCTCCAAGTAAAGTGCCTTTCATTATTGACCGATCGCGACGTAAGGCATGGAGTTTCATGAAAATTTCTTGCATGGATGCTGAGATACAGCGAGAAGGTACTTCATCCTCCAAGTGGAGTGCCCTTCATTGTTTACCGATCGCATCCTGACTTGTCTCCATTCTAAGGCATGCATGGTGACACGTATGGAGTTTCAGGAAAAATCCCTCGAGTGGAAGCCGACGTAACAGACGAGAAGGCATACTGTCCTGCAAGTAAAGTGCCCTTCATTTTTGCTCGGTCGCATCCTAACTTGTGTCGCTGCTAGGCCATGCAGGTAGAGTGAACTGTACGGAGCTATACGATTGTCCCTCTAATGGAAGCAGAGTAGGTACTTTTTCGTCTACGAAAAGTGCCCTTCAGGTTTTACCGCTCGCGTCGTAACTTTCGTCGTTTGTAGGGCATGCAATTGGGATAACATACTCGGAACGAATATCCCTAAAAAGGAAGCCGAGATACGGCCAAAAGAAGGTACTGTATCTCCTAAGTAAAGTTTAGCACACATCTGCCATTACTGCATGGCGACATAAAAGTTTCTCTTTCTGTTGAGCACTGGTGGAGATAATTGAAATGTATGACAAACCCAGACACTGCAGCCAACACAACGACAATATTCCACACTTCAGAGCACCAGGATTTTATTAAACCAGCCATGACAACAGCATTAGCACTGACCGCTGTTTATACCTTGTGTCTAATGAGTAAAACATGTATGTGTATTTGACAGCAAGGTGCAAATGTATGAAACATGGTGACACAATTACTAACAAAAATAAAATTAGGAAGACTTGTACAACGGGCTTATGAATGCTGAAGTCAGCACTAAATAGAGCCACATTTAAACCCCCCACAATCTGTTCCATTCATGTAACAGCTTCACCTGACACAACATAATCACTTATAATAAAACCAACTAGATGCACTAATTTCTCAAATTTATTTTTGGAATAAAACTCTACATGTTTTGGACAGTTCCTCTGTCCATCACTGTACACACAGCAATTGTATATGTCATACAGTGAAAAACTCATGATGATGGACAGAGGAACTGTCTGAAACATGTATAGTTCTATTCCAAGAATAAATTTGAGAAATTAGTGCATCTAGTTGGTTTTATTATGATAATTTATCACAATGCACGGTCACATGTACGTCAAATTCCACATAACCATTCTTTCGACGTTATTCAGCCAGGGCAGAAATTCCCTGTCCATTACCATGTTCACAAAAGCCTGGTACTGGACCCTATCCTAAGCCGGATGAATCCTGTTCACACAATTATAGAAATATATCTTCTTCTTTGTTCATCAGTCAATAAGAATGGACTCCTATAATCAGACACGTGAAATTTTGTACGGTTAAGAGACGACGAAATTATCTACAAACTTATATTAAACTTTTCCTGTGCATTACAAATTACAGAGCTCGTAACAGCACAGATTTCTGATCGAATCTGTTTCTTTTAGCATTAGAAAGTAGAAGATTGTACACATTTGGTCAGCATCTCATACAGAAGTTGAAACAAGGAGATTATGTTTACATAAAAGAAATGTACAAACTGATACATTACTTAATTAAATTAAATCCAGCTGACAAATATCTGATAGTTCACCGACTCATCCGATTCGCCAAAAGATGAGTATTTGTATAATCATTGGGGGGGGGGGGATAGTAAATGTTCACTAACATTTCAAAGGGCTGTAGCACCTTCACTTTTGGTGTCCAGCACACTCTTTGTGAACTGCTGAATGTTGCAAGTGATGGCACTGTGATACTTTGAAATGTCCGCAACTATATACCAATCAACACGGCGTAACACCAGGGAAGACCTGAATATCCACCACCATCTTCGTGACAACTTCCAGTATCATCCCACGAATTTAAAAACTTAAATGCGTAATTAAAAACTTGGAACTATTAAAGGACCAGTCCAACAAGCTGCTCAGCTCCACGTAACTTAGACGACAGCTATTACACAAATGGAAGCATCACAATAGACACACTTCATCCTCAAGCGCTAGCTAAGCAAGTTTATTGTATGGATCCTGAACCTCCGCCACTTTCGATCCACCTACCATTTGACCTATAACCCTTCTATAATGCATACAGCCTCCACTCCTTGTATAATCAAACTAAAATTTTCCCTACATTTGGTAACAATCATCATCAATTGAAGATTATGTAATTTTTCATAACATATTAATTCAAGCAGTTTCATTCACAACCTGCATTAACGAAAGAAGTGGTGGCAGCGGCAGAAGCAGGCACGTGCCAAACTTCACAACTGTCCAGCTCGTAACTGACGAAAACTAGTTTATCAGAAAAAACAAATTTCAATGCTGGGGCTTTCTGGCACCTCTTAAACTCCCCTACCATTGGTCCAGTACTTTTATGCCAGCAAGAAACTGTTGAACTCCTGTGGATTCTATTGCTTCATATTACATAAACAGACAACTCAACCAGCGAAGTCCCACACACCGTGTGTAAAAGCTTCTATTACAAATACATAAAACAGCTTTGAACACTTCATATCAAAGGTTCAAATAAGGCTCTCTTAGCAAGCCGACAGTATGAAACAGAAGCAGATATCTGCTGTATGTAACAGAAATTATTAACATTTCAAATGTGAATTTTTCATACTAAACTTGTAACTGTAACAGATGTTAACAAACAAAATCCCCGGCTAATGTAAACGAAAAAATCCATTCGAAAGATAAACTTCTTTGAAACAAAAGTAGAAATGCATTACATGGTAGTGACATAATCATATTATTCAGCCAATATCAGTAATTATACAATCACGTAATTCCGTGAACATGTTACGTGACGAATACCAAGTTTCAAGTTCATGTTTTTGATTTGTTACTTTCACGACATGTCACACATCTGCACGATACAATTCTGTGTACTCATTTCTTGATATCGAACTGCATTTTTTTAAATGTCTGAGAATGAACATTAATCAATGACAAATCCTGATCCTGAGGCCAGATCTAGCAGAAGTGTACACAACGTGGCTTTGTACTTTTCTGCCAGACCTGACCTTTGCATCAGGAATCACAACTGAAACCAATATGGTGCTAGCTACATTTGGACTTACCTAGCAACAGTCCATCAATAATCATGAAAACCATAAAAAATAAAAAACCACCTGAAAATTCGGCAATGCCATTAGGTATACAATAGTTCTGGTGTTTTGTTGGCTCCACTGAGCTTCTACTTTGGCTCTGACCATATCATCCAGTCCAACCTGACTCACTGCAACATTAAGATTGCAGTCATTGTGACGCAAAGTGACACATTCTGGTATACACTTAACAAACTGTTGGTGAAAACTGCCACTTGCAACTTAACGACAGAAGTGAGACGGATCACAAGGTTCCCTTCCCTGTATTACATACTGATAACTACATCACAGAATCTAAGATGCATAAAAACATCTGATTAAAGACACTGGGTACACTGGAGCTGTAAATGTCAACAGTATCTGACAATGGCAATAATGACACCATGCTAATCAATATGACAAGATATTTGGTTAGCAAACATCAGTGGTTTATCAGTCAACAACACAAAAAACTGGAAGAATTAACAAATCATTAAAGAAGTTACATAATTAGCAGTGTGCATAATGGAAAAAAGAAGTCATTAACACATGTCTAAGATAATGTCTGGATTAATTCAAACAATTGCAACAACAGCAAAAGTCTTCAGAGTCAGTCAACAGTCAGATATGTCAATACAAAATGGACGGCTGCCTCTCAAGACAAAATGGCTGGCCGCCACACACAACTACACTGTAGTCTATCTACTAACTCTGAACTGAATTAGTAGTTTGTTTGTGGGTTTCTGGTGCTGCACATATGAAAAGTTATTCCAAGAAACTTAAAAAATGTACATTTACAGATATCACCCTCTCAGTGTTTGACCAGTTATTTTTGTACCACACACCAAAGACCAAATGATGCACAATTACATTGTGTAACATAATGCGTTTATTGTTATGATCCTCTACATGTTTCAGGCAACTCTGTGCTCATCATGGGGAGGTCAAATTGTATTAATACAGCATCTGATAGTGTTCTCTGTGGGCAGGTTGAGAAGGAACTCCTTTCTCAACCTGCACACTGGACGGTCACTTACAGAGAACACTATACCAGATACTGTATTAATACAATTTGACCTCCTGATGATGAACACAGAGTGCTCAAAACATGTAGAGGATCATAACAATAAACATATTATATTATAAAATGTAATTGTGCATCAAGTTGGTCATTTACCCAGAGTCATACCAGAATGCACGGTCAGCAAAACATAAAAAAAAAAATACACCAAAGACGGTTTAAATATTTATAACCTGCCTGTGAAGTGATTGCAACACAGTCTGAGAAAATCGACCATAGAACTTTAATCTGCATATCCACAACCACCTTCCAAAATTTAAACAGAAGACAGCACAATACAATGCACATACTTACAGCAGTCTGAACATGTAATGAGAAGGAACTTTATATGTTATATAAATTGAGGGAATCAGATTGAAGCAACAAGCTAGCAGTTAAAAGTAATCTGTCTTATCAACAAAAAATTGTGTCAAGAGTGAATGTACAATTGTTCCAATGTCCTGGATACTTACGTAAATCTCTGAACCTGAAGACAGAAGGCAGCAAAATGTTACCCACTTACCAAACCAGAGGATTAGTTGGATAAGCTTTCAAGTAGGCTTCTAGAAATACAAATCAAAGAAACCCAAGTACTTCACTTAAAAATGTTTTAATATATGAATTAAAAACAGGTCTTGCACTAACACAAACATAAATAAAGGAAACATGTATTTTGCTTATGAACAGCCTTGTATGAATAAATGGAAGTATTAACCTTAGGTTTACAGTTCTTCAAGGTGGACACCTGAAGATTTTACCTGGTTCTACTGGATTTCCAAACTTGTCCACTGTATGTACTGAACAGAACACCATGTCTGGAAACTCGAAGTTTTGTCCCACAGGTCAAAAGGTTTGGAAGCAACTTACTCACTCAGGCTGACCAATCCTTCACAGCAGACCAAACTGAGCAAATGCCTCCCACATTTTCACCTGAGGCTGGAAACAGATCCTGGCTATGAAACATTGTGTTCTGTTTGGAACACATGGAGATGGACAATGTCTAGAAACCCTGATACAGTAAGAGTAACACATCATCATCAGAACACATTATAACGTACCTTAGTATTTCAATATATTTTCATTGTGTTGATAAATGCAGAAATTAAGGGCAAAATATTACCGTCATAAAATCATCTTGGAAGCTCCATATATATTCCAATGTGCAATACAACTTTCAATTATTTTAAACATGACTGTGTATCAATTTTGCTGCCTCCAAAGTGTGTTCCAATCGCATATTACACGAAGCTTCACATATCTGTCCGTCATCAATAACTTCTGCCATCCTTCTCTAAGATGCCAGACCCCATGCTTTCATGATCAGCTTTTACAGGTCTTTCTGAACTCTGTTCCAACTGAGCTTGTTTATATGTCTGTCCAAAATGAAAATCCAAATAAATGTTGCACAATGTGTAACAGAAACTGCAAGGTAGGTACAACATATGTAATAACTTGAAACTCTGGTAATACCAACAAATGCACAATTCATCTATGTATGCTTTCTTCATTTTAATCGAAGATATGCCGTTGTGCTTTCAACACTCCCAATAAAACAAACAATTCATTCCATCAAGAACACAGCTACAGCACCTGATATTCGTATCTTACAATGGCAACATGTTTCACTCTTACTTTAGACCAACTTCAGGCCAATGTTCATAAGTATAAGGTACAACTGGTGTGTACTGTGGGATCCCATATTACTTACAAGGTGTACGTTGAAGCAATTTTGAATACAAAAATTGTTAAAATGCTGTTGCACTGGGATGTAATATTCCTAAAAACAGTGTAAAAGTATTCATTATCAGACAGGAAGGTAATGTGATTGCTGTTGAAGATAAATCAAATTATATGGTCACATTAATATTCCAGGGAGGGTTGTTCTAAAAACTCAAGGTTACATAACCACTCAGGTTCGAGATGATAAATACACACATGAGATTTGAACTACAGTCTACACGTCTGTGTATTTGTACACGGGTGTGCTAATTATAAAACTGTTTGACATACGTTGATTTTGTCAGTGTTTTTTATACACATGCATTTTCATATTAAACAAGTTCATGTGTATGTTGGACTATTGGGTGATGATGACTGACGTATTCTCGTTGTTGTTGTTGTTGTTAATGTTATTATTATTGTTATTATATCATCATCATCATGAAGGTGATTCTCATCCTCCTTCATTCCAGTGCAGTTCTGTGCTCAAGTTCTGCTGAGCATGACTGGCCACGAACATTGCCCCACGATCTCCATGTCCTGCCATAATTGGGGCTGTGAGTAGACCAGCGGAGAGCTGGAGCATAGAATTGCAATGGAACAGAGGAGGATGAGAAATCACCTTCGTGGAGCAGTAACTACAATCCCGTCCCCATACAGTGGGAGACGAAGGATCCAATTTGGATCAAGAAAGAATATATGTTTGTAAACAAGAACTAAATGTAATGCAGACCTATACATCTTTTCATCACAGCAACAAATAAAATATATTATCACTCTATTAACAACTGTTTTGTACTTTATATATATATATATATATATGTAAATAATATTTTTAACCCAAACTTGCACTACTGACATCACAAAAAATGTATGTTTTCTGTAAACTATTCATTGCTGCATTTTTCAATGAAATATCGGTGTAAGCTCCCTGAAGATGGCAATGGCGCTGAAACATGTAGGAGTTTGCATTTGTAGGTATTACCAGACCTTTAATGTAACATAGTGCACGAAATGAACAATATAAAATATTGAATAAATATTTATGAAGAAAAATATTGTGGTTAGCAAACAGGTTGCATATTTGCACATAAAATGTACTTGATGGGTTATATGTTATAAGAGTGGTTGTTTTAATTACTGAAATAATACATCCCCCCCCCCCCAAAAAAAAATAAAAACCACCTAATTGTCAGCCAGTTTGAAATAACGATAAGTATGCCACTGTCCACTGGCTCCAACAGTGTCAATAAACTGTCATACAAGTCAGGGGAAAACGTTGTTTTTAAATTAGGCACACATCTGTTATCAGTGCTATCCACTTGCATATTATGCACACATTTATATAAAATTAGATTTCATATAGCCTTGCTTATCCCTACCAAGTCTGCAATGTGACTGCAACAAACGGACAGAAAAACTGGAATAAAGTGTAATGAGTTTAATCATTCCCTATCCTGTTGAAAGGCTTCTGAACTGAAATTTTTCATTTCATATTCACTAATGTAAGCATCAGTTACATTATGATCACATAACACCACATCTTATCCCTACATCTGGCATTCATCAACATCCTGTTTAGCAATTCACATACGGGAACAAACATGCGGCAGGGGTTTTATACTGCAAAATACCAAAACGTCTTTTAACTTGTATTTGCAGCCCTGCCGAGCAACCAGAACTGCTTTGGCCATCTGCCTGTACGCATGAAACGACACAGTACGCACTGAACATATCGTCAAGAAATCTGGTACGTTCAGCCTAAAAAATCCTGTTTGAAGCACGTGCAGTTTCTATGACACTTTGAAACCATACACAGATTAGGAAAATAATACTGGACAGTGCATCAAATTCCGTGTGCCACAACTGGAAATCTGATATACAAACACCATCACACAACACGTGTTACTTTTTAATTGCTAAATCTGCAGCATGTTTTCATCAATAAAGATTGTTATCTGACAGACAGTTACTAGTAAACAATTGGCACTGTCAAGACACGAATAACCTTATGCTACACACTGTGCAGTAATAAAAACACAAAATATACACAGTTCATTAAAAAAATACAAATTTTGCATATCCTTAATTTAAGAAGATTCTGTGTTCTGTAATTTTGTTTCTCTTGCATTTCATTTTGGTTATTTATGGAGATTTATAAGCTGGCAAAATTGCTACT
>Ga0136643_10009624_pt1 | contig 14224 bp, 13 predicted proteins | sample TergutLab28metaG_FD_96883 | JGI IMG/M metagenome (GOLD analysis project Ga0136643, IMG submission 96883) | Labiotermes labralis P1 segment gut microbial communities from Petit-Saut dam, French Guiana - Lab288 P1 (version 3) (version 3) | ecosystem: Host-associated > Arthropoda: Insects >... | reverse complement strand
GTCTTTGAGATTTATGCCAAAGCTGTACTTGTAGCCGTATTTTTTCAGGAACGGAAGCTGTATAGCCAACTGCAGCACCCAGCCCGCCAAGAACGCAACCGCGAGGCCGTACACGCCAAAGCTATCGAAAAGCAGCAGATAGTAGGCGATTACAACGCCGTTTGCCGCGACACTCATCGCCGCGGGTATGTAGAATTGGTCGAATGATTGCAGTATGCCCACAAACGTAAACGCCGCACAGCTCAGCACTATCAGCGGCAAGGCTATGCGCAGCAACGTCACCGTCAAACCTGCGTAATACGGCGCGAAATCAGCCGCACCAAAACCTACTATAATAGGAGCCGGCAGCATTGCTATGATTGTCACCGCTGCGCTTGCCGCAACAATTATGTTCAAGAAATTGTTCGCAAGTTTGAATGCTTGCTCCTTGCCAAAACGCGCAAGCTGCCCGTTAAACACAGGAATAAAGCTGGCTGTTATCGCCGCGGCAAACATAGCCTCTGTGAGCAGTCTTGGCATCTGGCTTGCGAACATGAACGAGTCGGCAAGCTCACCTCCGCCGACTTGCGCCGCGAACAGCATCTCGCGGACAAGCCCAAGCCCCTTGCCCACCAGCAATATTACTATCATAACCGATACGGTTCTAACTTCTTTAACCAATAGGGTATCTCCTGTAGGGGGCATTGCTTACTTGTGACCACCCCATCACGCTAACGCGTGCCACCTTTGGCGGTTTGCCTTTGGCAAACCGGCCTTCGGCCACTTTCGCGAAGCAAAAGCGCAGACACGAGGAGGGGAATTAGTAACTATACAAATGCTTCGTAGAGCATTATCAGTCCAAATAAGAATAGCAAGTGCAGCGGGTAAAACGCGTAGAACAGCCACTTCATTTTAGGCCCTTGCTTGCCGTTGTAGAACGCAAGCAGAATAAGTGCCGCAATGTATCCGGTGTTCATCATTAACATGAGATTGCCGCCAAGCGGCATATGCAGTGCCAATCCGCCAATCAGCAACACTGCCAACCGGTACTCCCTGCGGTCGATTACTGCGCAGGCAAACACAAGCATAACGCCAATCAGACCGAAGTCGGCTTGCAGAAACATCGCCGCAACAAACGGCAACGGCAATACTATAGCGTAGTGCCAATTTGTGAAAGCTTTTTTGTATATCAACGCCGCAAGCAGCCCGAGGAAGAGCGTGAAGAAAATATTCTGCCTGCCAAACTCAAGCCATACTATCTCATACTGCGGATATGTATGAGCATTGAGAGCAATATCAAACGGAATTTCCGAGATTAGCGCGAATATGCCCAGACGCGTCAGATACTTATGAACATCGCTTGTACTGCGAAAGCCAACACCCACAAAGTACGCAAAAATCGGGAATGCCATCCGCCCAACCATGCGCAGCACAGGCACAAGCTCGAACACAAGCCGCCCGTCAAACATAAACGCAAAGTGGTCTATCAGCATTGCCGTTATTGCGATGATTTTAAGTGCAAACGCAGACATGGTTTACCTTTCACGTAATCCTATCACAACTACAACATCATGGTTACCAAGTAATGCCAAATTTTGCGTAGTAGCCGACTCAATTACTGCCCCGGGGAAATATTCCGCCACAAGCTGTGCCGCCGTCTCGTTGTGCGATATTATGCGGGTATGGTCTACTCTCGTTCCGTTAAAATCGTCGGCAATTACGCGCACAAATCCGTTATTTATAAGCATGTCACGCCGCTGTCCGGCAAGCCCTGAGACTGCACCGCCATTCAGCACAGCTACGCGAATATCCTCCTGTTGGATAACCGGTCTGCCGTCATCGTCGCGCTCACCTTCCCAAAATATCCCCGCAACTAACATACGCGTCTCAAGCGGGTCATGATTGAAGAATCTTGCGGGCGTTCCCGGCAATGTATATGTGCTGAGGTTATCGGCACTGATTCGCGTTATATATCTGAGATACTGCGGAATGTCCAGCACTCCGAAGTCTGTATTTACATATTCAATCACAATACGAGCGTACTCAAACGCATTGCCCATTATATTCTCGCGTTGAAGAACTTGGCTGAACAACTGCCGCATGAACTCGTGCTGAACATCTATGCGCTGCATATCGCCGCGGCCATAGGTCGCACGATAGCGTACAAGCCCTTCGGCCATTCTGCCGTCCAAATGCTGCCTGCCTGCGGGGATATTAATGACCAAGCTTTGGTCGTACGGGTCGTAAAACAACGCCCTCGGAATGTCCATAGTAACACCGCCAACCGCATCGACAATCGCGCGGAACGCAGCGAGGCTCATCACAACGGAGTAATCAATCTTAAAGCCCAGCAAACTCTCAAGTTCTTGTTGCACAAACCTGGGACCCTGCGCACGTCCATGGGTATGCACGGCATTAATCCGCGTTACGCCCGAAGACGGCGGAAACCCGCCCAACGCCTGCATCTCACGCACCGTCGCGCCTGACAGTTCCACACGGGTATCGCGCGGAACAGATATCAAGCTAATGTCTTGTGTCTCGTGGTTGAAAACACCAACGATGATAACATCCGGCAAATTCGCAACTTCATCAAGCCCGAGTATCATAAAAGTCGTATGCCGAGCGGATTCTATAGGCTCGTCCACAATCTCAGCATGTTCACCTGTTTCAAGCGTTGTTACATCATCGCCTGCCGCCGCTCCTCTAAGCTGTTCAAGCTCCTCAAGCTCTGCCGCTTGCGCCCGTGCCAAATGGTCTTGAAACACGTTGTTTGCATGCGTTATATAACCATAAGACGCAGCAAACAAAATTATAAGGCTTATTCCAACAATCAAGCTGACAATCTTCACAAACTTTTTCACCAGCATCTTTGTTGCCGATGTTTTCTGATATATGCCATCTTGCTTGCGCTCACTATTATTCTTTCTCCACATAATCCAACACCTCAAGTAAAATCATCTAGCCAAATCAAGGCTTGACCCACCCTGGTTCAACATATGATTATACCAAATTCGACACACATATTTCAAGCTTTTCGCAAAAAATACGCTTAATGTAAAGCTTTTGTAATCTCACAGGCCTGCTGCTTTAATTTTCATCGTTATTACATTTGATATGTATCAACCTAATCCGAAACTTGTAAGGATAGCCTTGTCAACCTTGCTCATCAGCTCATCATCAAGCCGGCATATTTTTTCGCGCAATCTTTTCTTGTCGATTGTACGAACTTGCTCAAGCAGCACTACCGAATCCTTAACCAGCGTGTATTGATGACAATCTATCTCTACATGTGTCGGCAATTTTGCCTTGTTCATCTGGCTTGTTATAGCCGCACAAATTACCGTTGGGCTGTATCTGTTGCCAACATCATTCTGAACTATAAGCACAGGACGCATTCCTCCCTGCTCAGAACCCACAACCGGGCTTAAATCTGCATAAAAAACATCTCCGCGTCTTACTTGCATTAAGCGCACCTCCTTCCTTAATCTATTCCGCTGTACATAACTATGAAACAATCTCCTATGCAATTCAATGCAACAACTTTTCCTTTGGAACATCTGAAACCATATGTACGAATTGTGATGATAACACAACAATCGTTCAACTACATTATGTACAACCTCTTACTATAATATACGTCAAGTATGTAGATAGTTTATTAATTCATTGTGAACAATTTGTAAATATTGTTCTCAAACAAGAATATTAGAAAAATTAGTTGCTTGCAATTAATTTTGAAAATAGACTTGTTTGAATGCTGCGCATCGCGTAAGCAACAATCCCAGGTCAGAATTTTCGCTTCGCGAAAACGGCTCTTCGAGCCGCCCGGCTTCTTCCGGGTTCACCAGCCACACAAAAATATTAATATTTTTGTGTGAAAAGAATATTACGTTTGAAAATTGTCGAAATACACAGTAAACTGCCTCGCTATAGATACGGGGCAGTTTACTGCACGAAAACACCTTTTTAAATATCTCTAGCTTAGGCTGAAAACACCTTCGTCAAATTCTACATTATACTCAAATGACTTAAAGTTCACGATAACGCGTTCCCCGCCCTCTCTGTCGTATATCGTGAGGCGTGCAGGATTCAGGGTTTGGTTATCGACCCAAAGCCGCTGGCTTGCCAAATACGGATGATTCCCCGGCACTACCGTCTCCATAACCGTAAAACTGCCCTGCCCGAAACTGCTCACAGATATAGATACGTCTTTCGAGCCTAGATAGTTCCGTATAAATGACGTTAAAAATATCTCGCTGCGTTCCGGGTTCTCTCGGACGCTCATCGCAACCCTGCCCGATACCCGCGGGTTCGCCTGAACAATCGTCTGTCCGTCGAACGCGGTCACATTGCCCGCCACATTCTCAGGCCCCGTGACCTCGATGCGGTATCTGCCGTCGATACTCGCCTGCTGCAATATCTCGTAAACATTGCTGCCCCTGTTTGATATGTACTCGACCGTCGCCTCCGCGCGGTAAGTCTGCAGGCCGACCAGCCTCTCGTGAATCTTCTCGAACGAACTGCGGTTGTCTGCCGGCTCTTGCCCGGGCATCGCTCGGCACCCCGACATAACAACCAGAACCGCCGCCAATGCGCATATCATCCCGAATATCTTCATAATTCCCCTCCATAAACTTTGCTCCCAACAAGTATATGCGAGTACGTGAAGATATTATGATTTTTACGCCCTTGACATACATACAGTCTGTATGTTATCATGCAAGAAACAAAATTAGGAGAGTGTCATATATGATTCGCAGCATTTATCCCGTTTTGATGACAGAAAAATTAAACGAAAGCACCCTATTCTATAAAACTTATTTCAGTTTCACAGAAACTTTTTCAAGCGGCCGGTATATCAGCCTTTCGCACCCCAACGGAGGCGAACCAGCCCTTATCGATGCGATACACAAATCCATGCCGGCCCACTACCGTTCACCTGCCAAAGGTATGATACTGAATATCGAAGTTGAGGACGCCACCCGCATGTACAAAACCATACAAGAGCAGAATAGCGGTATCATTGTAACAGCACTGCGCGATGAAGCTTGGGGGCAGCGGCACTTTATGGTTGAAGACCCAAACGGCATTCCTGTCGCAGTTATTGAAATCATACCTCCAAGCGGAGAATTCCAAAACAATTATAGTCAAGGAGTATTAAATTGAAGAACGAAGAAGCCACTCTTAAAACAATTACCTCATTAGTAAAAATAGCGCGAAGCCATTTTACCGAACACGGATATAACAATGTCTCGCTCGAAACAATCGCAGAAGAGGGCAGCGTTACACGCGGCGCGATATACCACCATTTCAAAAGCAAGAAAGGGTTGTTCACTGCGGTGCTTGAAAGCGTCCAGCAAGATGTTGCTATGCAAATAGAGATGGAAGCATCAAAACATGATGACCTTTGGCAGCAGCTGATTTTCGGATGTCTGGGATTTGTAAAACGCGCTAACGCAGAAGAAAACAAAAGAATATTGCTGGTGGATGCACCATCCGTACTTGGCTGGGATACTTGGCGAAAGTCCGACCAAGAAAACTCGATGAACGTCTTGAAAAAGCATATCGATGACCTGCAGGCACAAGGCTATTTGCAAGACAATGCCGACACTAAGCTGATGGCTCTGTCTGTTTCAGGCGCATTAAACGAACTCGCTTTCGTGTATCCTAAAAACAGTAACCCGGAAGAAAACGACCCTTTTCTCAGCACCATATCGCTGTTGGTAAGCGGATTCAAAAAACGAGCAGTAAAGGAGTAACCCTATGGCAGAACTTACCTCTATGCTGAACATCGGAAAGGAGCTTGAGAAAAAGCTCAAAGCCGTTGATATCAACTCAGCGGAAGAGTTAACACAAATAGGCAGTAAAGATGCTTTCTTTCGCTTAAAACTGCATTATCCAAATGTTTGCTTAGTCCACTTGCAAGCACTTCAAGCGGCAATTGATAATACCGATTACACCATGCTTTCCGATGAAGTCAAACGTGACCTTAAAAACTTCAGCGACGGCTTAAAGTAAAACTCCGCAACACACGTTCACCTGTAAAAAACAACTACCCCGCAGCATATGCCGTGGGGTAGTTTACTATGTCTATGAGAGTATGATTATCGTTATGCCGTTGCAGGTTTGTTGCGAACCACCGATGGGTCAGGCTCGCCAATTTCACCTGTCAAGCGGCCTACTGCTGCGGCTACAGCCAAATCTCCAACAACGTTTGGAGTTGCTCTCATCGGGCTTATCAAGCGGTCAAACCCGAGAATAAGAGCCACCGCCGCAACCGGCAAGTTCAGCGACAGAAGAACTACATTGAGCATAACCACACCCGCACCCGGAACACCTACCGTACCGATAGAAGCAAGTGTAGCAGAGATTACAATCAGGAGCATATCAGCCATGCCAAGCTCGATTCCATACATTCTTGCGATGAACACAACCGAGATTGCGAGGTATATTGCCGTTCCGTCCATGTTGATTACCGTTCCGTAAGGAATTATGAAGTTAGTAGCTCTGTCGCTTACACCAATCTTCTTCGATGCCAAGATTGCAAGCGGCAAAGTAGCGAAACTTGAGCTTGTTGCGAAAACAAACAGTATCGATTCTTTAGAAGCTCTCAAAAATACGCCGATATCAACCTTTCCGACAATTTTCGCAAGCACAATAATTTGGACAATCACAACATAGAAGATAGCCGCCACATACAGAGCCGCCACATAACCGGCGAAAGGAACGAGAACCGCCAGCCCATGAGTTCCGACCATCCACGCGATGATACCCATTACACCAATCGGTGTGAATTCCATTATAAAGCCGAGAACTTTCTGCATGGCATCACCGAAAGTGCGGAACAAGTCAATAAGGCTTTGAGCCTGTTCTTTGTTTTCAAGTTTCGTGATCGCTACCCCTGTGATTATCGCAAAGAACATAATTTGCATAAGATTCGCAGAAGTCAGCGCCGCAAAGATATTGTTAGGTATAAAGTTGACCAGTGTGTCTATCATCCTTGGCGCATTTGCTGCTGTTGCCTCTGCGAGGTCATCGGGCAGCGGGAAGCCTGCGCCTACGTTGAACATGTATGCAAACACCAAACCGATTCCGATAGCAATCGGCGTCGAGAGTATAAACATCAGAGTAGTAAGAATTCCAACCTTTCCGAGCGACTTCGCGCCGACATCGGCAACCGCAACAATCAGCATACACAGTACAAGCGGCACAACTATCATCGAGATAAGTCTAATCATTATCGTGCCTAAGAACTCAAGTGCTGCAGCCTGCGGGCCAAAAATCAAACCTATCGCTATACCGATAATGAAACCTGCCAATACTTTCGTGAAAATGTTGATGCCTTTGTAAGCCTTAATTAAATCCATGCTAATCCCTCTCCCTTATAAGTTGTTTTCTCTCTGCGTTATCCGCTAATCATTTGTGTGCCGGCTTTGATTTTGCTTCGCAAAATCACTCTCACCTCGCTAATTAAAAATCATTGCACGCAAGCTTTCCGATTTTTGATTAGCTCACTGCCGGCACAAAAAAAGATGTGAGCTACAATAGCTCACATCTTGAATGATTGAAATAAATAGCTGAAACCGCCACATCGAAGGCGGAAAATACAGAGATTGACAAGCCGTCTTTCAGAATATCCTTTGCCATGTCTCTACACCCCCTTCGCAAACTTTCAATATTATAATCTACCCTCGCGAATTTTGTCAATAGCTTTTCGAAAGATTTCTAAAATTCTTTTGTATGCTAAGTATATCGGGCGACCACTGTTAGCGGTTTGCCTTCGACAAACTGGCACAAAGTGCCACTTTCGCATAGCGAAAGCGCGCAGGTCGCCCCTACAAACCATGCTGCGCAGGCTCCTTTTTCAAAGGAGCTGTCGACGAAGTCGACTGAGGATTATTCATACCCTACAACACACCTTGATATGTCATATTAGATGCGTATTCAGTAATTTTCCGTTGCAGCTTAGCATGTTCTGCCGCAAGAAGTTGCGGGTCGTTCTCGATTATCTGCCGTACGGCATCCTGCGCCTGTTCGAGAACAGGGATATCTTCGTAGAGGTTAGCTATCGTAAGCTCCGGCAGGCCGTGCTGCATTGTACCGAAGAAATCCCCGGGGCCGCGCAGCTCAAGGTCCAGCCGTGAAAGCTCGAATCCGTCGTTTGTTGAAGTGATTGCAGCGGCGCGACGTTTATAAACATCACCTTCGTTGCTTGAAACAAGGATACAATACGACTGCTTGTCGCCTCGTCCTACCCTGCCCCTAAGCTGGTGCAGCTGCGACAATCCGAACCGTTCTGCATCCTCTATCACCATGACGGTGGCACGCGGAACATTGACACCAACTTCCACCACCGTTGTTGACACTAAAACATCGATTGTACCATCCGCAAATGCCTGCATTGTCTCGTTCTTGTCGGTCTGCGCCATCTTGCCGTGAAGGTGTGCAATACGCAGGTTCGACAAGTTTTCACGCAGCGTTTGCGAATACTCCATAACCGCCGCACTGCCCGATTCTCCCTCTTCAATTGTCGGGCAAATTACATAAGCCTGCTGTCCTTCATCCACCAGCTTTTCAATAAATTTATAGATACGCTCACGGTACGAATCTTCCACGGAATACGTCTTGATGGGTTTGCGCCCAGGAGGCATAGAGTCGATTATCGATATATCCATATCGCCGTAAAGAATCAGTGCCAGTGTGCGCGGGATAGGTGTCGCCGACATCACTATCGTATGCGGGCTTAACCCCTTCGACGAAAGCGCAAGCCGCTGGCGCACGCCGAAACGGTGCTGTTCATCTGTAATTACAAGCGCGAGGCACGCAAACTCGACCTTTGCCTGTATAAGCGCATGCGTGCCGATTATAACACGTGCCGTTCCATTGGCAATCTTGGCAAGGGTTTCATCGCGTTCGGGCTTTCGCATTTTTCCTGTAAGCAGCACAACTTCAATGCCCAATCGTTCGAAAAACGGCGCGAAAGTTGCGTAATGCTGCACCGCCAAAACCTCCGTCGGCGACATCACCGCCGCTTGGTACGCAGGGTCGGCAAAAAGTGCCATGTAGATAGCACACATCGCTACGGCTGTCTTACCCGAACCGACATCGCCCTGTATCAGCCTGTTCGTGACAAATCCGGATTCAAAATCCGCCTGAATCTGCCCGATGGTCGCAAGCTGCGCATCCGTCAGCTTAAACGGAAACAGCGGCAACGCAGGAGCATAGTCAGCGGGCGTTACCGGCAATGCTGTTTCCTGTTTCACATGCCCTTTTACCGAAAACAGCACCAACTGCACAACAAAAAGCTCCTCAAAAACGAGCCTGTGGCGCGCCTTGAAGAAGCTTTCATAATCAATTGGAAAGTGAATATTAGCAAGCGCAAATTGGCTGTTCTCAAGGCCATAAGCCTGCGACACTTCCGGCGGGAGGATATCGCCAACTTGCTCGAGAACCGCGTCAAGTGCTTGGCGAATCAGCCCTCTGAGGACTTTTTGCCCCAAATCGCCCGTGGTTGTGTACACAGGCACAATACGCTCGTGCGAAAGTGAGGCCTCACTGCCTACTTCCTCAAACTCAGGCGCGACAAGCTGCAATACGCCCGACTTTCCGCGCCCTACCTTGCTCGTAAATATATAACTTACGCCCTTTTTAAGCGCATGGCGCACAAACGGCACATTGAACCAAACCGCCTCGATTACGGCAGGCTTGGCATCCGTTGTATCGGCTTCGTACAGCTTAACAGTCGTCAGCGATGTCCTGCCCTTGAGCTTGTAGGCAGGCACTCCCGCGACAACCGCGCGTATCGTTACCATTTCGCCTGCCACCAAGTCGGCAAAGCGCGTTGTCTTGCTCCTGTCGAGGTGCTTACGCGGCAAACGGTACACAAGGTCTTTTACGGTGTGTATCCCCATTTTCGCAAGCACTGCGGCACGCTTTTCACCGATATTCTTGAGGGCTGTTACGTTGTCAGTCAGCTTTATCATTACAATTGCCTATTATTCTGCCGAGAAAATATAGTAGTACAGCGGCTGTCCGCCGATATGCAGCTCTACTTCAATGTCCGGGAATTTCGTTTCGCATGCTTCCACAAGTGCCTGCGCGTCTTCCTCGGATACGTCTTGTCCCACAAAGATGCTCAAAAGTTCAGGCTCGCCTTCATTCAGGGTTTCTATAACTTGCATCGCGCCGTCATTCACTGTTTTCGCGCTCGTTACAATCTTGTTTTCAACAAGCCCAAGAATGTCTCCTTCCGAAATGGTAGTCTCTCCCCACTCGGTATCACGCACGGCGTATGTAACCTGCCCTGTCGTAACGGCATTTGAAGCGTCATCCATTTGTTTGAAGTTTTCTTCGGCAGAAACACCCGCTATGAACGCAATCATCGCTGCGATGCCTTGCGGAACGGATTTTGTGTTCAGCACATGCAGCCGCTTGTCAGTTACAAGCTCCGCCGCCTGCTTTGCCGCGAGAATTATATTCTTGTTATTCGGCAACACAAAGATATCGCGCGCGTGGATTTCCGCCGCAGCCTTGAGGATGTCCTCGGTGGACGGGTTCATCGACTGTCCGCCTTCAATAACCCGCGACACTCCAAGCTGCGAGAATATGTCCGCAAAGCCGTTTCCGCTTGCAACGGCAATAAAACCTATATTTTCATCAAGCTGCACTACAGGCGCAGCCGATATACTCGGCGCGTTTGCCGGTGCTGACGCAAGTGTCATTTCGGTGTGCTGCTCACGCATGTTGTCTATTTTGATATTGCTGAGAGGGCCTATTGTCAGCGCGTATTCAAGTATCTTGCCGGGATTGTTTGTGTGTACATGCGCCTTTACGATGTCGTCATCGTGGACTACAACTACAGAATCGCCATGTTTCGCAAGATAGCTCTTCATGTCGTTTTCAAGTGTTGACGACGCACGCACTTCGGTTATGATAAACTCTGTGCAGTAGGCAAATTCTATATCCGCGGTGTTCACAAAAGCCGCCGAGGATGATGGAGCAGATGCACCTTTATCTTCAGCCGGTACGACATCTTCGCCGCTTTTGAGTGCTTCGAGCGCACCTTCCCATATTACAAGAAGCCCTTCGCCGCCTGCATCCACCACTCCTGCCGCCTTGAGCTCCGGCAGCATGTCCGTAGTTTGAAGCAACACTTTGCGGGCATGTTCCAAGACAGCGTCAAGCATTTTGATAATGTCGTCACTGTCGGGGTCATTCTTGCAAAACTTCGCCGCACGTTCACTCATTGCGCGGGCGATTGTAAGAATCGTGCCTTCGCGTGGTTTCATTACAGCCGAATATGCCGCCTGGGTCGAGCCTGCAAACGCCTGTTCTAAGTCTTTCGCTGTAAATGCTTCCGCAGCCGCGCCCGAACTAAGCCCGCGTGAAAATCCGCGGAAAAGCTGGCTCAGTATAACTCCTGAGTTGCCGCGTGCGCCGCGTAATGCACCGCTTGATGTCGCCTTTGCGATATCGTTTACGTTGTCCGTTGTAACAGCCCTAGCCTCTCGTACAGCAGCCAAAAAAGTGAGGGACATATTGGTTCCCGTGTCGCCGTCAGGCACAGGGAAAACATTAAGCGCGTTGATTTCGTCGCGTCTGGCGACAAGCGCATTTGCACCGGCAGTCAAGGCATTCTTGAACGCCCGCGCGTCTACTTGCGTAAGTTTCATCCAACTTGCCCTCCTAAATATACTATTCTCAAATTAAATCGTGTATATCTTTGCGGACTTTTTGCCGCCATTCTGCGTCAGCTCATCCTAGTATGCTAAACGTGTGCCGCCGGCACACAGCATCTATATAGGCACGCGTTGTCTTTCGTGGTGGTTTGCTTACGGCAAACTGGTGCGTGTTCAGAATTTTTCACTGTGTGAAAAACGCACTACGTGCGCCCGGCTTTCTCCGGGTTCATGCACCACTTTCGCATAGCGAAAGCACCTAGCCTTGACTTGCAACAAAAACTCTCGCAAATCTTATCCCCTTATTTAATTGCGAATAGTATCATACTTTGCTCATTCTCATTCCATCAACAAAAATGTTGACGGTTGACACGCGTACCCCTGCGTACTCTTCAACACGGTATTTTACCGCATCTCCGAGCGACCTTGCTATCGCCGATATGTTTGTACCGTACTCGACTATTATATGAAGGTCGATATTGATAAAGTCGTCCTGCTTGGTGATAATCACACCTTTTGTAAGGCTCTCAAGCTTTAGCAGACTTGATATGCCATCGCGGATATTTTTGGCAGCCATACCGACTACCCCATAAGAATCCATTGCGGCAAGCCCCGCAACACGTGCAATAACTTCATACTCTATCGCGATAGTTCCTATCTCGTTCTTAGTTTTGATTTGCATGTATATTCCTCCTGACTAGGTTTTGTTGTTCACAGTTTTATAGACGGACGCCATATATGGCGTCCCTACACACGTAGGGCCACGATATATCGTGGCCGCAACGACAACCATCTTACTATAGTATATCCATTAGGAAGTCAAGAATCAAGTTGTTTTCGTAGAAAAATCTTGTGAGCATAGTTTCGTAGATTACGGCATGAGCCTCCCCGGTTTCCATAAACCAAACAACAGCAAGCACCGACCAAATCGCAAGCATGGCGAAAGCCGCGCCGCAAGCCGCGCCGCCAAGGCGGTTCAGCCCTCCGATTATTGGTATGTGGTTGAACATGCGCAGGCTTTTTGAAACTATTTTAAGCACCGTAAGCACCAGCAGGAATACAATCACCGCGCTGATGATGTTGATTATAATTAACGCGACAAAACTCGCGATGTATTCCTCGATAAACGTTATTCCCAGCATATTGAAAACTTCGGGATTGTTGTTCGCATGCAGCAGTGCTATCACAAACCTCGGCAACTGCAGCCCTTCGATAATATCCGCCTGAGCTATTACGTCATTTATATTCGCGCTGATAAGCTCACTTAGCCCAAGTGCATTTGTAACCTGCTCTTGCAGCCATGGAAACATAGGTGTCTGCCGCAACGCTGAGCTTACAACACCATAAAAAACATTTGCCAAAGCTATCGCGAAAAACACCGAAAACAGCCCGAAAATCATGCGCAGCAACCCTTTTCGGTATCCGCTGTATATAAACACACACAACACTGCCACTACAATGATGTCAATCCCGCTTACAATCGTAGGCATCTGTATTTCCTTTCCAACTAACCAATTCCCCTCCTCGGAGGGGTGGCGGCGAAGCCGACGGGGTGGTCATGTTGCCTATCTCCCCCGCCGCATGACACGCGCCTCACTTCTTGCTGCAAATAAAATCGTATCCCTGTTTTCAAGCATCAAAACCTGTGTATAATCCTGCGTAGCGTGGTAATTCCACAGCATACGCCCGTTATTGTCCAATCCGTAAATACTTCTGCCCGCACCGACAATCAGCGAATTATCGTTCGCCCAAATGTAGGTGGTGTTCCGATCCGGGTTAAAGCGGAAACGCTCGTTCAATGTGCTGTCATAGGCTATAACTGTACCAACATGTTCAGAATCCGCGCCGACAAACCCATCCCCAAGAGCTACGGCAAATCCGTTGCCCATACGCACAAGACGCGATATCCGATTCCCAAGCTCGGTTACCGAAACCTCGCTTACCAAGTCGCCCCTAACGTCTATACGCCGTATGGCTCTGTCCGAAAATGTAACCAGCCCGCCATCATCGAAGAAAAACATTTTACCGATAACTTCATCGTCATATTGAAGGCGCGCGAATACACCGTCACTGTACTGCAGTGCCTGTTCATTCAGGAAATAGAACGACAGCCTGCTGCGCACATTTACGCCGCCGACATCCAACAGCGCAACCGCAGCCATCTGCGAATCCTCCGTAATTGCCACATTTATTGGAAACACATTTTCATCCGCATGGATAATCTGCATCACACGAAAACCGGTCGGGTCAAAGACGTGAATTTCAAACGTTCTCCCGGTTTCAATAATAAATGCACTGCTGCCCGCACGGTTCACGCTTGCTGAAAGTATCTCGCCATCAAAGGTTCTGTGATACAAAAGCCCCGAAGGTGAAAACACAAACGCATCTCTTCCGCGCGGCTCATAGACAGCCAGCATTTCACGGCTCGAAACAGTCTGCACATTTTCAAACGGCAGAGTTTGCTGCCACATTGTGTCACCGGCCGCGCTGATAAACCGCACGCCGCTGCGCGTCACGAATGTATATCCGCTTGAATTAAACGCATGAAAAACAGCACCGCTTGCCGG
>Ga0136643_10009621_pt1 | contig 14226 bp, 9 predicted proteins | sample TergutLab28metaG_FD_96883 | JGI IMG/M metagenome (GOLD analysis project Ga0136643, IMG submission 96883) | Labiotermes labralis P1 segment gut microbial communities from Petit-Saut dam, French Guiana - Lab288 P1 (version 3) (version 3) | ecosystem: Host-associated > Arthropoda: Insects >... | reverse complement strand
CGTGACAACGGCACAGGATGGTGGTAAGGTTGTCAGCCTTACGCACCGGCCGCCTTTACCCCCAGGAAATACTCCTGGTACTCATTTCTGTTAGAGGCTGAGTCGACCCCAGGGCCATAATGCGATTGGAAGGATTTTATGTCAATGAAAAATCCACTGACACCAGCTGGGATCGAACCATCGACCTTCCGATTTGTAGCACAGCACCTTAACTACTGTGCTACCATGATCCCAATTTATTGTGTATATCACACCAGAATTATAGATTGGTGGTATGCTGGTTTTAGTTTCTGTTATATCTTATAATTGGCTTTTTTATATATGGTCCTCATACTTGCATTTGAATCATTTTTATGGTGTTTGGTGAGAACAGTCAAGGTATTCGTTATTAATTCTGAGTATCATGTGATAGTTATAGGTGCAATGCTTACACTTGAGACTGAAATAAATGTTTTGGTAATATCGGCACAATACAGACTCGACTGTATGTTCCAGGATATGATGTGTGGTGGTGACTGCACGTAGGCTACAAGGGTAAGGATTGTACGTGTGGTATTACACATTACAGGCGGATTTTAAGGTTTGTGTAGTCATTTTAACAAAGGCAGATGTAAATTAAATTACAAATTAAATAAACACAAAATTGGGGAAATACCCTGTGGTATTGTAGGGTCAGGACACCATGCCAGTATTTATGTAACTGACTGGCCATCTCCATGGTATTTTGAAGCAGCTGGAGGTACAGTATGTCCATTACAGGTCATTTTAGTAGATTCATTTCAGCCATCAATTGCGACTGATTGTATGTTGGTACAGGACCTATCTAATGGCTTCTCAAACGATTATGTAGTTTCGATGGCATCCACGAAAAGGTTCAGTGCTTGGCGAAACATATATGTACGATGTTCATTGTGTGTACCATTGTCACTTAAACATTTGTACCAGTTAATTCTCTAATGAATGTTGAGAGATTCTGCTTTCTGACTGTTCAAAGGCTTTAGTCTGTGCTGCCTTTTCAAGGGTGCTGTAAATGTGAATGTACACGGGGTTATGGATGTTAGGCAGACAGAAATACATACAACAGAACCTCTCCTGCCTGAGCCGAGTACCTTTGAGTTTTAAATGGTTATTGATGTGCTAAAAAGACACAAATCACCGCATATTGTTTAAATGCCAGCAGAATTCATTAAAGCAGGGGGTAGAAGAATTTGCTCATACGCATGAACTTTTTAATTCTGTTTGGAATAAGGAGGATTTTCCAGGTAGTGGAAGGAGTCGATCATTGTATCTATCTATAAGAAGGTTAGTAAAACAGACTGTAGTAATTATAGTTCCATGTTTGTTAGTCAGCTGTTTACAAAAAATTGTATCTAGCATCCTGTTGTCAAGGTTTACTCCATATGTAGAGGAAATATTGGTGTGGATTTTGACGCAGCAGGTCAACTACTGATCATATATTCTGCATTCGTCAAATACTTGAGAAAAAATGAGAATACAATGAAGTAGTGCATCAGCTATTTATAGACTTCACAAAGGCTGATGATTCAGTTAAGAGGGAGGTTTTGTATATTACTTCCACTAAGTTTCTCATCCGTATGAAATTGGTAAGGCGATTAAAAATGTGTGTAAATGAAATGTATCGCAGAGTTCAGGTAGGCAAATATTTGTCTGACATGTTTCCTAAGGAAATGGTTTGAAACAAGGTTATGTTTATCATTCCTTTCCAACTTTGCCTTATAGTATGCCATTAGGAACAATTCATGCCTTTGTTGGCTTTAAATTAAATGATACACATCAGCTTATAGTTTATGTTGATTATGTTAATATAATGGGAGGAAGTGTACATACTATAAAGAAAAACACAGACACTTTAGTAGTTGCTAGTAAGGATATTGGACTAGAAGTAAATGCTGATAAAACTAAGTACATGGTCATGTCTCCAGATCAGAATGCAGAACAAAGTCACAATATAAAGATGGATAATAGTTTCTTTGGAAGGTGTTAGATGTAAAATATTAGGGAACGACATTTAACGACTCAATATTGAATGCAGGAAGAAAATATGAGCAGACTGAAGTCAGGGAATGCTTACTATTATTCAGTGCAGGACTTTTGTCTTCCTGTTTACTATCCAAAAGTAAACAGATTAAGTACAGAACTAAAATTTTTCCTGTTGTTTTGTTTGGGTGAGAAACAGTGTCACTCACATTGAGGGAAGAATGCAGGCTGAGGTTTTTTGAGAGCAGTGTGCTGAAGAGAATATTTGGGCATAAGAGGGATGATGTAACAGGGGAGTGGAGGAATCTACAGAATGAGGAGTTTAATGATCTGTACCCTCACAAAATATTATTCAGGTGATCAAATTGAGAAGAATGGGATGGGTAGGGCATGTAGCACGTATGGGGGGAGAAGTGTATATGGGTTTTTGGTGATGAAACCTGAGGGATAGAGACCATTTGGAAGACTCAGACATAGATGGGAGGACAATTTTAAGATAGATCTTCAGGAAATAGGGTGGGGTTACATGGGTTGGACTGATGTAGTCACTGGTTGGAAATCGTCCAGACAAAGGATATGCGGGCGAGGAAGACTGCAACATAAGTTTGTAAGTCTTAATCCTCTGGGCTTGAAAAGCGGCAGAGCTTTTTGATGCAGTAGTGTATTTTCCCTCATATATGTTATTATTTACATGTGTTTTTTGAATACACCTCATGTCATGTTGCTGAATATAGCATCTGTGTAAGACACCTTCTTTGTATATCTCAAAATAGTGTATCGCCTTCAATTACACGATTAGTTTGGAAAAGTATGTAACAGTTTCTGTTTCTTTATAATTGTGGTGTTTTTGATACTGTTCTTGCTGCAGAGTGTAATATTCTGCAGGTAGATGTGTATAAACAGGATCTTTATTGGCTGTCCATTATACCCTTTCCATGCATGACTTTTGAAATATCATATCTTCATGTGCAGTGCTTAGTCTTCTAATAGGTAGCAGTGTTTTGTTCCTTTTGTTTAATATGTGTGAAAACAGTAGCACAGTAAGATAGGTACTGTTAGCATCACGTTCTATTCTTTGTTGTCCTCTTATGATTATTACTATTGATGCTGGGAGAAGAAAGGAAAAGAACAGAATATCACAGCTTAGCATGTAATGTGTGGGGAGGAGATGGCATAGAAGGGTAACATATTCTTATATGTGACAAGATGATAACCATTATTTTTATTACCTGCATTCCCGTTTGTTTGGGGGGAGGAAGAAGTCATTGTAGATGTGTCATACAGCAAGCACTGTATAAGAGGGCCAAATGTCAGGATGTTATTATATGAATCATTTTGAATAAAGAAGTGGCATCTCAGTATATATGTGATTGATATCGACTGTTCCCCTGCTACGGGCAATTTGATGTACATAATGTGGCTGTAACTGGAGATTTTACAATCTGTTTGTTGCATCACGCTGTACAAATAAAAAAGGTACATGTCAGATAATGGCACAAATGAAAGATATCCATTAGTCCTTAAGCTGTTATGTGTTTTGTGTACTAGAACAGGACAGAACAAAGACAGCAATTAAGTCTTACCCTACTATGTGCGCAACATACAAGTATTTTCATATAGTACTACAAAAGAAAGACATCAATTTTTGGTGGTGTACTGAGTTATTTTAGTGAAAGTAGTTGTGTTCTAGTATGAAGGAAATTATTTGTTTTGATTAGACAGTATCAATGAATGTCAGTGTTCAGTAATTTACCTTGATTACTGTTTGGACTTATCTTTGCTTTTCTGAATACACAAATGTTTTTTGTCTCAGAGAGAACTTATTTCCTTACTGAAAATTTCATTATTTTCCCGTTCGCAGTCAGCAGACTCCTTGATTTGGTCCAAGAGTTCATCTTCTACCTGTCATTTTTGCCAATAGGCTGTGTCCTATTTATGTCCCCACCATAAGTATTTGACAGGCATGAGATCTGGTGAGTATGCAGGCCAAGCCTATGGACAAAAATGAGTATGAGATACAAAAGGAGTAGTGTTTGCCAGAGATGGCAGTAAGTATTAAGGTGGTTCACAAGAACTGACAGTATTGCACGGTATCTTACAATATTAAAGTGCTTTTAGTGATGTAATGCTTGATGATCAGACATATATTAGTACAGCATTTGTACTCAAAATGACTCGTGTGATGACATCCTAAAGTTTCAACACCTTATACAGAATACCGTGTTTGTGTTTTTAACTTTGTGTGAATGTGAATTGCTAAGGAGGTGATATTAGGGTTAAAGGTGGGACATATGTGAGAAAAGGTGAAATGAGACAGGTTGCCATGGTAACTGGGGATGTCATGTCTGGATTCCTGTGGTTACAATAGAGCTTGTGAGAGAATGTCTTCTCTGTGAGTTAAACGGTTTTTAAGATCAAGATAATGTGTGTTTTGTGTAAGGTGTGAGCTGAGACTTAAGCAGTTGAGAACTGCGTTCTTCAGTGTTGCTATGCAGCATGTAATAGTAATTTCTTACTAACATTTTGGGACAACCGATTGGTCCCATCTTGACTTTTGGATTCTTGGCTCCAAAAGGTGGGACTGAAAGGTTGTCACAAATCATTGGCAATAAATTACCACTTCTTGCTGCATAATAACCCAGAAGAGTGCAGTTCTCATATACTTTATGGCAGAAGCCTGAACTCATTCTTAAGAAACAGTTGTACATGGAGCACAACCAGATTGAAATAGAGCCTGAATATGATGGCACCTGTCATTTGTCAGGCACATAGGTTGTAGCTAAATAACACACTGAACTGTACAGTGCAAGTTGCTTAGTCATTGTGTCCCTTTTGCTTTAGTCCATTTTCAAATTACTTGTAGATTCATTTCTTCCTAAATGAGAAGTGATTGTTGTAAAAACAGTCTTTTACAAATATACATATATTCAGGATAAGACTGGCTCTAAAAGGGGAGCTGTAATAGTGTAGTTGGCGTGGTTGGTAGGCTGTGGCCCGAATAGATGAATGAGTATTTAAGGTTAGGTTCCTGGCAGGGTCAAGAGATTTTTCACTTCTACAGTGCTTCCAGACCAAATCTCTGGCCCAACCAGCCTCCTGTTCAGTTGGTACTCTGGGCACTTTTCCCAAGGGTAAAACAGGTGGAATATGAGGCTGACCACACACACATACATACATACATGTAGTGCCAAGGCCCCTTTTAGTGCCAGGCTGCAGTGGCGTACCGAGGGGGGATTCAAACCCCCCTCCCCGAAATTCCGAAGGCCCTCCAAAATCGTGCCAAACTCAACCCGATTTGGAAACTGTTAAAAATTGCTGAATTTAGGATGCCAACACCCCAAGATGTTCGGAAAAGAGTCAGTAAAATTCTAAAACTACTTAGGTTCGCAATTGTTTTACATTAGCAATGATAAATAAATTGGTTGTCATCATATATAGTCTTAAAGTACCAAAAATTAATAAAATTTTTCTATATGAAATGAAATTTCTTGTACCAAATTACAGCTGCCTTCAGAACCCCTGATTAGGGGGCTACCGCTCCCAGATCCCCGTTCTCTCTGTCCTCAACTGAATTTGTTGAACACCCCCCCCCCATAACAAAATTCCTGGGTACGCCACTGCCAGGCTGTGTGGGTAAGTTATGCTAAAAATCGGCAATCCTTTAAAAAATGGATATGGAGCACCTGTTCCATTTGATAGCTAATGACATCTTGTGGAGGAGAAGGAAGGTTAACATTTTTTTCATGTGAGACATCCCCGTTGTGTTTGCAATAATTGATAGAATATACATAAATTTTCAGTCAAACATATCAATAAATTTAATCCCCCAAAACTTATAACCATAACAAATTTTCAGCTACCAGTGTATACAAATTAACATGCTCAGACTGTGGTAAGGCGTACATAAGACAAATAAGAAGAAATTTCTCCAAAGTTACAACGAACACAAGCGCGCCTTCAGAAATAATTGCCATTCTTCCAAACTTTGCACAACACTTAAATGAACATATGCATACTTTCGGTCCTATAGATAACGTTATGCAAATCTTATACTATCAGAAAAAAAAGCCCACACTTAAAACACTGTAGAACGCTTTTACATCCACAAAAAAGCCGCAACTGATAACCAATTTAATGATATACAAACAATGTTTCCCAACATAGTCTTTGACGTCATTTTAAACGTCAATACACAACTACCCCCTCCACACGTAACTCACCTCTTCCTCCCAGCCTACTTCTTTCCGGTAGCGTGGTGTATCGGCAGGCAGACACTAGTTCAGCCAGTGGAGGACTGAAGCTGCACCGATATAGGACGTAGCGAGGCACATCAGACTGGCCGTGAAACTTCTGAACACTTCTACAGTTCTGGAAAATACAGTGGGAAGCCGGAGATTTGCCATCGGCTGTTTTTATTCTGGTAGTCAACAGCAAGGTATTCATTTCCTTCAAATAAAATGCGAAGAAAATATTGAAATTAAGAATTTATTTATTTTTTTACAAACGTTTAACTTTTGTTTTATGGTGAATTCATTTCATTAAAAGCCTCTTAAATTTCGAGGCTAATGTCATGTCCAGGTGGTGACCTGTTCTGTATAGAAGTGACTGGCACACACCAGGTACAGAGTTCACACGTTTGTACTTGTCACTCGTTTTTAAGTGATGAAATGGCGTGAACCTCTTACATACTTACTTCCGCTTAATTTAAAGTAGTTGCGACCACAAACACAAAGTTCGGTGGCCCGCCATTTAAATTCAGTACTTGTAAGTTGAATTCTTGAGTTCAATTTAAAAGTCTGTAACGAGAGTAAAAAAACCCCCCTTCTTGCATCCAACCCGAATTACTTTTGATACTAGAAACAGTGGCGCAGCTACACCACAAATGGTGCGTGCACTCGATTCTTCCCGTAGCTCCCAGAGTGAAGCAACCCACACACGCTAACACACAAAATATCTAAACACTGCAGAAAGCGCTTTTTTGTGCCCTCACAGGAACATAAACACATACACACACAGTACACCGGGCTGTGGAATTCGTTCGGTTTCAACTGGCGCCCGGAGACGGCAAGTGGAGTGGACCGAACATGTTGCTGTGGCTTCTGTTACCGTTCATAGACGCCTAACGTCAACCATAGTTGACGTACCGCACCGCTAACCTCCAAAGTTGCATTTTATATATTTATTCAACAAATATAGGTACCGAATATTTTAAACATGGGGTATACTCTCCGTTTTTTTCTCTTCAAAACGCAGTTTGTTTCATAATTGTGACTTATTTGGTTCCTGTATTATTCACATTTTATGTACAGGGTGTGTTAAAATTAAAAAAATAATTCGGGCGCCAAAAGTTTAAATGGGTGGGATGAACATTGCGTCGTGTGAACGTGTCAGAAACTGCTCGCATGTTACGGACCGCCACGTGAGCCAACAATGCCAACTGCACACTGGTCGCTGTGTAAAGCCTTGCGTTTGAAATTCGTTACGGCGTTATCAGATCAGCTGCAGATTGAATCTCAACAGAAGGACGAAAAGTTGTACGCATCTTTCGGCCGAAGACTTTTTTTTGTTTGATGTCCACAAATTTATTTAACCACGCATTTTTTCAGGTATTTTAATAAGTATATTTTCATTTAATCGTTTCGGGTTTTCACGGTCAGCATAAACCGAAACGTCAGATTTCATATCTCAGCGAACTTTATTTTTTTAAATGAAATTTGGAAAACAAGGGGAAGCTCTTTTCCATTTTTCATAACCCTTCTTTTTCAAAATTTATGAGGACTATACGAAAGGAGGGTACCAGGTTGTTTGTTAGGATATTCTGGATCAATTTCACCTTGTAATATAAAAACGAGGACCCTTAAATTTGAACACTTACTTACAGAAAGGGGGACCGCGGTAGCACAGTGGTTAAGGTGCCGCGCCACAAATCGTAAGGTCACTGGTTCGATCCCAGCTGGTGTCAGTGGATTTTTCATTGACATAAAATCACTCCGATCGCACTATGGCCCCGAGGTCGACTCAGCCTCTAACAGAAATGAGTACCAGGAGCATTTCCTGAGGATAAAGGCGGCCGGTGCGTAAGTCTGACAACCTTACCACCATCCTGTGCCGTTGTCACGAAATCTGGGAACTTTAACTTCCTGGAACCCTCTGAGCCTGTCCAGGCCTGTAATGGGACTGATTTACCCTTTACTTACGGAAAGGTCCTCAGACCTTACAGCGATGAACTGTGTGGTGATCTGATGTTCTGAATGAACTGTTTGTGTTGATATCAGCACAAGTCGGCACAGTGCAATGTCTGTCGACAAGATAATCCTCCACAATGATTTTTAAGCAATATTTAGGTCTGGCAAGCTGCAGCTTTTCCAACTTAATACGTTACATATTGTATTCTAAATTTACAGGAGTCGTGGGTGAGGGAACACCGTATTGTCTCAAATTTTCTTGCACTTTGAAGGGTTTCCTATGGCTCAACTTCACGAACAAACATGTGTGTGTTCTTTGCTGTAAGTTAAAAAAAAAGCAGACTGTATTACTACATTTTTTAGCCTGTGATTGATTACAATTTATACATGTGCATATATTTTTCTGATGAACGCAAGGCAACTTTCTTTTTATTCTTGAAACTTCAAGGCTACTTCCGAGGCTTCTTTGTTGATGATTTCTTCAAATAGAATTTTATCAGCATAGAGAAGAAAAGCAACTAGATGCTGTGCATACAATTGTCGCACAATTTCCCTCATCCGGGACGCATAGCCTGCTGTTCTGCTCCTAACAGCCGACCACCAGCAACCAATGCATTACACACCATATGCGGCAATAACACAAGTATAGTCTCGAGCTCCTGATGATGGGCATATAAGTGCCCGAAACATGTTGAGCAGAATTATAAGTGCAATAAAACATTCAGTAGCATCTAGTTGGTTTATTTTCTCTAGGCTTATACAACGCTGCACAGACAAACATACATCAAGTTTAGAATTTTATCAATCAAAAGAAGCGATATTAGTTCCGTTAAAGCTTCATTATATTGTTCCTTCATTAAATCACAATTTACACACTTAATGAATATTATACTTCGTGTGTGTTCTTGAAATGTTACATTTAAATTTTAGTTGTGCTGAGCGGTGAGTGTTTGTGAATAATGTATAGGAGGAAAGTCTGTCGGTTGGTCGCCGGCAGCCATCCTGACTTTTTGACGTGCTCCTCTATGCAGACAAAAGAAGACTGTCCTAGTGTCCTCCCAAATCCACGGATACCAGCAATTTACAGTTTTCTTCCCAGAAAATAAGGGTGGAGCAAGTGAACGTTACGGTGAAGAGGAATGATGCGTGCTGGGTTCTGGTGGGGAGACCTGAAGGAAATATACCACTTGGAAGATGTAGGCGTAGATGGAAGGATAATATTAAAACGGGCCTTTAACAGATAGTATGCGTCGTGAACTGGATTGATCTGGTTGAGGGTAGGGAAAAATAACGGACTCTTTTAACACTGTAATGAACTTTGGAGTTGCAAAAAAAAATCGGGGAAGTTTTTGACCCGCTGAGGAACTGTTAGCTTCTCAAAAAAAGTACTGCAGCTGTAATTACTTTATTAGTGGTTAGAATAACGTCGATGGCTGGCATGAGAATGTACGTGCTGAATTACCGCTACATTAACTCGTTCTGTTCCAAGCACTATATTACCTACCTGGCAAGTTTATTGTTACCAACAATATTCCATCTTCACTTAACAATATTGTAAATTAACAATATCCGGTCACACAGAATTTCAGCCATCAATGGTGAAACGCGATGGGTCAAGAATTATATGTCCATAATGCATTATGGCCACGCCTAGAAAGTAACGTTCTGTTGACCTTATCATACAATATTACGTTATTAGGCAGTTATTGTACTTTGTGGTCCCATTGCTTTTATTTGTATGTGAGTGAAGCAAACCGCTGTTACGTTTTATAGCCGATACGTATTTACATGTGTCCTGCAAATAAAGTATTTTAGCTGCTGTACGCTGACGTTGTAGCTGTTAATGGGGGGAGGGGGAGGGGGGGCATGTTGGTGAATCAGCATTTTGGTTGACAGACGGTGGGCCGTCGGACAAAAAAGGAAATTTAGTTGCGATGAGCTCAGTCAGGCCACGGAGTCATTTCCCAGGTGTCGCCCGCAAACTGTGACTCTTTCCCCCTCCAGCGCAAGTCCCAATATTCACCTCCAGCCCTCCAGCAATTCTCATCTCATAAATGGTGGTGGTTTGGGATGTGATGGACTCCGAAAATGTCAGCCTTCTTTTGCTGCATAATATGGACTACAGCAGCAGGAAGGAGAGGGGAGTCTGGAGTTTGGTTATCACCATCACCTCTTTACATGGCCGCAATATAGACGAGTGACCCTTTTCATCGGTACTGTAACGTTATCTTTGCCTACCCTCCATAAAACCATAGCCCTCTTTTCCCTCGGTAACGTGATATCTTTACGTAACCTCCGTATAGCCTGTCTCCCTTTTCACTCAATAACGTACCCTCAGTATTGACATTCCCATTTTCCCTCGGTAACGTGAAATGTTTACGTGGCTTAGGTATAGCCACGCCCCCCTACACACGCTACAAAACAAAAGTACTTTACTTTCCCCTCCACACACACAATGTAATTAAACACTGTGTGTACATAAGTGGGAAATTTAAAAAGAAATCCTTTACGAATACAAGCATGTTAGTTAAAGAACAAAACTACATCCCAATAATAACACGTAATTTAGAATATCAGTGGAGCTATTTAACATGTCTACAGTATAGTTTTATTAATTTTGATAAGATACATACATACATGTGCATACATGAATATTTGACTCTCTTGAAGTTATTGACGAGTAGGTTCTGAGGATGTCAATAAGCTGATAGAATATATGAAGCACGCTATATGACCAAAATATACTAAAAATGGTGCATTTGGCTGCAATTGTGGGCTGTGAACTTTATAAGCTTTTGTCCTAGAATTTATTTCGGGACTCCGAGACAGACAATAGAATAATCAGTCATAAACATAAAAAACCAACAAATAATAAACTGTTAGTACATTACAGTTATATTGACCTTAAGGTCCGCTTTAATAATATGCTTAAGGAATTACTATTGCAAAAGAAAATGTATGGAATATCTATGAATATTATTCTATTGCTTGAATTGTTCTGAATTTGTCTTTAAATGGAATGATATATGACAGTGCATATAATTACTGTAATTTTTAAGATGAAATTTTGTATGAAGTGTATAGCCTACTTGTAACTGAAGAAAGTAAAGACAATGCTTACAAACTCAATTTCTTCTTGCAGGTTCGAGATCAGTGAGAGGGGAATTTGTTTTGGCAAAAGCAGGTTATGTAGCGTTTTAGATGTTGTCTGAATGGAGAAATGGTACAGAGCAGAGCTACAGGATTGAGACAAGAATTTATTAAAAGGAAACATGTTGAAATTAGATACAGCAATTTATAATTCAAATAAAGAAAAATGAAGGTAATTTTTGCATAATAAATTTCCACTTCTCCGGTGCGAATTTTTTTAGGCCCATAAGGAGTGATAAGGCTTATAGCTGATCAGAAAAAGAACAGTAAGTCCCACCACAATTTTTGCATTATTTCTGCTTGTTTCCAGGTTGAGGGTTTTTTGTCCCCTCGGATATAGAACGCGAGCTTTCCACAAGATGGCGGGCGGTCATGGTGTAAGTGAAGGCAATCACAATCAAAGTACGTACACAGGATACTAAAAGTTCAAAAGTAACAACACGTTGATAATACGTTATTTGTCTTAAAGTAAAAAATTCTTTACACAGGTATTTTGAGAGAGCTGGTGGAACGGCGAAAAATGCAGCCGAAATCCACACTGCACAAATTGTAGCCACGATGGCGGCGAAGAGACATAGATGTGGAAGGGGATCACTGTTACTCTGTATCGCTGGGTGCTAAGCACGGCTACAGAATACGCTGACAGACCGACTGACAGATGACGGCAAAATGGAAGGAACGTACACATAAAGTCGTCGTCTAGCCAAGTGTCTGATATTCTATTTGCACAAGCTTAGGAGGAATGTACCGTTAAATAAATGATATCGCTTATAGCCAAGTTAAAGATGTACATATTGGGAACATTTCGCATATCTTTGTTGTGTATGATAACGATGAGAAGGATGACATTGCCCGTTGTGCCAAATATAAAGGGATCTGCATAAACTGGTACTTGGTAATGTTTTAAAAACTCAGAATTATATTTGTACAGGTATGAGATTTTAATGTCACTGTAACTGTAGCTTGTATTTTTGTAGTCTCCATAATATTGTATATTACCCTGTAAGCGTTGCCCTTTCTCTAACACCCCCCACCACATTCCCTTCACTTCACTCGGTGTGTCACATCCCGGCTCTCTTTCCCCAGATGCTGTCCGTTATTTTACGATCCTCACACCATCTCCACACTTCCTGCAGCTGACAGTCACACTGTAGTGGGTTACCTTACAGATACAGTGTGGACAGTTTTGGCAGTGCTCTCAATATATTTATATCTACAGTCCTCAGATTATTGTACCTCACGTCAAGCCTTTCCAGTGCACTGACATTTGCAAATGTTGCAACTGACATTGAACTTACATTGCAGAATGATATACCAAGATATTACAAAGAATGTGAATTGATGAAATTACAGTCAGTTAGTATTTGTAGACTGGGATTTTTGCCTAAAATTACATGTTGGATATTTGGTAACCCTTAGAACGTATCTGGATGGAGGTACTTCAGTTAGTTCTCTGTCAGGTATTTATGTTCGAAGTTAACCAACCCACTGAACACATCAATATCCAAGTGTTCTAATCTGTTATGAACTAAGCTAAGAAATTTCATTTTGTTCATATTTTCAAATGTGCCTTGTATTATTTAATTTATCTCGTTAGCCACAACAACAATTGTTTCAACTTTGTAAGCCCGTTGAATGCTCCCAACTCTATTGTTCTCAGTTCACTCCATCCTACTTGTAGTATCTCCAGCTCATTCAGTCCTATTGAAACAAAACTGTCCCTCTCAAACAAAGTTATGTTGTGACAAAGCCTGAGTACTTGGACTTCTATGAGATAGATTAAGGGAACAGTGGTTAATGATGTATTGTAGCATATGACGTGATATTCTTCTGGGTCACATCTGCATTACTCAGGACACAGTATTGCCACTCTTGCAGACAGGACCACCAACCCTAACCAGAATATCACAGCAGGTGTTGCCAACAGCAGCGACACCAACACCACAGTCAGTCTTGATGGCATGGCGAGTTGCTGTAATCCGCACAATGGAACTGATAGTATATGTTATTGTGTTTGTTGTGAGAGTCCGGTGGAGGGATGACTGTGGTTTAACAAGTTTGTTTGTGATGCAAACAGAATTTGGTTCTTCACAGTCACTGCATAATGGCCGGATTATGATAATGAGTGACTAATATGTATAAATGTTGCAACTGCATGGATTTTATGTAGAAAAGTAGTTCTAAGAATTTAGGGTTCCTTTGTTGTCGACATAGATTCATTAGTAAACATGTAAATCGGTAGGTGTCTTTGTACTTTAAGTTAGCAATTAAGACAGGATTATGAATATATTAAGACTCTCTTGAGAAACCACACGACGCTCAGTGGTCACCACTGTACCAACGAGTGTGCAGCTGTTAATCCCTGCTCTACTGATATGTACACAAAATATTACCGGATGATCAGTGTTAACTATATTCTTCTACACAATTCACCTTCAGGAGTGCAGACCGCAGTAGACTGACAATAGAGAGCTGTTTGTTGTTTATGTACAGGGCGAATTGTGTAGATCGGCAGACAGCAGGCCGAAGGTGTGGTCTTACTTGTTTAATGGTGATGTGCACAGGGAACACTGAGAGAATAACAGTTGAACCTGTGGAAAACCAAAATAAAAACAATTCTTTCATGAATACAAGCAAAATAGTTAAAAGAATAAAAACAACCAAATAAGCACTTGAAATTGTAGAATATTAATAAAATTATCCAGCATGTCTACAATATAATGTTATTAATATTAAGAAAATATATACTTTCTAGTGTGTAAATGAATATGTGACTCACGTGAAATTATTTAGTATTAAAGTCTGAGGACGATAAATATGAAGTAAATACATATAAAAGCACTATATGATAAAAATGTACTAAAAGTAGTTTTTTGGTTGTATGTATAGACTG
>Ga0136643_10009620_pt1 | contig 14227 bp, 4 predicted proteins | sample TergutLab28metaG_FD_96883 | JGI IMG/M metagenome (GOLD analysis project Ga0136643, IMG submission 96883) | Labiotermes labralis P1 segment gut microbial communities from Petit-Saut dam, French Guiana - Lab288 P1 (version 3) (version 3) | ecosystem: Host-associated > Arthropoda: Insects >... | reverse complement strand
GGTCCTACCGATGGTGGTGGGTCGGTGTTTGTGAGGTGGGAACCTGGTGAATGGGGAGGCCAGGGCCCACTGGGGGGGGGGGGCTGTCGGGTCAAAAACAAACAAAAGTGGTGTTAATTGCACACTTAATGCTTTTACTGGATGTAAACTAAGATATCTGCGGTTTGATGTTCGAGTCTTCCGAGTTGTTATGCCGTGACGAATGGTCAGCAGTTACCGGCGTTTCGCAGGATCGTGGTGCCTTCCTCTTCAGGCCAAGGAGCCCAAAATTTAATTTTTGGCATTCAGTCTCTAACACGACGTGGAATTGATTTCTTGCCGTTTCTAGACTTAATCCGTTGATAACAAGCATGTAAATGGGTTCTTATTAAAAACAAATTTATTTTACATTAGCTTGATTAAATGGAAATAAATTAATGCAAGTCAAACGTGGGTATGGTTTAGTGGATCTAAAATGTAACGCTGCAATTGGAGGAGAAACTAGCCAGTACTGTCACATTCACAAAGTCCTGTGTTTGTCAGAAGTGGTGATGAATGGTCTTAGGTGGGAGAATTTACGGGCTAAGGACTGACTGTACGAACCTACTGCTAGACTACCAGTCACTAATATTCCTGAAATATACGTATTTCCTGTTATTGTCAAACTAATATTTTAGGAGTGTTCCTAACGAGAAAGTCGATATTAAGACTGTCAAATAGCGGTAAGAGTAGTGACAAATAACGAGACCTATCTGCCAGATTTCCTTTAGAGAATGTCCAACATAAATTCAGCGCATGAATAAAGTTTTGTCTCAAACCGGTAGATAATGAACAGCCACTGATTAAGAAAGATAAAAAACAGAGGCTATCCTGTACTTGGGTCTTAACTGTCTTCTGTTTCAGTTTTACATATATTGCCAAGTCTTCCACTGTTGGGGTCAAATTCTGACGCCAAAATATTGTTTTTATAGTAAGTTAAAATTATTTGAAGAAGACGTCTACATTTTACATGTTACAGACACAGTAACAAAATTTTGCAAGTTTTTCCGGCAATTATGACGGCGACTCTTATCAAAGGCATTTTTTCACTTTAGCAAATTAAATATATGGCGGCTCAACTATCCCCATACAAATAATCGTATTTATAAGAAAGTAATATTCCTCAAACGGGTGCTCTTCCAAGACTGTGTACAGATTACGGACTACAAAGCACATGTTTACATGTTACATGTTATATGTAACATGTTACATACAGATAAAAAGGTACTCCTTTACAAATTACATGTTACACGTAACATGTTACAGATTAAAAGGTAAACCTTTACAGATTACAAAAGACACAAAATTTTCTCTTCAGTCTCCCGATTTCATCGGGTGGTGGCAGTGTAACATTGAAATGAACATTGTAAAGCCCCAACAAAAACTCCTTCCCAGAATGGGCGCACTTCCTTAACAGTTACAGCATTTGTGATACGTGTTAAAGGTTACAGGCTTACAGGTTGCATCTTGAAGCCTGCAGCTTACGTTTTACGAGTTACAAATTATTTATTTTTGTGTTGAACATTTAAAGTATCACTACTCACTTTTGAGGATTGCATTTTTAAGGACTACAAGTGACGGATTACGTGTTACCTGTTATTGGTTACTGTTCGGAGACAAGGCCGATTTAAGGCTATAGCAACATATGCGGCTGCATGTGGCCCTGCTGTTCGGGGTGGGGTAGGGGTGAATATTGAGGCAGTCATTTCCTCTGAGACGCCTCTAGCAACAAATTACACAAAATTATGTAAAACCCCTATAGATGAATTTCAGTTGGACGTTACATGCTGTAGATTAATGTTACATTCTACAGGTTACAAGTTGCAGGTTAGAGACTTCAAATTAAACGTCACAGAGAGAGGTTCTCTGGCGGTAGAAAGAACGTATCCTTGCGTGTACATCTATGATTTCATGAGAGCCAATTGGTATGAGCGAAATAACATTGGATTCATTTATGTAATTTATATTGTATACTAGGTTAAATAACAAATATTTATTAGTGAAAGTTAAAATTATTTAAAATTCTCAGTTATAATCGTTTCTACAAAACACAGAATTGTTTTGTCACTGTTTAACCAAAAAGAAAATGTGTGAAATTGTAATAGGAATTGAAAAAACCTCCATATTTTACACTGCTTTTAATATCGAAAGTACTGCTACGTGAAACTTGAGGCTGTCATGTACTGCCTATGAAATTTATTACCTTCTTTTTTTGTGACGTCACGTAGTCTGGTAGAAATGTACCAACCTTCCGGACTACCATTCATCATCTAACCTGACAACAGAGCTCTGAAACGTCGATATATTTCTACCGCTCTGCATGACGTCATATTCCACAGTTCAGCAATCATTATAACCTGTTAAAGCCTACTGGGTTATGTGATGCACCAAACGGTTTAACATTCAAGAATTTTACATTCTGCCACACACTATTGGTGTGTTTTGTATTTATCTCAGAACAAATAGTGACTTTTACCCTATATAACGCCAAATGATTGGTTCTCATAACGAGATGAAAAGTATTTACTGCGCGGTACGAACTGGGACTTTAAATAAAGCAATCTGCGCTTCGTCTTTAAAGGGTTAAAATATATTGAATAAATAAAGAAACTTATCATAGCTTTTAATCATAAGAGTCTTCCTTAAAAATTATTAGGTGTGTCGGGTTTCTTCATTACTGCAATGATATGATTAGTCCTTCCATCAGATTAGATTCATTTCAAGTGAATTTTTCATTTTTGTAAGTGTGAAAGCCCACAAAATACACGACTGTTGGTATTTTTATTTGCCCCCATCCGAGGACACATACCGCAGACGCTCTCTCTCTCTCCATCATATGACATTAATTGTGAAACGACCTCGACACACCATTCCACAGCACGTGCATGCCCTGCCTATTTTCATATCTTTGATCTGCACACACAAGCCGGTTTAATGCACGTGTATTTGCGCTCACCAAGTGCTACAAGACATAACTTTGAATTCTTAGCGGACATTGCACTAGTTTTTATAAAAAGGTTAGATCTACATTCTATCGTTCTGAAATTCATGCAGACCCTATCTATCCCACAGTCCGTACAGGCCCTACTTTAAACTCTGTCACATTATAGAAGCATCTGCGATACAACCTTTCTCCTTATTTCACAAAAATACTCACTGCATTGATGGATAAGAATGGAAAAGTTCAATTGGTCCGATCGTGTGAGAAAAGCAGAAGTGTTATGAAGAGTCAAGAAGGAAAGTAATATTCTACATACAATAAAAGGAAGAAAGGTTTACTGAATTGCTTACATCTTGCATAAGAACTGCTTCTAAATCACGTAATTGAAGAAAAGATAGAGGGAAGGATAAAAGCGACAGAAAGATTTGGAAGAAGATGTAGGCAGCTACTGGACTACCTTAAGGGAACTACTAGATATTGGAACTTGAAAGAAGAAGCCACAGATCATGCTCGGTGGAGAACTCGCTCTGGAAGAGGCTTTGGACCTGTCGCAAAGGCATACTACAAAATGAATGAATGATTCCACCACATACGGTGCGCGTATTAAATATATAAAATTTTGCGTTAGGGGTGTGACAAGAACCAAACAAAACACACCGAGTAAACAGATTACATATATTTAAAGGCCTGAAAAAGAGGCAGAGTAAAGAGAAATGAAGAGCTTAAAAACCATAGCATTTAGAAGCGGAATATTTTGCACGTTTTTTCGTTGCGTATTATACAGTACCAGCAAAGTCAGATTCTAAATTTCACACGTTAGTTTGTTCTTTCAATTCTACTAGCGTCAAGGAGTAATATAATACGTTATAGGCTGCATCTTCAAAACACTCAAATTAACAGAAATACAATTTTATCAGCCAACAACATTCTGTCCCTGTCTTGCGTATTCAATCTATTATGACAAATTAATCGTACCCACACTAAACACTAGCACATGAAACAGAGATATTCAAGGCAGGCAGAACTCTTCAAATAGAAAACGACAGTCAGAGATTAAAGAGCCACCGCCACGGGATATATTTACTGCCCTTAGGGTGATGTATCACTTTTAAAATCTTGTAGAACTCGTCCCATTTACATGAGTAACAGAAGAAAGCCCGAGTGGAAGAAAACACAAGAAATTTATACCTTCTCGGTACAACAGACTTCACAACATGTTTATGATTCTGACCGTAAAAACAAGTGCAGCTGTGATGACGGTCTGGAGGATCGTGTATTCATATCCTCGTGTAAGGAAAGTCACAGTTCTGGTCACTGATCTGGCCGTATCATTCATCACTTATGCACTTGATATTGTGTCTCTCATTAAGTGTGTCAGAGAGCACCACCACTCACTTAGCAGGATGATGACATCAATATCGCTTGTGAATTAAAGTCTTCTATATCCCTACGAAGAAGCGTGGAAAAACACCGAAATTTTCCAAGCAAGTCAGTTCATTTATTTCGTGATCTACGAAGTTTTCTTATACTTCTTCCGGTATAATGTGTGGGCAAAGGAACACGGCAGCAAGACCCGCAATCATATCCCAATCTGGTGTGTCATTCACGCTGTTATTTGTGTCACGGAAATACAGCACTTAAACTTGGTTTTAGTGTTGAAACGTCGATTCTTTATTCTTAATTCGCGATTTGATTCATTCCCGTCAGCGCAAAGAACTGCTAGCAGAACACAATCTTGTGGAGTGTACTTCAGCAAAGCGAGCGCAGGTCACCACATGCAAGAAAGTCAGTTCAAACGTTGGGCCCCAAATGAACAGGATTACGCAATGCGTGCAGCAGGAAACTACTCAACACGAGAATGGGCAACAACAACTTCACAGACAATGATGTGTCAGTGACATTTCGTCAGTGAACACTAGGTATGGTCTACAGATATTTCTGTCAATGACAATGACTTTCATGAGTGTTACTACGTGCTTGTTTTTCGGTATTACTTTTGCAGTCAACTCTCAGAAAGATAAGAGCAGTGAAGGTAAACATCTCAGCGCTCTAAGATTCTCACTAATTTGGGCAAGTTTGGGGATCTTTAGAACCTGCATGATCACGTCAACATGCAATGCCGTGGCTGTTGAAGCAGAGCGTACTGCAGTGCTGCTCCAGAACTTACTGCTGGAGCCTTCACTTCACCCGGACATAGCGAAAGAAATCCAACTGTTCTTGCAGCAAGTTAGGATCCGTCCAGTAAGATTCACGGCGTCGAACTTCTTCATCATCGATCACTCCACTTTATGCTCTTTCACTGGGGCCGTTGTCACATGCCTTGTCATATTATTACAGTTTCACACCTAAGATATCTGAAGTGCTAAGGTTAATGTTAATATTAATCTCATAATCTGGTTTCCTGGGTGATGACATCATGTAACCCGCTAGGTGGATAGGCGTTTAGGAGGAGCACATTGCCTCCAACCTTGTCGCCACTTTTTCTTGAATATGGAGGCATTGTGCTCCGGTGAAAGCTTTAACCACTTAGCAGACCAGAATGTCCCTCCCGGCCGTTGCAAAAACCTCAGTATACATCATATCATTCTTAAAAAAAATACCATACATCATCATCATCATCAATTACTACTACTACTACTACCACTACTACTACTACTACTACTACTACCACTACTACTACTACTACTACTACTCTGTAGGGTTATATCCTTAAGGCCTGCAGTATGAACCCCTTGATTCTATTTGTCGCTGCATCGTCGTTCTCGCCTTCAGTCTTCGTCAGTTCGTGCGAAAACAGAACACCGAATATTGAAAGCTGTCCCTTCCGGTCTTACCAAATGATTTTTCTAACGCTGATGTTATCCTTGCTAAACTAAATTCCTAACTATCAATCTGCCGCAGACGACAACTTTTGGCGCTGCAATCTAGTGACAACTGAAGGTACGAGATATTAGCACGCGCGACGTCTTCATCAATTGGTAATTTTATGGAAACTTTTCATTCAGTGACACTGTTTATTCCACTGTAATTTCGTAATTCTTGTCAACATCATTCTTTATGCTAAAATATTATTTTATAACTAAATAAAACCTGATAATTGCTACACTACTTTCGAATTATTCCTATCTTAAATTTCCGAATACTTTTCCTACATTGTTCCCATTTCTTCATTTTTCGACGCAGATACGTTCATATGATAGATACATGCAAATCTATTTTGATGCTGTACTGCAATACGTAAATTTTATTTCCCCCAATTGCCTTCCGATCCTATGCACATATTATTATCTGAGTCAGAATGATCGAGAAGAGTTTTCGAAGCTATCTGCGGTAAATAGTGGAGTGACTGATGTGTTCAGCAGTGGGCAGGGCTTTGCGTTTTCTACACCGAAGCGAATAAATCAATTTCACTTTCGGTGTGTGTCAACAGTAGCAGCTGTGATGTGATATCAGCTACTTCTGCTTTAGCATTCAGTCCGCTCAAGGCATCTCAACACGTGCATTAGCAAAAGAGATGTTTCCGCCTCGTGTGGAAAGACATAGCACTATAAACATACCAGCAGTTATGTTTCACTGCTGTCAGGTTGTCAAAGAGACAGAAGCAGAACGTGAGGGACCATTGTTTCGCAAGACTCTCCTCAAAATTTCTGCCACAATCCACTTAATCTTATGTTATTTCCACTCGCGCACTTTGTGGACGTAGCAGATCCAGTCGGTCGCGTACCTTTTCCTTATTTTATTCCTTTTTCTTTACGCTTTTGCTGTTTTCATTAAATTTATTCCCGAGGATGAGACTAAGCTGGGACAGTACTGTAATGTAGGTTGGAGTTTACACATAACAGAAATTTATGATCAACGCCAATAGGTATTTAATTACAAAATGATACAACATTGAATACATTGAGGAGGCGATTAACAGAAAGTTGTCGGTATTGCCTGCTACTGGTTGGCAAACACGACATCGCCTCGATAACATTTTAGTGGAAGCAAACAGGGGAGTCTGTCTTCTTAGCTACGACCGTCTAATTGAAAATAAATGCCAAATATCTGAAGTTTATAATTTGGTACTTACTATCTTAAAATCACGTAACTTGGTTTACACAATGTCGGAGAAATATTTTAATAATTCACACAATAATTATTTGTTTTTCGCATGTCTTTATAGACGTCTCTTTAAATCTTATCCGTCTTATTTATATGTTGTTACCGTCTTAATCATTAGAAACGAACACCAAGCCTTTGTCAATGCCAGAGTAATTAGAACTTAATATTTCAGACGATGGACGACCCTATAAGTCACTCAAAACAAAACATATAATTCTAGAAATTCAAGCAATTGTGCAATTTTAATTAATGACATAATTTACAATCACAGAGCTTATAGTGATAATTTTTAATAAATGGAATAAGCAAGAACTGTTACATTTGGCGGAGAACGAATATCAGAAAGCAAATTTCTGTCGCGTCTTCGCAGCCTTACCACTGATCTAATTACTTATAGAAAAACTTTCATTACTTGTAACTATCGTATTTGTTAACGTAACCTTATTTCCTCAACTCTGAAGTTCTATCCGTGCAAATTTGCTATATTTAAATGTTATTGGTTTTTCATACAAGCGGTTCGTGTCCACTGTTCCTAGCCTGTTATCCCGCCTGTACTTCACGTACTGCTACTGGCGCACAGTGTCGTAAATACCAGTACAAATATTTGTGTGTTATCTGACCTGATCAGTTTAGAATCTCCTAGTTTCCGTAACATCACATCTCCTTTGAAGTAAATTAATAATTTCTCCTCGTCTCGCATTTCATATAAACTGTTGCTAAATTCTAACAATTACTCTCCCCAGTTTTAATTAACTTCGTGTTCTAAACTATCCCTAACCTCATTCATAAACTAAATGGCACAAAAGTTTGGTTAATTTACATGTTCCTCTCCCCTTGACCTTGGGATCGTACCTAGGATATTCAGGGACACTTCTGAGACTATGCTAAATATGATAGTGACGTAGATCTTTTGTTTTCTTATAACCTTACCAGATTCTGTCGTCAACATACATCTGGTATCCACTAACTTAACCAGTTTACTAATTAATTAGTTAGGTCGTTATGCCAGGGTTGTAGATCACTTAGCCGTAAAGAATGTTGCCCAGGGTGCACCACTTGGGGGTGGATCTACTTTGCAAGAAATAATCAAAATACCAGACTGACCAAGAAGAAAGGTAGTTGCAGAATTTCGATTGTGCGTTGGGCATGATTGTTTGGGTACACATCTTCACCGTAATGGAATCAGCCCCGACCCCTACTGCATGCTATGCAGTCTCCGCGAACCAATGGACAGAAATCACTTAGGACAATGTACCGCACTATTTAATGGGACAGAGTGTGAGCGATAATGGGAGGCTAGAACAAAACTGATGGAAAACTGACTTTGCTTCTTTTCTATTACTATTCTTGTGACTTCCTTACTATTAGGACTTAGCAGTCCCGTTACAGGCCTGGAGTGGCCCAGAGGGTTCCAGGAAGTTAAGGTTCCCAGATTTCATGAAAACGGCACAATATGGTGGTAGGGTTGTCAGCCTTACGCAACGGCCGCCCTTACCCCCAGGAAATGCTCCTGGTACTCATTTCTGTTAGAGGCTGAGTCGACCCCAGGGCCATAGTGCGATCGAAAGGATTTTATATCAATGAAAAATTCCAATGGCACCAGCTGGGATCGAGCCAGCGACCTGCCGATTTGTAGAACAACACCTTAACCACTGAGCTAACGCGGTCCCCGTTGTTTATAGTACTTACAGTGTTTGTACTGTAATATTAATATTTTATTTTTATTGGTCGCATAGAGCAATGATAATCAATGTACCTGCCGTTAGAGAAATAAATAAATAACATACATCCGGTATTGATAAGCGAGTCGGAAATTGAGAGATAGCCGGTAAGCACATCAGTTGGAGCTATTTTCCCACTTCGTCCTAGCCTGGTTCCTGAATTCCTATGAGGTACCAGTAAAACAGCTGACAGAAAACGGCCATATTACTGTCTCAACAAAAGGTGACAGAATGTTACAGACACTAGACATATTTATAAAAAGTAACAAAAACTAACGCGTGTTATGTTACCGTACCCGGTAACACTTATAAGTGTGGAGTTTTACATTGAACTGTTATGGAAAAGATAATAATTTGACAATACGTTGCTTATTCTCATTATTTTTTAAATTCCCTGTATGTATTAACAGGGAGAGTTGCGAAATATTTTTAGTTCAACTTCTTTCGCCTACTCACTGTAGGTGTTGATTTATTTGATCATACAACGAAACACATGCAATTGGTAGGACTTCCCTGGACGACTGATCGGAACGTCGCAGAGACTTCTACCTGCACAACAAACGATGACCACATGAGACAAATACTCAAGCCTCCGGCGGGATTCGAACCCGCAATTCCAGGAAAATCGCGGCCGCAGACCCACGCCTTAGACCGCTCGACCACCGGGATCGGTTATTTGCGAAAATAAGTGACGGAAATATTCATATATTGTTCTAGTTGAACAGAATATAGAGTGAAAAAGATTGTTATATTTCATCTCTTGGAGCTGACGATGTCTGCAGCAGCTACTACTGCTAGAACAAAAACAACACAAACAACAACAACGACGACGATTTGGACGGCGATTCAATTAGTTTAGTGCAACAAGAGACACATTATTCTTTTAACTTTGTTATTTATTTCAATATTATTCTCATATCTAAACCACTGTCTTATAATGTATTAAAGGCTTCCATTCCTGCTACATACTTCGCCCATCTAACCTACTCAGTGCAACTGCCCTAACAATAGGTAACACGTAGTTGCTTTAATTTAGTATAATCGCATGACTAAAAGAACGCTCTGCCCCTAACCCATAAACTCAATGCATCTGTAGTTCATAACGTAAAACGTTTACTCGGCAGCTCTGGGAATTAAAGCACTATAATAATGAACATACGTCAAAATTTCAATTAACTTTAAAGTTTGACAAACCTTCCTTTCCACAAACGCTTCATAAGAACAGCCACAACTGCATTATTAATAAGCATTATATTTCATCACATATGAAGACTGCGATATTAGGTAAATTACGAGGTACAATTACGTTGTTTGTAAGAAAATGTAATTAGTGACGTAATCGAAAACTTTTCTGCCATACATTATAATTTCATACGAACGTTACTCGGGGAGTTCACCATTGTAGTGTCCTTCACTGCTGCTGAGTGAAAGCCCACAAAATTTATAAGGTTAGAATACAGTGATACCTTCACACGTGTACAGAAAGTTACCTCTGTTTCTTAAAATCTCTCGCTAAGACGTGAAAAACAGCAATTTATTTTAATTAACTTACAAAACTTTCTGACTTAAAAGGGTTATGGCAATAAACCTACAGTGTTCGTACATACATATTTAAAATTGCTGAGTTGAGACAAATTGAAAACAGGAAAACGTGCTGAATCACCGAACGCCTGCAGGATTTCTAGGAATGAACAAGAGTGTGGGAAGTGTTAAAAAACCTGACATTTTCTCCCATATCATTCCCATATACTACCTGTCAAAATTTACAGGTCTTGCTCCTTTGTCACTGGCTTACACTAACGATAAAAAAGGCATTGTGGGAGTTACGCTGAAAACTTCGGTATTCGGAATTTTACACACAGTGCTCACCATAATGGGGATCATTGGGGCGCAATGTTGCTTTCTATATTTCTCTGACGAACTTCCTATCAAAGACGAAAGAAAAAAGAAAGCAGTCAAATTTGAAATTTTAATAAACGGAGTTGCCGGTGTTACAGGGCTGGTTATATCTTTAATAAGAATACGCAAACAAATGGATGAGTTATTGTTCAAAATGTATGTAGTTGATGAAATGTTAAACACAAAATTCGATATTCTGAGAACGAACGAGAAGCATTTGCGGGTACAATTAATATCACTAGTATCTATTGTTTTTATTGTATATGCGAATGATGGTCTTGTTACACCTTTTGACTACAGTGTGTTGATCATTTATGTTTGTACTTCCATCAAAATTGTTACGATCATCCAGTTCGTGAATCTGGTTTTTTTACTGAGACAGAAGTTTCAAATACTAAACAGTTACCTGGCTCCAGCTGAAAATACAACCCAACGCAGAAATAACACTAATCTGTGGGAGATAATGCTACAGACACCAGGTTTCAGAAATGAGGACAATTGGAAGGATGATACAGTGCAAATAGAGGCATTTTATCAGGCGTTAAACAGGAGACATTGCAGTAACATTATACTGCAAGACTCCGCCAGCATCTGCATCCAGAACTCTTGGCTCCATAAGGAGAAAATTCGTTGTCGTGCTCTGAGGATCATTTGGGATGTGCTGTGTGACATTTCTTCGTCAGTGAATTCCATGTATGGATTACAGATACTGCTGTGTATAGTGTCGGCCTTCATCGAAATAACGACGAATTTAAGCTACAGTATCACTAAAATACCGCTGAATGCTATTACTAACGTGCTATTTTATCGCCACCTGTTGACGCCAATTATATGGGCAATAACGGAATTCTTGCTATTGTTCTGGATAACGGCAACCTGCAGTGCAGCATGTGGAGAGGCTAACCGCTCCGTTACACTGCTACAGAAGCTGCTCCTACTGCCAGAACTTCATCCGGCAACTGCAGCTGAAATTCAATTGTTCTTGCAACAAACGAGGGACAGAAAACCGAAGTTCACAGCATGGGACGTTTTCACCATAAATTACAGCCTCTTGGGTTCAACTGTAGGTGCTATCACCACCTTTCTGGTGATTCTGGTGCAGTTTCTAACAAGTTAGTTGTCCTTTTAATTACATGGTACCTAACTTCCGTAATTTCTGAGAACTGATGTAAATATTAGTTACAGCAGACCTTGGGGTGCCATTTTCTATTCTCAGCAAACAGCAGTTTCATATTAGTATTTTAATCATTCCACAACGCTTCACCAGTCAAATAATTTATTTTCCTTGGATTTAAATTAAATTACATGAAATCGTATACGATTACAAAATCTGTACTTGCAACATACAGTAGGCATATAAATTTAATCTTTTGACAAGACGATCATCCATATACTTGTGTCGCACATGGTTGTTAATTCATTTATCATGTGTTCAGTTTTCCATGTATGCATAATACTTGGTGACCTCATGAAAAGTTTATATATACCGGATTTGAATTCCTTTCTGAATATCTAAATATATAATTTGAATACAATATGGTGTTATTTGCGTGAAGTCTCTGAAATGTTATAATACACAATTTTAGCATATCTTGTATCGTACTGTCAGTTTGGACATAAGTCGAAATACGTTCCAGTCACAATTATTCCGAATGTCTATATCCGAGTATTCGGGATTCCCGAAGTTTAATTTCACACCGAAGAAACAGTTTACCTTGAATATTCAGTTGCTTTGTTACACCTGAAAAATCACTCGACGTAATGATTACGAAATGGATCATCAGTCATGACTCTTAATAATCTCACAATTTGTCGTAAACTAAATTAAACTGATAAGCTGTGGAGATACTAGTATTATGCGTTTTTAGACAATGTATTCAGTAAACTACAAACTCTGTATAACTGATACTGTATTAACGTTTGACGCCTAATGTCAACTACAGTGGTCGTACCTCACCGCTAACCTCTAAAGTTGCATTTTATATATTTATTGAACAAATCTAGGTACTGAATATTTTAAACATGGTATATAGTCTCCGTTTTTCTCTCTTCAAAATGCAGTTTGTTTCATAATTCTAACGTATTTGATTCCTGTATTATTCACATTTTTATACAGGATGTGCTAAAATTTAAAAATAATTTCAGCGCCAAACGGTTAATCCTACGTGACAGTGATAAATGCATGTCTGATATTGATTTCATATTTCTCGCATGTTACTTGAATATAGAGGGGGACCGCGGAAGCACAGTATTTAAGGTGCTGTGCTACAAATCTGAAGGTCGCTGGTTCGATCCCAGCTGTTGTCAGTGGATTTTTCATTGACATAAAATCCTTCCGATCGCACTATGGCCCTGTGATCGACTCAGCCTCTAACAGAAATGAGTACCAGGAGTATTTCCTTGGGTTAAAGGCGGCCGATGCGTAAGGCTGACAACCTACCACCATCCTGTACCGTTGCCACGAAATCTGGGAACCTCAATCTCCTGGAACCCTCTGGGCCCCTCCGGGCCCGTAACGGAACTGCTTTACATTTTACTTCTATATAGAGCACTGATCACGTGTATACACACTCAAGTAGTATGTGTACCTCTAGTAATGTGTTCACTGTCTACATTAAATTATAATGGTGCATTAAACGATAAAATAAACGATTACTGTGGTTAAAGAAACACGATTTCCAGAATATCAAACGTCACTAACATAATAATAATAATAATCATCATCATCATCTTCATCGTTGTGTACCTCGTAGGGTCAGATCTTTAAAAGCCTCCCCCATGAATTCCAAGACGTTCCTGGTTCCTCCATCCTGATAATGAAGTTATTGTTCCACAGTCCGACAGTGAGATGTAGATACACAAGCAGTTTTTTTATAGTATATTACACAAATATAATTTGGGTATATCAGCGAAGATATAAATTTATAGTCGTCAAATATAAACACCCTCAATACTGCGATAAACAAGCAGTTCATACTGCAGGTCAAAAAAGTACAAAAAACTACATAAACTAATTTGAAGTTTAGCTGACCGTGTATCGTGATAAATTCATATAATAGAACCAAATAGAAGCACTAATTTTTCTAATTTATTTTTGGAATAAAACTTCGCCCTGGTCTTGCTCGCAAGCTGTCAGCAAACCTGTATGAGACGTAACATTGCTGTGTGTACAATGAAAAACTCCTCATGATAGACACAGGAACTGTCCGAAACATGTAGGATTTTGTTCCAAAAATAAATTTGAGAAATTGGCGCATCTAGTTGGTTCTATTATAAGAATAAATGAACTCAAGGAACTGTTATGATTATAAAGCGAACCGTTACAAACACATGCAGAAAAGATCCACGATTAAACGTACATAAAATAATGCCTACTACTATTCTGTTAGCTAAGTGTGTATGGTTATGAGAATTGTGCACTGTATACAGCAGAGAATAGGAGAATTGGAGAGGGTAAAATTAAACGAATAAGAAGTGTTCCTGGTTACAGCAAATAAAATATTCGAGACAAGCTCCATTTGTTCAACGCACCAAGAAATCGAAG
>Ga0136643_10009614_pt1 | contig 14232 bp, 7 predicted proteins | sample TergutLab28metaG_FD_96883 | JGI IMG/M metagenome (GOLD analysis project Ga0136643, IMG submission 96883) | Labiotermes labralis P1 segment gut microbial communities from Petit-Saut dam, French Guiana - Lab288 P1 (version 3) (version 3) | ecosystem: Host-associated > Arthropoda: Insects >... | reverse complement strand
GCGGTTTGGTGGGCCGGGGCGAAAGGGGGGCGGGGTGGGGTGGGGGGGGGGGGGGGGTTGACCACGGTATCTTAAGAAACACCGCGTTGCGCTACCTTTTTATGGGGGAAAAACAGCGTTAGGCGAACGCGGTCGCTTATGGAAAATCCCCCCCCCCTCCCGCAAATAGGTTAAGATACACAAATTTTTAGACACAAACATTTACACAGTGCTCTGGTAGCTGATGCTGCCAACTTGTGCGGCTGTTCAGTAACCGCCCGCATTTATCGGCGTGTATTTGGATTTTTCACCCTTCCGCAAACTTTTCCCCACATACTTAGTTTTTTCAATCGCGCAGAGTCAAAGTCGCGCTAGGTAAGAGGTTACAACACACAGCAATTTCGAAAAAGCACAAATATTAGCACACCAAAAAATTAAAAGTTACCGGTGTATGAAGGTGAACCTTGAACGAGCAAATTTTGAAAGGTTGCATCGTAAATCACTGGCTACATTCGGCTTCGAAGCGTTGTTTTTGTGACGGCTAAGTCCGTAAAACCCTGCTTCGGAAAGCAGGCTGTAGAAGGGGGTTGTAATATAGGGCAGTAATACCTTCAGAGCACCACTGGACTCTAAATCATGTTTACACAGAATGAAAATAATTTTTACGTAGTAACATTTTTTTTGTATGACGCACACCTGGAGACTGGCACCGATCCTGTCCCCGAAATGTACTGTGTTAAATATCAATGCATGTGATGGAGGAAGTCCATTAAGTCGATGAGTTTATATCTCGTTTCCCCCAACTGGTTTTCCCTTTTTTACCCTGACCCAGGACGCACTACGTGTTTGCTTGCTTTTGAAAACTGCAGCCCAGTGTCCCATCGTTTTAGATGTCCGTAAGCTGCAGCTGCCGGCCAGCAATGCTTGAAATGTAATCAGCCAAATATCTTCGACGTCAGTGTTAAAAAGGGTTGTGCTATCAGCTGTATTTAGCCACGTCCTCCGGGATGCAGCGGTGAAGTCAAGAATTAGTTTTTCCACATGGTCCACGATAAATTTTACGGCAGTACATTCCACATTTTTGGCGACCAAAAGCAAGTTCATTTCGGGAAAGAAGAAACCCTGTTTTCTTCCACTTACCCTTCCTCAGGTTCAGCTTTCCTCTGAAAAAGGTAAGCTTTAACCTTCTATGCAATAATATAAACAGCCAACTAGATGCAACAACAATAATTTTATTAATAATTTCAATCAGGTCAACATGTTTCGGGCGATAATTTCGCCCATCCTCAGGAGCGCTAGACTGTCTTTACAGCTTGTGGTATACAGCACCGACGATGCTGCCTGCAGGTGAACATGTTGAGCTGATTGAAATTATTAATAAAATTATTATTGTTGCATCTAGTTGGCTGTTTATATTACTGTATCAACGATGCACGGTCATACAAACATCAAATTTAACCTTCCATGTTAACCCAATTACCGTCTGATCAAAGCCCTGCACCGAACATTCAGCTTTCTGATTTCGGCAAATGTAAATGAAATGCAGGTTAGTTTTAATATTAACTTGGTGAACGAGAACTTCAAGTGATGACTCTTCACAGACAAAACTTTCGACATCACTGAGTAACGCCACAATTAGTTCAAGGACGTATCCTCGCGACAGCCACCTGACCTCAGAATGATAAAGTAAACGCGTGCAGTAAGATCCAGTACCCGGGCACATGTGACTAAAAATCCTGTTGCCTAACGACCTCATTTTTACAGAATTCACAATGTGAGCGAGCTTTTACATCACAATGTCCACCTCCTGCGACGGCCTCTTGGAAGCAGTTTCTCCCTACCAAGGACACAACGAAAAACTTTCAGCTGCACATTAACTTCCTTATCCGTGGCACAGAAGCCCTGACATGTTATGAATATTGATGGAACACCGGGCACAACCTGACACTGATTCCAAGTCACACTTTCTTGATTGGTGCGAGAGGGGAGGGGTCTACTCTTTAAGAGGAATTCTTACTCTGCTGCATTGATGGTGGTGGTAGCCACTTGCTGGCAACACAGAAATCCTTCTGCCATGTCTGTTAACTCCGGATAACGTACAGTACAAGTGCTCTGAGCTGTGAATCGTCACACACAAGCTATCGAAACAGCACACTTCATTCAGTCACACCACGTTTTAAAACACGGATATGTAAAGCATTCACTTCATTATAGAGCATCAAGTCCACCCACCTCTGTCCTACACGGTCCCTAATAAATACGGATTATTTCCCTACACAGCATTAAATGATAGCCTGTGCATGGGGGCGAGCCAGAAACTCAGTTTCTTTTCTGCTCATTTTCAGGCTTCAAAGGGTTAGTCTATGACGTATGCAACAGTACCTCGCACCCCCGACACAAGAAAAAGGAACTAGCCAAGGTACACACGACCCACAAGCGACTCTTAATTCGATCTTCGCTTTTCTGGAAAGTTACGCAGCAATGATAGGTAGTTACCGACGTTTCAGGACTAACATAAAGGTCCTCACTGAAGATAGGACCGACAGGTTGTCCCGAAACGTCGGTGACTACCACTGAACGGTAACATCCCAGGGGAAAGAAGATCACATTTACACCGCGGCGCAAGCTACGAATCACGTAACCCTTAAGTCGTGACGGTCACAAGGAAAAGGCGAATAGCAAATTCCCGGAGGCCCCAAAAGCGGTTGTCAGGGCAACACTTAACCCCCCCCCCCAAAAAAAAACCTAGTGCTATAGCAGTGAATTCAAATGAACTGGGTTTGAATATGGGGCATGGCGATTAAATCGAATCAAATATTACACTAACGTAATGTGTTTTATAGCAATCAATGTAGATTTCCTGTATAAAGAATGATATACCTGCGCATCATGCCCATGGTAAATAGGGGAACAACTACTTCGCAGACATTCTTGCATCAGAAATCATTAATTTCGTACAATCAATGTCAACACAGCGACTAGGCGAACTTCTTTGCCGGAGACGACAGTAGTCACTCAATGTAAACGCCCTAAAGGCATAAACTTTAGAATTCGTGCTAGTTTATAATTTCTGTTAACATCCACATGAAATGTAAAATTACAAGCGGTTTTCACCTCGGCGAAAATACAACTTATGATATTTTAGGTAATTTCATCCCCCTGAGAAACCTGCCGCCCCGATCTTCATACAGTTCGGTCTTCACCAAGAAGATTGTCTTCTGAAACGCTGATATACAACTAACTACCATTTGACGGTGTTGGAACAGAACAGCACAACCTACAATTCAAGACCCAGCTGCTACTCTCGGGACTTATTCATCCTGCTTCCGTATTTAATACAGAATTATTTGCATACGGTATAGGATTCATGTGGCTTCTCTCAGTCCATCGTTTAATTGACAGAGATTGCTGGAAATGGGCGACAAATTTACCTTTGCCATACATAGTGAGCACAATCTTAAGAAGCACTTCTACGCCAGATGAATTACGTATACAGGCTCAGAAAACTAGTATTACATTACAACAGCGCTCCGACATCTATACCGTCATAGCTTAACTCGGGCAATGGGTTATCGTGTATCAGCTCTGTAGTCACGCCAAAAGCTCTGACCAAACACACAAGAACCTGTCCAAGCGTGAAAGAAGGCGCTCACCTGCAATATAAATCACACGATAACAAAACGTGCAAGGTTGAGCTGGTCTGTACCCTACTGGACCGGTACAGGTACCTAAAAGAAAAATGCACCATCCGTGTGTTACGTCACCAGGGCGACTCGTTTTCTGTTCCACAGTTCAGCGAAAGTGGCTAACACACATGCATGTCTTTCAGTGACTTGTTAATGGGGCCACCTCACTGCATCTGCACACATATACCGTAAAAAACAATGTCGAAGATTAAATGTCAATTCAGATATCGAAATCTGGGATGAAGAAATTATAAACCCAAATAATGGGTGGAACGTCCGTCTCTTGTGACTGCATGCAGTTTGACGTCAGGTGGCTCCCGTAACAATTCTATAATCAAAGGGCGGAACAAGTGAGCAAATCTGAAATGCGCAAGGTGCGAAAATACTCCACATTAAAACATCTCACTCGAACTACAGTGCTGAAGTGTGAAAGTCATATGCATAAAACGCAGTGTTAACACACACATATTTACAGTACTTCTGTCCACACGTAAGTTTATTACAGAGCGATGAACTGTTCATAAAGATGCCTCTGAACCCGAGCAACTATTGTACGGAATAATCCTCAATTTGATAAATAACACATACAAAACACTTTCCACGTCTCTATGAAGGTTCTCGTATCACTCACGAACTTTTAACCAGAAAAAATTCTTCGCCTTGTTTCCGGGTAGAACAAGCAGCTTAGTTACATTCCGGGCCCTGTACTGGTAACCATCTAACCATACTTGAACTGTTGGCAACGTTTCATCTATTGAAAACCTGTGGCTGTACAGTCAGTTCTGCTACTACGCGATAAATGCTGTCTTGTGAGACCTCGCATTGTAGAAAATCGCGTAATAAAAAAATGAAAGCCCGTAGGGTAGGCTTTAAACGTCCTTTACACTGATCGCTGCAATCGCGTTAACAACCAACACGCACATGCGGAATTTCTCATCACACAAACAGCGTTTATTCAACCATCAATCGCGTTATAGCAATTTCGCGTTACCGAAACAAGCGTCCAACGGCTGGACTGATTATATACTAATTATTCACGCTGTTCTCAGAACACCTACCCATTTCGAGAAACTCTGTGAAAAAGTTTGTTCATCGTGTCTACAATGGTCCAAAACTTCCCAACCAAAAAAACCTTTACGCATAGGATAACTTCTAACCTCCATGCACGGCCGGCCAGATCAAACCCGAAATTCTTCCACCACCACCAATACTTTAAACACTGAAGCTACCAGAAAAACACCGTAACTGTCTTTGGTTGCAATGAACTCGACAATGACTTCAAAACCTTTCAAGCTCGCTAAATAATTGAGAATGGAGGAATAATAAGCTAGTTGACACGACGATACGCAACAGCTAAGTGAGATCTTACAGAATGTCTAAATCGAAACCACATGTATACTTCCTCTGATCACACGTGAATCTGCGTAAGAACACAGTCTTCAACAAAGCCTGTGCCACGTGTTATTCTCGGCCTGGGTGTCCATGTGAAACAATTCAGACGGTTTTGATTTTTCGAACAGGGCACCATTTGACAAGAGTGAGATCTACGCCGGCGAAGACCACGTAAGAAACCCAGATAATCATGTGGGAACTAGCCCTCTTTTACTCACGAATCGAAGGGTGAATAACAGTGAGTAAAAAGCATACAGCCATCGTTCAGAACAAGTTATCGGCCAATCAACATCCGTTCCGAGGGTACCACGAGGTTCATAACGCTTCTCGAGTTATGTCCGAACGTAGCAGATTCCAGCAATCTCTGATGCAGAAATACATGCCAGTCATATTTTTAAAGAAGTGAAAGCCCCCATACCAGTTGCCTCCACTATCAACACCAATACCAGATCTCAATGGAATGTTGGCGACCGTTCACAAACATGGTGGTGGGGGCAGGCGCGGTCAGTGACGTCAAACACAGCACTATGCCAACCCCAATACCTTCACCCCGCCTCCTTTCCATATGTAAGTGGACGGTAACAATTTTGCAAGTACTGCATGTCCATCAAAAAACTTCACCTATTGGAAGAGCTTTTCACGTGGAAGCTACTTGCGAAGACGATGAGTACTAAACCATACGGACCTCCCACACCAGATGCCATCCACTAAAGATGATATGCACTGATTCAGGATGAGCTTGTCAAAAATGTAACAGATATAATATTTCAGTACCTATGTAAATAAGATTACATCACATCACAATAATCTGCAGCACATCCAGCCATAAATTAACTTTCCTGCATTTAACAAACCATCCAACAAAAAGCACTGTATCAAGGGAAAATCTCGAATGGTCTAAATTATACAGTGACTTTTACTGGTTGACTCGTTAAATGTTTGGATCATAAATACACGGAAATATGTAACAGTACTTTTTCAGATTCGTCGTATCCCTTTCCGATGTTTTCCCACACTAGATAAAGGTCCTTTCTTGTATAACACGCCGTTTACAGCCACATAAAACTGAGTGCCCAAATAACCTAACACGGCACTGTCATGCCCATGCGCCTTCTGTGCCGCAGATCATACATCCGTACGATGTTTCCTACTGATGGACAAAAGACAGTATGCCGAGCCATCCTCGCATCATATCGGCCGGTCTTGAACATATCGTTATCGTGTCGTCTTCGGTGTGCGAGGTCCCATTTAAATCCAAACGGTAGTCTTATCATAAGCTAATCGTATCGACGTCTTATCGCCATCGTATCTGTCTAATGTGGGAGCTTCCCAACACATAGCCGCATTCATCCTTTCAAAGAGCAATTATGTCAAAAAAGCGAACGCACGCTTATTAAACCTGACAGTCCTTCAAAACTGCATGTATTAAAAAGACATTTCTCAGATAAATATGGATGCCGAGGTCAACAGCTGGCACGACATTCCCACGCGAGCGGCAGACGTAAGATGGCGGATACAAGGTCGCTATGGCAACGGGTCGGCGGCACATATGCTACTCAAACAGCAGTATCTTCTCACTTCCAATCTGTGCATCTGGAGTTCCAAAAATAAATTATAACTACACACTATTCAAATCAAATAAACGAGTAAATATAACTTCGATACAAAACCCTGCAGCCCCTTGAAGTTAAAAAATAAATGTATGGTAGTATTAGTCATCTGTGCCACAGCGGCAAGCATTAAATAAAATGTACGCTACATACATGGTTATCCTTGGGAATATGTCTGGAGTCCACATTACAAGGCCGCCTGTGCGTCTACCTTCCGAGATCGTAAATTCCGAACGCCGACAGATATCTGTATCACACGAGATTATAATACGAACCCACCACTATTCTTCCACTAAGCATTACGTCGATCTCTTACTCCTTCATCTCAGATTTCGTACAAAACAAAGGAACGGCCTGCGAAGCCAACACGTGCTACAGTCCAAAAGACTTTGCCGCTACCAGCCGTATTCATACTTGAAGCTATTCGGTTAACTTCGGAGACATTCGTGCTACTGACGTCACGACACATTTAACCCTGTTCTGCACTATGGAGCAATGCTGACGCAGAGCACGTGTCTTTCCTCTCGGCATTTGAAATCACAGCTCAGACACCGGTTTGAATTATCCAGGAGCATTTACACAGGTATGTAGCAATCAAATGTTACGTACTGACCCTCAGTATCAGCATCATCGAGGTCCCTTATTACAAAACATCCCACAAACATATTCACAATAGATTTCCTAACCGAAGGAAATAAAAGAACCTAGATGCCCACAGATACCATACGAGGGTGATTTGACGTCCTCACAGTGGCAATGGTGAAGGGTCAAGTCCTATGTCACGCGACAATGTGTCTATGTACGAAGGGTTCCGGCCGTTTCGAAAAACGGTAGTGTAAGAATTGGGCATTTACCACTCTAATCACCGTATCAATGTAATACCCTAGCCACCCTCGTCACAAATACCTATATAACACACTATCTTCCGGCACGGCTATTCTTCGTGGCCTACTTGACCCTAAAGATGAGGGCATCATCCTTCGAAACGTCTGGAACTACCAGCCCCCACGATACGTCACATCCCAAAAAGAAGGCCGTAAACACGAGCGGAGGCGATGAAAAATACGAATATCGGCGCATGAAATGCGTCCTTACAATGGGACATCTATGCATTCCACAGCATCGGCATAAGCAGCAGCGTGTAAGCCGCTCCACACACACAGCCGCCTAGTTTTCAAAATAACATCCTAATTACGTCAGTGGCTACAATTTAATTCCGGATGTGAGACATGCACAATCTACACACGCAGCGCAGTGCTTCTACAAAGTCGCTCAGCTTGTAAAGAAATTACCCGTCTTCGGTGTAATTCGACAGTTCAGTGTCATATTTACAACAGCCCGCCACACGACCCTGTAATGGTCAACGGCAATAAAATCCACACAACCGCCGGCCTTCTGAAACGTGTCTGAATATTATCCTCCCATCTATAAGCAGGTCTCCCAAACGGTTTCCACAGTTAGGCTACCGATCACAGTTTGTATTCACAAACGTATAGATTCCGTCAGCATCAGTATCGTATCATCTCGTGGTGAAAGGACGGGGTTGATGTTTGAACTAAAAATTCGTCGATCGTAACTTGCAAAGAAGCACTATACCATACAAGGTGACCGATTTTCTTACTTGGAACAAGTTTGAGAAACATTCGTTTTGGGAGAATCAGTAACCGAGAGGCACCAAAATTGGGCCAGATTTAATTACCGTCGGTACGAGGGGATGGTGGGTGTTGGTGGCGTCAGGGATGTTGCCAAATACTGATGACGCCAGCCACTCAGACGTAAGATTAGAAACTGGCAGCAGCTGAACACAGAACATACAAAACCAGCCAGGCTCAACTATGATTTGAGCAAAGCATTTCCAGAGAAGTGTTTGCCTGGCACTCTGTCACTTGTCATTTCATCATACGACCTTCATACAAAATGTCCATATTCATAAGCGCATAATTTATTAAAAGCTTCCGTCCACTCATATACGGTTATATAAACTCGGGGAACCGAACCATGGGCGTGTCACATGTAACACAACCCGTAAAAAAATGTATTTTATATAATAAATACCCATACGTAGATCTCATGCTAGGGTAGATCCAATGTAGCCTTCCCTTGGGTTCCCGGCCCTTCGAACATTAGCGGCACAAAAAACCGTCACTAAAACTGGCATAATATTCACACCCAACATAAGGAACACTTGAAAAAAAACCTAGAACGTAATATGACATACAACCACAACTAAGTATATCTTCATTACCTTCCGAATATTACTCCAAGATTTATTGAATTAATCAAGGTCCAGCGTTTTTAGGAACCACGCCAACAATCGCGTGGAAAATTGGAGAAGTAAAACCACTAATTTCCGATTTTATCCCTAAGATGGCCATGCAAACGTAAATCGTGCGATATCGTAAGGGACCTGAACATAGTGCGACCGATTACATACAAACCAGAAGGCATGGTTTGTAAATCCAGCGAGTTTAGTTCATACACTATTACCGTAGAGACACATTACAACGAAGGAGCAATAATCGACACATACTTCCCACCAGAGAAAAAAAAGGCTTTGCAAAATCCCGCACATCATTACAGTATTTTCACTTACCCTTCCCCATGGTGGGAAAGTTCCTTTAATGAAAGAATCCAACTACAGTTCTCGCTAAACTGTCTACCCGGTGAACCACATAAGCTTCGAATCCAACATCGCTCGCACTCTACGAGAAACTGCACGAAACTGGAGTTCCTACTGAGTCAGTCACAAAGATGTGACGGAGAAGATGATCGTTCTATTTTTGAATGGGTCTCGTCTCCGAGCAGAGGCAGGGCAGCGCAGCGCCTTGCACTTTGCACTCTCGAGGAAACAACCACGACGCGTCAAGTCCATCCAAAAAATTAGTGACCAGATAAACGAGGAAAATCCCGCTGACTTGTAGCAATCACTTTACGCCCACCCTACTAAGTAAGTGAGAACACCTGAATGAAAAGACCTAGCAGAGAGCGGGGTAAGAACAGATATTTTGCACAGCTCATTCTCCTAGCCATAGACGGAAACACGTCAAAAACTAAGCAATTTCAGAATATCTTCACACTTCGGCCATCATAGGCCGTGAACTGATTCGGCAAAACATTTAAATTTCACATATTTATTAAATGCTGTAAGTTATGGGAAAATAACTTTTCTTTCGCAAAGTGTTGAATTAGAACACGATGTTACAGACATGTCACAGTAATCCGGCAGATGTAGCGAAAAGCATGATAATTCGTGTTCATCTATCATAATCAACGAACGTCACGTGTCAACGATGGGACAAACACCACATTTGTGAGAAATCCTGAGATGACCACTCGGCAAACTACATGCTGACAGGAAAACAACAGCAAATGGGTCTCACCGAGAATACGAAGATATGAACTGTGTTCAAGAGGCCTAACAAGGGGGTCCAATTGCCAGCTGTTGTGGACACGGCAACGAAACTTCATGAGCTTTATTTCTTGACCATATGAGCGACGACTAGCTTGTCAAGGACTCCACCACATAAAGATGCCTTTAGCTCATATTCAATCACACAACAAAATGTTATGTAATATTATAAAAAATAATCGTTGGCTAATGTCTTCCTGCCACAACATTACAAGTAATTAACTGAATAATTGTGTTTGTGAATAACCAACTTGACGCACAATTCTTTTTCTTATATTTGTTTATTCCAATTCTCTACATGTTTCGAGCAACCAAGTGTTCATCATCAGGACAGTCAACTGTATCAAAACGACCTCTGGTATATGTCACTCTATGTAGGGGACCGTGTGGTACGCATACCACACGGTCCCCTACATAGAGTGACATATACCAGAGGTCGTATTGGTACAATTTACTGTCCTGATGATGAGCACTTGGTTATTCGAAACATGTAGAGAATTGGAATAAACAAATATAAGAAAAAGAATTGTGCGTGCAGCTGGTTATTCACAAAGATTGTAATAAGATGCACGGTCAAAAAAAAAAGCATGAATAACTGTGTTAACGCACTAAGCACTGCCAGGGAATGGATACACTTGTGACAACACTGCACGTAGTGGGATTCGAATTCTGACCGGAGGTGGGAATTATGGGGATGCGAGGAGAATATTGTAAAACAGACGGCTTCATGCATCGTTCACAACCCTCTGTAAAGAATGCACGTCAAACAACGCGAGTTATTAATGCGAGACTTTAAGGCTGTAACCAAACTACTGCCCATAATGGAGACAGCCCATACTGAGACGCCGACAGTTCCAATTATTAAAACGCCACGCGGTTTATGGAACCCAAGGGCTCACCACAGTGTCCACACGAAGTGACTTAGCTGAGGTGCGTGATGGTGGGGGTGGTATGGCCACCACAAGCAGCGGCCAGCTGGTGGGCGGGAAAATGGGAGACAAAATTAATATTTAAAAAACGGACTTTACTCTCACAAAATAAAATAAAATAAAATAAAATTATTGGGCCATATAAAAGGAAATTCAGTAAGGGCTTTTACTTTATAAGTCATACTATGCGTTAGGAGTGGAAATGCGATTGCTCGCCCAGGGATTGATAAGACCTCGCTGCGCCACTATACTCCAGTGTTCGGCGTTGGTATCTATACTGTCAACCCAGGAAATTCAGTGCACACCATTAAACCCTATTTTATTAACATCATTTCCAATTTACAGCCACGAATACCAAGTGACCCCACCTTAAGCCTGTCTCCAAGAAATTATGAACGCATCCGTCATCTCCAACATGCACACTGCCACACCAATATCGTCCATAATTATATCACCTCAATATTCATTATTATGTACAGGAGTACAAACCACAACGATCTACTACAGCAATTTCCTCCAATCCCCTGATGGCTTTCACTTCATTTACGGCTAAGGTTCCTTATGCATAATTTCCGTGCGCAACCGCACGTTTGAACAGACGGTTCATGCATAAACACTGTCTACGCGCAATTTCTGCATAAGAAATAGCGAATTATCTACGTATGTTTATGTATGAAGTCACACGGATTTGAAGAAGTGTATAAATCTGCAATTTCCATTACGCATTAATTGGTATATGAAAATTCATTGACGAAAGGAAAGTTTGCCGCAGAAAAGCGGGAACTGCACGAGATGCGCATAGCGACAATTCGCAAAACTATGTAAAGGGGCTAATAGGGGATCTCGAAAACGGGAGCATCCTACGACACGTGCTCGTCGAATGCGTTATTTTGTGATTATGCGTACTCGAGTAACGTCAATTGCGATTCACTGCTTATAAAAATTCCTCCTTCCCTGGTAGGTGAACCGAATTAGCAAGCCTCGACAAACATTATACGAAAAAATAGACTGATACTGACGAATGTCACACGTGGCGTTTTATGTCTGAAATAAATCTGACTCACATAGTAGACAAAGAAAGGTAATTTGTATTATTTAGAGCTTCCATACCGCCGCTGACGTTATATAGTATTCGTGTAGGCTAATGAAAGTAAAATAACAAGCACGGCAGTGAAGAGATCCATGAAATAGTGTACAAGAATGAGAATGTAAAACGAACAACACATACGGATGAATCAACACAAACGACACAAATGTGTATATTTCAGAAAGATATGTGAACAGGACGTGAAGTCTGTGCATTTTATTATTTATTTCTGGCTTCCATACCGTTGTATTGACGCATGTGGCAAGAGAACGGAGGTCGGATACATATGAGCTATGTCAGGGATTTTGACATGATCCTGTCCTTGATACGCAATATAAAACGGGGTTTTCTGGTTTTACTGTAGTTCGCTAAAATGACTCAGAAACCGTCCTCCAATACTGCATTCACCTCTATTAAGTAAGTAATGCTAGCAAAAAGCAAGAACGTGGTCTTAACGACATGGTAGTACAGCACTAGCAATCACCTGCTGCGGTTTATTTCCTTACGCTCCGGATACGGATACTTGCCTAGGGTGTTACGACCTCCTCTCTTCCACAATACCAAACTTGAACACCAGACAGAACGTCCTTCGGTAACTACGAAACCATTCAAATCACATACATACACAGGTCCAAACCTCTGCATCCAAAATCTAGACAACGCACCGTAACAGCAAAAAATGGGCAAGTTACAAAACTTTCTTCCAGTCATGCAATTTATATTGCTAATTGAAACACCAAGACAGATTTATTTCTCCTTAACCGATATGAAAACTAGCGGCGGCGTGTTACCAACCCATCGAAACGGTGTTCTCAGGCACGCAGCCATCTTTACAAAGGTCACTCAATTCCAGTCACTGGACTGGCACGCACAAGTGAAGACGGGCAATCCCACATCCTCGTTAGCAAGGGATTTGATTTATGCGCTCCCCGGCTAATGCTTATACACGAAACCTCTTCAAGTTGACAGGTTTGCTAAGTGTCGGGGCAGAAGGGCAGGTGCAATTGGCCGTACAATGACTACACCATTCGTACAAAGTATCTCAACGAAGCAAACGAAACCCCACACCGCTCACACTCTTGAGCGAAACGTTTCGCTTACCCACCATCGTTCCTACATATCAGACAGTATATTTTACGGTATTTTCGAACTCAAGGCAAATTGTATGCCTTTTATGAACAACTCAAAGCAAGCAGCAGTGTCTGTCAAAACGTCCTCACGCGCGCACCCTCCATTCCAGCTCACGTGACGGACGCGTGAAAATCAGGCCCAGTTTAGTACACGGAATGGATACGCATCACCTTTGAGCTCTGCTTTGCCATTCTATTCTCTGGAGTCATAAGGAACTCTATTCGTCACATTCAAGTAGGCTTGAAAATTACCTTTTCCACGTTGACGCACGGCTAAGAGCGGCCGGATCAGTCACCTACAACCAGAAAATAGTTTAAGACTGCACCACCAAGAGTTGGTCGATTGATCCTCAGGCACTGGGCCAAAATTTATGAAGCTTTGTACGCCGTCGTTATTCTTCCACTTACATAATTAAAATTGAAAAGTGGCTTTGGACGCATTTCTACTGCTTGCTATGCCCTCAGAAATGACAATAAAAATAGCATTTTCAAAAAACAATCCCGTTATTACTTCAAACTCTCCTAGTTCTACGAATTGCAAGGCCCCAACCACCAAACAACACAATAAAGTCACTGACCATGCTGACAGCCGCCTGGCTGGATAACCTTGGGTTGTTGCCATGTTGCCGGCTCCTGCACAGTTATAAGCCTGGCGGCGATCGGACGGGTTGAAGGACAACAGGCCGGAGAGGGGGAGAAAAGATACTTCCAGGAAAAGGGACAAAGTATTATATTCTCAGTTAATAAGCTATTAAAAAGCCCAAGAAAACCAGAAGGACCCGAAATGCATGTAATCTACAACGATAATGTTAATTTATCTGGAGAAAACATATTTGCTGGAGAGCTCTAATAGTCACTTTATGGAAACTGGTCTAGAACTGTGGTATCCAAACTCAAGAGCATGAAACTCCGGGGGGGGGGGGGGCCCCCCCCAACCCCCCTTTTATTTTTTTTTTTTTTTTGGCATTTTTTCCCCCCCCACCCCACCCCTTGTTCCCCCCTTTTCTCTT
>Ga0136643_10009613_pt1 | contig 14233 bp, 10 predicted proteins | sample TergutLab28metaG_FD_96883 | JGI IMG/M metagenome (GOLD analysis project Ga0136643, IMG submission 96883) | Labiotermes labralis P1 segment gut microbial communities from Petit-Saut dam, French Guiana - Lab288 P1 (version 3) (version 3) | ecosystem: Host-associated > Arthropoda: Insects >... | reverse complement strand
TCTGGGTTGTCAGTAAGTTGCCTGCTTTTTGTGCAGGCTGGACGGTTTTTGGCTTTTGTTCCTGTCCTGTTCGCATTTTTTTTTTTTTTTTGGCCAGTAGAATGAATACTTGTCATGATCACTTAATGACTGATGTTAATTTTGTGCTTGTGTGTGTTTACTGGCTATATTCTTCTGCTCTCTCACACTCTCTGCTATGTTAAGGTTGACTGTTCATCTCTGTCAGCTGCCAGGATGTGTGGTTTCCCACTGTCCACCGTTCTTTCTCCCTCCCTCTCACTGTCTACTGTCTTGGTATTTGCTATATTCAGTTTAGTAGCTACTGCCTGAGCCAAATACCTAACTGCTAAATGTTGTGTAGTCCTACTATTTGCTTTGTGTTTCACATTCACAGTCATTCTGAGTGTCCCTGTCCATCCAGATGTGGAAAAGTGTCGTACTTCTGCATTTTCATTTTAATCACATAAAGAATGATCTCCATTGTGTACCCATTTTTTTGTGCAAGCCGTTGGTTGTTTGTGTAATGTTGATTGTACATACTGCAGTTATGGTAAAGTAAATCTCTGAAACTGAACAAATTGTGTGAATATTCTGCAACATCTTTCATACTCCGGACCTGGCTGTGCTGTCTGGCTGCTGTTTCACTTCATAAAAATAATGATGCATTTTTTTCGTGTGGGTTATTTCTAAACTTGTTGTGAAGGTCAGCATCACATATAATTTCATCTTTCTTTGGGAAATATGTGATTGTGGTTTTATAATATTTAATGGTCATGATCTTTGAATTAATAATCTCATTATTGGAATATTGTAGGAACCTGGTGTCATCCATAATAATGTGAGTTTGTTGAATGCTACAATTTTCAGTGAGAAGGCACACAGCTTTAATGGTGAAACAGTGTGTAATAGCAGTCTTATGTTAGAAGGCTTTTAACTTCTGACATGTGGCAAGTCAGTTTCAAAGTGTATCTTACACAGAGATTGGGGGAATTTATTCTGTAAACCTTCATGGTGAGAGGCAGTAATGTATGATTTGTGGACTGTGCATCAACAACTACAGTGTAGCCTTGGAAATACACGTATATCATCATCATTTTAATGCAGATTTTTAAGTAGTGGTCCAAGTCATTGTACAAGAAGGCATGATGGGAAAACATAGACTAACTTACAAATCTGAGAATGCACAGTAGACTCTGTGTGCTGCTAGAGCTGTGTGCTGTGTAGTGATAACACAATGACAGTGAGCTACCAGTATGAAGTGGCATCTTCCACTAGTGGGGGTTTCACCCGCCTTCTTTTTATGTGGCGAGGGAGTCTGTACAAACTCATCTATCGTGAATTACTCCTCTTTCTGGCTGCATTTGGCATACTCAGTGCACTCTACCGACATGCCTTTACTGAAGAACAGAAGCGGCAAGTACTGAGATATCATGCTTTGATACATAATAAAATGCAAATTTAAATCTTGGTGGGAGGCCCAAACTTACATTAGGTAATTTTTTGATGTCCCCCCCCCCCCCCTCCAGGTGAACATTTTGTTTTTTGTATGTTTCTCTTCGTAGTATGCATGTTAATACTTCACTGAATGACGTGATTTATTGGTTAGCATTCCTGATTCAAATTCAGGCTATTCTAAATGAGTTGAATTTTCCTTTGTTGGTAGAATATGAGTGCTGGGATAGTACCTTAAACAGGCAGTAACAATTTTCTCCCACATTGTTATCAGTTTTCATTAATACCATGTATCCCTTGCATAATTCAATAAGCAAGTGAAATGTATTATTGGTTTTAAAATAAATTATTTTTTGTGTTACCTAGCAATGGATCACATCACAGAAATACATACTACAGAGGGTTCAAAGCAGGACTCATACAGCGTACTTTTCGTTTGCATAGATTGCTTTGTGGTGGTGATGTTGTCATTATCATCGTCATCATCATCGATGTATTCGATGTCGTTTATTGGTGTGTTTGTAATTTTTGACAGTGTTTTTTTTTTTCATGCATCACAGGCTTGTTTATTATGTGTGGCCATGCCAGAGTTCACATACTTATCTCCACAGATTCATTAGTTATTGCCATGAAACTGAAAGCTGAAAAACTTCACATGGTCACCATGTTGTTATTTTGCATTCTGTAGAAATTGTGTCTGAACAGACATACCATATGTTTCCAAGATCTACTACTGCACATCATTTTTGTGCCCAAAAATTGTTAAGATTCTCCTGCCTCATGAGTTGGTGTGTCTGTCAGTGTGTTATTACTGACTGTGTAACATTTTGCTTTACATTTGCACAAGTTTGAGGCCCATTTCACTTTGCAAGATCAGTAAACCTTTTGAAGACCGACCTTTGTCGGAACTGTATGAGTATATGAAACTTCATTCCTACCCCGCAGAGAATACAGTCCGTCCCTCCATTGCAAAGATGAATCATTTAATGCTTGTTAAGGAAGTAATCAGTGTTTAGTGTGAGAATCATACAAAACATAAGTACTCTGTATGAGCACCATGCAGTGTTTCTGAATGCTGTGGCATGTAGTACATATTGACAGTGATTTTTTGTGATAGTGTATGATGGTATGGCACCTTGTATTGGTGTGGATGCATTAGGTGAATATTATAAATTCAGAACTTAGGGAAGAGAAGATCTTATGTGTTTTATTTCCATAGTATTATCACAATATGAGACAATAACAACCCTATTTTAAATATTTTCATATAAAGACATTGGGCATATTTAGCTTTACTTGCTGTCAAGGAGTGAGTTCCATCGCCTTTTTTTGTCACAGAGTACTGGCATTTTTTCCTGCTCAAAAATGCTGCGTATATTATTGCTGGGCATTGATGTGTCCCAAAACGGGACTGATTTTTGCTGACTCCTTGTAGGGTGATTTCTCTTGTGGTGTGACTCCATAAGCTAAAGAGTGTCCAGTGCAGGATGTTATTTGAGTTACAGAACACAAGACATTTTGTGTCATAGTTTCATAACTATCATCTTCACTTCTGTCACCTTACCTAACACATTCTTTACATTCACTTTGGCCCTGCCCTCACTTTTTTACTGGTGTGATGGTAAAGCTACTTGATGTAAGAAGAAATAAATTGGTTGCTTCATTGTTTCATTGTGTCGGATTCATTAAGCAAACCAAGCACTGCCATACCTTCTGTTATAATTTTATTTTTTTGCCATACCTTTACTTTTAGTATGTTGGTAAAGTCAAGAATTGTTTTAAAGTTATTGACCATGCTTTGGCTCAGGTGGTTAGTTGCCAGCTTTCCACCCCAGAGACCCATGTTGGATTCCAGGCCAGAACATGTGGGATTTGTGATAGATAAATTTGCTTTGGTATGGGGTTTTTTATTGCCTTCTTTTCCACCATCAGTATCATTCCACCTGTTCCATATTCATGTTTCATTCTTATAACACTGATGCTACATGATATTAGGTATTGACGTCATTGTACTTCGACTCTTACAATTGCTGTGATCCTAATCTGCCTGGGAAACAGTACAACATCCAAGTCAGGGTAGATGGTTTCCTGGTCAGTATATTAACCTGGGACCTCCCATGTAAGAAGCAGGAATATTAGCTGCTCAGCATGTGATGTAGTAACATGTTAAAATGGAGTCCTATAATTTCTGCCATTGCCTTGAATAAATGGGAAGGGCTCTCCATGTACATGGTTGTACTGTCTAGAAATTTTCCTGGATGACATTGCAGGGGAACATCAACGTGAATTTGGTATATATTGCCTTTCACAGAGACCTGTTAACAGAGGGAATCCATTGTGGCTATGTATTGGCTTCTCAGATGTGTTTGCAAAATTGTGAAAAGCGACTGTTAGCTGCATCATGTCCATTTGTCCGCATGGAACAACTCAGCCCCCACTAGATGAATTTTCATGAAATTTGATATTTTAGTATTTGTAGAAAATCTGCTAAGAAAAATCAAGTTTTATGAAAATCTGACAAAAAAAACAGGTACTTTACAGGAAGACCAGTAAAAAATTTTTGATTATTTTTCACTCAGTTCTTCTTAGAATGAGAAATGTTGCAGACGAAAGGAGTAGAGGAAATCAAAATACACATTTCGTGTTCAATCTCCTTCTTCTCTCTCTCTCTATCTCTCTCTCTGTCTGTCCATATATATATATATATATATATATGAAAATTCTGCTGTTTGTGAGATAGCGTGGAAAATTTGTAGATCCGGACAGGCCACAGATGACAATATGGCACATATGCATTGCATGCTTGATACCTAATGCTACAAACACAGACTAAGAATATGTTATACTTACTGCTTTTCCACTGCAACAATGGTTGCACGAACGTGCTTCAGTGTTTCATTATATGTACATTGCCCATCTTGTTTAGAATTAAAGTGAGTCAATAATAACTGCCCTAACTGCCCAAAATGATCTGAGATTGAATGTTCCTGAAGTTGAGTATCATTTTCTTCAGTTGAGATAGGAATTGCTGTTAAAATTAAGAAGAAATAGAAAAGGTATTTAAATGAAGTATGCATTCATGTTATGCCCATCAGCGAAAGAATGCATAAAAACTTCAAGTGTGTACTTCATGGAAATAGAGCAGTAAATAAGAGAACTTTGAAAACTCAGGGACTGATCTGCACATACATCAGTAGGATGATACATGTGAGGGGCAGTTACAAAGTAATGCCTTATATATTTTATTGTATGTTATATACAGTTTATATGTAGAAAAATTTCATAACATCATTTATACATAGAAACATTTCATAACATCTGTGCCATCACCAAAAAAAGAGGCATTGTTATTTGCAGTGTTGCCTCCATCTTTGTCAACAGTCTTTTACTGCTTTTGAACAATTGCATCTATGTCCAGTCAGTAAAAGTTACTCTCATTTGTTTGCAACAAATGGTTCACATCCTTCTGCAGTGCCTCATCATTCAGTTATTGGTGTTTTAGCAGGCTATGCTTCAGAGGACGAAACATGTGACAACCTGATTGTGCTAGGTCAGGACTGTAGAGTAGATTTGGCAGTGGTGTCTGTCCAAATTTTGTGATGGTCTCAGTGGTGTGTACACATCTCTGTGGCTTGGCATCATGGAGGTGCAACATCTGACATTTTTCTTGTGGTACAAACCCAACAAACACCAGCATTCAGACTTCTTAATGTTTTATTCTACCATTACAATTCACTTTTGTTTACTGAGACAGGAAGTTTACATGATTAACACCTTTCTTATCTCAAAAGGCTGTAGCCATGATTTTTCCTGCTGATGGCACACTGTTGAACTTCTTCCATGCAAATGTCGTGTGGCATCATTCTGTTTATTGCCAGTTGGATTCAGGTTCAGAGTTGTGCACCTGGCTGGGATACTCCAAGGTCTTTGCGTGTTGGTTGTCACAAATACTGAAAGATGTGAGGCAAGAGCAGCAGTCACCACCGATATTTTGTATTGAAAAGATATGGGGGTGAGGTTTCTTGCATTGTATTGTATTTTATTTAAACACTCCATAAATACATAAAAAAGCAGTATGTTGGATGCAGAACATGTCAGTAGAAACACACATGGTACAACAAAGTGAACATGAATAATAAAGAATAAAATACATAGTATCGTATGTGGAAACAAAACTTGTTGGTTCCAAGTCAGGTTCAAATATAGTTTTTACATACACAGTAACATTATACAAGACCAAAATACCACAAAGAATAAATACTTTAAAATATAGTTATAAATATGTGTAACAAAAAAGCTGTTAGCTATAAGGTCCTGTCACAAATTGTCATGGGGTATGCACCCTGGTTCAACTTATAATGTTGACTACAAAAACCCATTAAATGCTTCAGCCTGCAAATGGAGAAGCAGCATATGACTATATTAAAAACATTGATTGTTGTGAAAAGACAGAATTTCTATCATAGGTGATCCACTTGTTTCCCATTCATCATTAACATACTCTGTAGAAACCTTGACATTTGTAGTGACATCCAATCGGCTATTTGATCTGGATGTTCTGAAATATCTTTGGAGTCTAATTTGATGGAAACGGCTTGCAAAGTAGAAGTCAGTGTTGGATATATTTTTTATGTCATTCCACTATCCTTCTAGGTACCTACAGTAAGTACATCCATGGTGAAGAATATTATTTAAGTCTTTTGGTTTGTTATGCCATTTTGACTGATTAGTAATTACTGACAGTTTAAAGGACTGCATTATCCCTCATCTTCAGGGTTATGCAGCCCAAGAAGAGTAAACATGATGTAACATGTCGGAAGACTTGAATCTGCTGAAAGACCACTGTCATAACCTCAGTGTCACATATAAGCACATATAAGCCCAAAGTGAAAAGTACCCAAAGGGAAAGAGAAAAACATGCTGAAGGTGATCTGTGTGTAACACGTGTATAGGATGAACTCCCTTAAGAGGCTGAGTACAGTAATGATACAGTTGATGAGTGTGCTGCATTATTATATTCAGGCAGGATGAGGCTGCTTTGAAAGAATAAATCTGATTAAAAAGTATGACCTGTCATTTGTCTCTTTCCTCTTACAAAATAACAACACAAACTGAGAATCTAATGATTCACCCTGGTACATGAAATGTGGAATGTTTGTACCTGTATTTAGAAAATCCTGCCTGCAATGGAAAAGTATTCAGATCCCTTAGAGTCTTGTTAAAAGGAATTTTAGTTCATTGCACATAATGTGGAAGTTTTGCATTGGCATGTAACTATGATTACATTATGTTGGGTACTTTAAAGGTTGCCTCACATTTGTAATGTAATTAATTTAAAAAATAATATTATGCTTGAATTGTATTAGAGATTTGGGTCCTACTTCACTTTTGTCTTGTGATTTTGTTGTTCTCATGACATGGCACAGATTGAGTGGTAGCCAGTTATCAGCTCTGCAGGCAGATTTCTTTTACGTGTTGAAGTTCAATGCAGTATCATGTTATACTTGTTGTTTTGGGTTCTTTTGTTAGGTTTGTTGTTGTGGCTCAGACTGTGCCTTTGTGTGTGTGAGAGTGTGGTTAGAAGTGCCAAGATTTGTTGCTTTATTTAGCTGCAGCAAACTCAGGGTCCAGTACACTTCCTTGCAATAAAAAATGAACACTCAGTTCCCCCTCTGCCAGCACATCAAGCCATTTAATTTGGAGTAGTGTAAGGGAAAGGGTTTGTGCATGCATGCGTGGCACACATTTGCTTGCCTTGTTAATATGAAAATAACAGAAGGATTAAGAAAATTATATGCTGGAGAGATTCATAATTAATACTCTCACCTAATGTTGTGAACTAATTCTACAGGGCAAACTCCATCTTAAGAAGCTGGTAATAATGCAGTTAGTTAAGAATTTGTGCACCTTTTATGGTTATTTTTACCAGATTCAATTGCTAAATCCTAACCTGAGCTACTTGAATCCAATCCAGAATTACACACCTCTTTACTTAAGATCTGTCTTAATACAGGCCTCCAACTTACTCGTAGGTTTCCCAGGTGGCTTCCGCCTTTCAGGTTGTCTGACTAAAACTTTCTTGGCATTTCTTGTTGACCATATGCAAGCTGCATATCCTACTGATCGCATATTCCTTGGTTTCATGACCTTACTAATATTTTATGGGAGTACAAATTAGTAAAGCACCTTATTGTGGTTTTTTGTACATTCTTGTTAGCTTAGCTCTTCACAGCCTTCCCCTCTCCCCCCAGGACACCCTGTATTCTTCCATCATAGTAAGAGACAAAGTTTTGCACTCATTGAACAGGTCATTGTCATCATTATCTCATCTTGGATTAGTCTTGTGCCTGACCTCTTCCACCCACATGAGTGTATTTAGCTTGCCACCTTAATGTTGGGTGCCCCATGTTCATGTGTTTTCATGTTTGTAAGATATATCTTGTTATTGAGGTCCATGTTTTAAAATTCCGTGGAACGTGCATGGCATTGTTTTATGTTACAAATTTTCAGTCTTCTGTACTAACTGGCCAGTTGACTCCCCTACATGCTCTCCCCCCTTCTCTCTCCCCCCCTCTGGCCAGTTGATTGCCCCACATTCTCTCTCCCTCCCCCTCTCTTTCTCCCTCCCCTCCCTCCCTCCCTCCATGGGGCGGAGCCCTTCTTGATAATTAATAGTTATTTAGCTAACTGAGAAATTCTCTTTGAGGAACCCACAGATCATTCCTGCTTATTTCCGTTCTGAGCAAGATGAATCCATTCCACAATTTCCCGTTCTGTTTCTTTAAGATTTGTTTGAATAGTGCCCTGCCATTTATGCCTGGGTCTTCCAAGTGTTCCCTTACCTTCAGATTTTCCAAACAAAGTTTATATGCATATGTGTTATCTGTGTGTGCTGCATAACTTACCCATCTCACTCTGCTTGATTTTAAATATCCTAACGATAACTGGTAATTTATATAAATTATGAAGTTCTGCACTGAATAATTTTTTTGTTTGTCCTGTTACTTCCAACCCTCTTAGGTCCAAGTGTTCTCCTAAGCACTCAGTTGTCAGTCAAACTTAGTATGTGTAATTCCCTCAATGTGCGAGACCATGCTTCATGTAAGATGGGGCAACAGTACTTCAATTCTGTATATTTCAGTGTTTGTGTTTTTAAATAGGAAGTGGGAAGACTAGGCTCTGGACTGAATGGTAGCAAGCATTGCATGAGTTCAGTCTGTTCATAATTTCTTCATGAATGCAGCATTGATATGCTTTTGTTCTCAAATGTTTGAACTTTGCCACACTTTCGAAGGATGTGGTTTTGTCATGCAGTCTGTTTACAAAACATGAAAATATCTCATCATTTACTTACAGACCAATCTCCTTACTAGCGACAACATATAACATATTGATAGTAATCACTGTGGAGGCATTAGTTCAGAAGGTGTTATTTTAAAAGAATGTATTGATTTTATAAGATGTGAGGATTTTGTGGTGTTTTAAGATGTAGATTGTGGTGTTCTGGGTTCAGATGCATATTAGGTTACCAGCGTATAAGAGCAACCTGATGTCCCTGAAGAAGCAGAGACAACAGGTTTGCACAAAATACTTTCAACTGTTGTATGAAACATGAATGTTAGACCTTGAATCTTCAACAGCACTGCTGAAAACCTTGATTCTCACAGACAGGACTGTGTCATGGCCCAGGAGACCACAGTCCAAATAATGCTGCCTTGTTTCCTACAGTAATAGTACGTATAGGAATGCAAATTGAAACTATACAGAATACATCAGTATAAGCACTGTTGTGTTTCCACATGTATTTGTGTGGACAGTTCTTGTTGATAACCAAAGTGTATGAAATAAGATCCATATTAAGGACATGGAAACATGTAATTGTTATTTTATATTATCAGAGTGGCAGTGGATGTTCATATGGAATACAATTATTTTTCAAGGCTTTTTTTGGGTGAGAGTGGGAGGGCGAAGTGTTGTTTACATCATTATGTTTTACATTAATTTATTACAGATGCATATCTGCTGTTGTATATGTAGCCCTTTAAGTGCAGTATACCTTTACAAGCCCATGTCTGTGCAATGTGACTTTTTCTTTCACACAGCCCTTTCTGATGTGCATGGTTTCAGTAACTTATGAAGTCATGTATTGTGGGTTGCATTGTCTGACAGATGATATGTGACATTGCGCGTGCTTGAGAGAATAATTTTTTAAATATTGCAATGTTGCATTCACTCCCTTTCTTCCACCTGAAGTACAGTATTTTGTGGAAGCCACAGGGAATGCAAGTTACACACAGCATATCTTAGCAACAGAACAGTTTCATGAAAGTAATGAATGGGTGCACAAACTACATAAGTACAAATGAATTTGGCTGCACTTACAGTAATTGAGGTATACAAATAACCTCATGACCATTTCACATAACCAAAATAACTGGTGGGTGTCACAGAGAAGAAAACTAGAACACACACACACACACACAATCCTATTACTTACAATGCATGGGACACTGCGCAACAAGTAGCTGCAAAACCACGCCTAAACAGAATTTCACAACCTTTTTTGGTCACCTACAGAAATCAAGAGTAATGCAGTTGGTAGGATAAGGGAAGTAGCTGGGTAAGGGGAAGGGAGGAACAGCACTTTGCTGTGCCTCAAGCTATGACATAGCATGTTGTGCTGTCAGCAGTTAATTTTCCTTCTATTTAATTAATGTTTGTCATGTAAAAATGTTTCAAATTAGTCTTTTAGATTTTGAAGAGCTGTCTTGTATGTAGTGTGAAATTCTCCGACTAGTGGCCCTTATTTGTTACTGTAGAAAAATGATAAAAGTTTACCTTTGTGTGTGGTAGCAGTTGTATTGCATAAGTGTAAATCAAAATTAAATTTGCCAGATTTCATCAGCATTCTTTGAGTTATTTAAAAAATGGAAACACTGACCAGTCGGATAGAGGAGAGCCATCACTTCACCAGTGTCCGTTCATTTTGTGCACTTCATGTCAAGAAATGTTAAAGTGCCTCTTTTCAATCTGTCATATTTCACAGCAGCAACATTTTGAAGCTATAATTATTTATTGTGTTGCTCTTGCATATAACTGTTTTTAGGCATTGTAATCTAATTTTGCAAGCACTCATTTTTATCTGAGCAATTACATATCTTGTACATAGATCCACAGTTCAACTATATTTTCTAGAAAAACCTCTGAAAATATAAAGAGCCTAGATATGAATGAAATTTTACTGACAGGATATTACACTTGCTTAAATTAAACTCAAACCTGGTCTCAGAAAGAATTCTCAGTGTATGTACAGAATGATTTTTGAGCATGCAGAGTGGCAACATTTTGTCTAGATACATGAATGTTAGTTAATGCTATTCAGGTCCATTGCCTGATTTTAGGGGAGTGAAAGAATCTGATGTGAGTTGTGTGTAGGCTTTAAAGGCTGTAGGATTATATGAGTATTTATTGCTTGGGTTACAAAAATAGACAAACATTTTGTTTTAGAAATACCAAGATTTAAATTTAAAGTGGGCAACTTGAACTGCATGTAAGCATAACATAGTGGTGCATTGACAGACAGTTTTATTAATAAAATGGGGGATGTTGCCAAGGATAGTAACTGACATAACATAGCTTCCACTTCTTGAAGCTAATTTTAATTAGTTGCCCCTGCATGTCTGTTACTGTAGCTTTGGAGGTATTTAGATTTAATTTCTATAAAAAGGGGCAATTATATTTGTATTGTTTAATGAGCTAGTGAAATGACCATTTATAGGCTTTTTAACAACTGGGGTTGATTTCCTGGAAGGATCAAGTGGCAGGATTTGTGCCATATGAAACAAGAGGGTCATTAAGAAAGAATATTTTAATTTTTTCATATTTGCAGACTGAATTACTCCATTTAATTTGGTGGAAATAAGCTTGAATATATAAGCACATTATTTCATGATGCCATCAAAAATAGTGCAGAATGTCCCTTGTTTTATTGTGGGGTTGGAGAGGGGGATTGTTGCTTTTATGGATGGTTGAACTGTACGTATTGCTTCTGAACTGCATGCTGTTTAGACAGGGATAAATGTCTGAGTAAGCATGTTGTGTCCCTTGAAGATGGGGCCGTTATGTTGTCCTGAAATGTCCGTATGAAATTGTCAGTACTCACTGAATAATAGCCCAGAAGAGCACAGTTCTTAGAAATAAGAAATGTCCAAGGTTTTAACCTGTTTTGGATACATAGAATGTAAATAAATTAAAATTTTAAAATGAACATTTTTACCTTGACATAACTCCAGTTGTGAGACCCAGAAATTTTTGTCATGTAGTAAGTAGTAATGAGTACTGATGAAAGTGAAATAGTTGTATCTTACAGCAGAGTGTTGACTATGAATGTTAAGTATTCAGATTGCCAGTTTTCAAAATGAAAGTCTACTTAAAAATATTTTTTAATATTTGAGAACAATTTGACACTGTATAGTACATGCGGTTTTGCACCACCAGGAAGAAACTCCGGTTAGAAATGTGTTTGTTTTCATTATATTATATTGCAGGTGGGCTGGGATAGTGCAGTTGGTATAATGACATGCAACATGCTGGATGTTCTGGAGATCGAATCCCACTGTGGGTGAGGTTTGCTGCACCTCACCAGACCGGCCCTGGGTCCCAACCATGCTACTGTAGCATGGGTACAGGGTCTCTTTCTTGGGGATAAAGTGGCCGGGGAGTGGCTTTGATTACCCACCCATGTCTAGTACCGAGATTATAGAAAGAGTAGAGCTGTGCTTGTACTCCCCATCTGGGCCTTTGTGGCCTGTTGTAGGGTGAATATTACCTCCCCCCCTTTGGGGGGGGGTCATGTAAAGATGAGATACTACTATGGGGGTATATCAGTGCAATGTACTGCTTTTTTTTCCCCCATCAGTTGTTCAAAAATATTAATGTAAACTAGATATCCATTAATTGTTTAAGGTAATCACCTATTATGGTATTCCAGTTTTGTTATCCAAAGTGGTAATATAGGCCAGGCCTGTCTCTAATCACTTCATACACCTGACCCTTTCCTCTTCATAGCACTGAAATTATTTTTGTGTACAGTTTAATATATTACACCAGTTGCAGTGTTCTACGAATGAGTGATTTAAATAATGAAAGATACGGTGATCACAGAGCTTGTTTTCCCATGGATTAAGAATTATTGTATTACAAGTTGTATGTACTGAAAGGAAGGGCATTTAATTGTACTGGAAGAAAACACAACTGTAATAATAACTCATTGTTTTCATGTGTGTAGTAGCATATGATGTGAATGTGAACACTGGTTGAATGAATTGGCAAGTCTTGCGCAAGTAAAAATAGCGGCAGTCCTCCTCTTTACACATTCTGTCATAACAAGTGCAGTGTAAAATGTTAGCTTTATTCATATCTTAAGAAGCCCACGTTATAATGCATTAAAAATAGAACCAATGATTGACTGAAGCCTGTGTAGTAATGGAGGACGGTGATGTAACCAGTGAAGTTGTCCCTGCAGAATAGCACAGCAGATCATGGAAGCATATGGGGAGTGAAGGTTTAGATCCGTGCATTCCGGATCTGTGCAATAGATGAAGGTTTTCATGTTCACACTAATGGCCACTTTGCATGAAGAGAATGAGCCACTGTTGCCCTTTGAATAGGAGGTAGGCCCCCAAGCCAGTCTGGACACTTAAGAGTAGAGAAAAATTTCTTGCCCATGCTGGAAATGGAGCCCATATTCCTTGGTTGCTAAGTCTGTATCCAAGGTACTGAATCAGTTGAGCTATCCCAGCTCTAATGGAGAGAGATGGGGAAGGAAAATTAATTCATATTAACTTCAAAACTAAATATTATTATGTATCCTTCACCTTGACTAGTACATTATTTCTCAAATTATATGAATATTTACTTTTGAAACTGTTTTTCATACATGTGGCAATCATTTGATCCCTTTTTTACTGAGTGGAGTATGCCATTGAATTTATCAGAATAGATACATGTTCTGTGGTAAAAACTGACAGCTGTCAGATGGTAGTACTATGATAAATGCCTGTACATGTTCCAGCATAGACAGACAGCTCATTAAAGGATGTTGTTTAGTTACTTCCAAACTACAGGCCATTGTCCACAGTTGCTTCAACTGTTTGGTGTTGGAGGAACCTTGTTTTACTGACTGTTCAATTACAGTTGTATTAACCAAGAGTTATTTCTCTTAAATCTGCTGAAATGTTATTTGGACTGTGATAGCTTCATGTCAGTATCACCACCCATGGATTCATAATTGCTGTAATACTAAGTATTTCCATGGCGCTTTAAAAAAAAAAAAAACTTAAAACTCTGTAAACAAAATATCAAGAGTGTGGAGGGTAGAGTGCTTTAGTCATGTAGTAGGTCTAGAGTGCCAGCTTTGGCCCATAGACCTACTGCGTCGGTCAAGGAGTATACTTTCCTTGGGCTCTCCAAGCCCACTGCATATATGCAGTGATAATAGCTGTACCTTCAGCCTGTCCCATTTAAAACACTAATATGTGGTGCTAGCAGTCTAGTTTTAGCCTAGTTTCCATCCTAAAGAAAGGTACTGAATAAGCTCTTGAGATTACCTTGCTATGTGCATATGCACTGCATTTCAAATTTTGAACCATTTTACCTCTTTCTAGACCGCCTCTGTGGTCTAGTGGTCAGAGTTTCTGGCTACAGATACAGAGGTCCCGGGTTCGATCCCCGGCGCTACCAGATTTTCTGAGTAGTAGTGGGTCTGGAACGGGGTCCACTC
>Ga0136643_10009606_pt1 | contig 14237 bp, 10 predicted proteins | sample TergutLab28metaG_FD_96883 | JGI IMG/M metagenome (GOLD analysis project Ga0136643, IMG submission 96883) | Labiotermes labralis P1 segment gut microbial communities from Petit-Saut dam, French Guiana - Lab288 P1 (version 3) (version 3) | ecosystem: Host-associated > Arthropoda: Insects >... | reverse complement strand
TGTGTGTGTGTGTGTGTGTGTGTGTGTGTGTGTGCGTGTGCGTGTGCGTGTGTGTGTGTGTGTGTGTATGCACACACAGCATGTACACAGCATATATAGACAGGATCTCGAAACCTCACAATTTGTGTTGTAATGTGTGTGCACATAACGTATGTTACAATTATATCAGTGTTATTTTTTCTGTGGGCCGGGTAGCTCAGTCGGTGTAGTGACTGACTACGGGCTGGACGGTCCGGGATCGAATCCCGGTGGGGACGAGATTTTCCGCCCATTCAGACCGGCCCTGTGGCCCACACAGCCTCCATATACGATGGGTACCGGGTCTTTTCCGGGGGTAAAGTGCGGCAAGGGCGTGCTGCTGACCACTCACCCCCATCTAGTGCCGCGGTCATGGAAGAGTATAGCTATACATCTACCCACCCTGTGGGCCACACCTGGCCTGTAACAGGATCACTTTACATGTACCTTTGTTTCTCTCTACACGTTTCATTTTTAGTGAAATGCCATCTGCAGACAATTAAAAATATAGAAAGAGAGATAATTAAATAAAACAAATTAAATTTGTATTTTTTCAGATAGCTGAGATTCTCAGCTTTACATGATTAGAGTCGTAAAAGCCGAAACTTGATAAAACATAATGCGGATTTTGATGTCACAGACATGGGATAAGGCCTGTTATAACAAACCTTCGTAATACCAGCATGTCGTATGCATGTATGTGGGAAGCGACCACGGGGATTGATTTCACACACTTCACAGGACATTAAATTTAACACATTTTGATTAATGATTACCAGACAATCAAACCAGCTCATTGGCTAATATATCGATTACCGTTAAAATGTTCCACGCTAAACCACCCGGAGCGTGAACTGTTAACTCCACCCACTCTACTATATGTGGCTAGAATACCTGGAGTTTTTACAGTTTTCTGCTCCGCGCTTGTGGAAAGACCAATTGAAGTATAATATGAAATGATTTCTTTCATGTGTGCGTCCTCTAGGCCATCTATTCTTCTCTCTTAATCCATTCGTTTTGTCCACCTTCCTTCTTTTCTTTCTTTGTTGCTTCTGCCCTTCCTTCATTCTTCACCGTTATCTCTGTAAACTGAAAAGTAAGGAAAATCAATCACAACCACTTTCCTTGGTACCTTGCTGTGTAATTTATTGCGACATTGTCCATTTCTTTAAAAAGCCGATCGCTTAAAGATGTTCTGATTACAGTACTGAATTCAGGTAAGTCTGTGTACTTTATAGTGCGCAGTCCCGAATATGCAGGTACCGCCTGTGTAAGGTAGTGACAATTCCATTAATACCCTTGGACAGTGCATGAGAAAGGCATAACGATCTAAGAGTCTCATAGTTTGCTAAATTATATATGTTGTAATATACATATAAATATACATGTATATATATATATATATATATGTGTGTGTGTGTGTGTGTGTGTGTGTGTGTGCATAGTTTCACTGTGCGATAGGAACTGGCGCAACTTGTTGCGGCGTTTGCAGCGTGCTCTTTTAGGCTACGTAATGGAGAACCGAAATATTGTGATTCCATTCCCGGCAATGGAAAGAGATTGTTCTTTACTCTATAGTGACATTCTGTCCTTGAGTTTCACTCAGCTTCCTATTTAGTGGGTTACCATGTGTTATTTTGAAGAGGCAAAAGCAGCCGAGGCTTGTGACCACGTGCCTCCATCCATAACTTGGGTAAAAATGAGTAAAATTTACCTGAAGTCGGGCTGTGCTCTTTTGATGTGCACAGAGTTAAGTTTACATTGATCGAACAACATCCTTAATTACCGTTTTACTTTGAAAGAGTAGAAACAACGTACACCCAACTTGTTGTTTTTGGAATGATTTATAGCATGTGGTCGGCAATCTTAGGACTTGCCATGGCATTCCATTTTATTGCATATGACTGTAGAATATACTGATGACGCAGTACATAAGGGTCTTGTGGTCAGTGCACATGATTACATAAAAGTAAATATACTAGTGTATATATATACAGACACACACAAACACTCGTGAATTTACTTCACAGATTTAAAAAGTTAAACTTTTATTTCATATTTACTGTTATTCAAAAATATTTGCCTAATTTCATTGAATAGGTACTATGTTGATTCACCGCATTCTTTAGTGGTATGTCTGACAGTAGGTGTCCATGGGTGAGGCCTGCCTTAAAAATTGAAGAAATGCTGATTGTAGCATGCAAGTGTGAACTAGGAACAAATTTTAGTGTTCTGAACTTTATGACCATAAAAGTCTGTTCTTGCAATGTAAGTGCTGCCAAGTGTTACGAGAATTTTATTCGCGAAAGTGTGATAGCGTTCAAAGTTATAGGTAGACTCCAAAAATTAATAATGCTGTGTTTTACCCTAATATCATAATTCAGATTGCCATTATTTGGTATTCCGTTATCTCTGTTTCTATGAGCACCGCAAAGTGAACCATGCCATTTGTTAAATAACTGTGGAGTGTTCTGATTTAATTTTTCCTCCTATGAAAACCTCTGGACCATGAAGAAAATTGACTCCATCTACGTTGCCTAATGCGACAACATGTGTACTTCAGCGTTTGTCAATCACGTAGTGAGATGGAAGATTACAAAAGGGTTTCGAGAAATGAGAATCAGCTAATATTTATTTCAATGATATACTTATACAGCTGGCTCAGTTTCGCTTCAAATTTATTCAAACTAATTTATCTTGTTCTCGACGCTTCGTACTGAGATCTTTAAGACAAGCCGTGATCACAATAAATACGATAGTCGTGATCCTTGTCTAATCAGATAAATGTAACACTATTCATTTTCTCTTACTATATTAAAATATCCATTTGGTTTCGCAAATGAGAAAACCAACTCCCCTTTCACAGACGTACGAATACCCACTCCATTCTGTAGGCACGTCTGTAACCTGTATTATCGCCAAATCTGGCTACGTGTTTCGTCCTGTGTAGTAATTCTCTTGCAATTCTCTTCAACACATGCAATTGGCATGTAACAAACTACGACGATTTTTATGACAATTTGAAATACCAAAGTTTACATAAAAATCGTACAATATTTGGAATGGATAATTAAAAGGTAAAGTTTTAAAAAACTAAGCTTTAAAATAATTTTAAATAACATTGAGCTGTACGTACATTTACATGCTAAATTCTTCTAATAATGTTTGTTTCTGCAGGGCACTGTCTTATTTTCACCATATCGCTAACTACATTACACTTCAGCAGTCAGACGTTCGTCTTGTTAGTCCCTGAACGTTAAGGCAAGCTTATTCTTTCAGGCGTTCGTAATTCCCGAGTCGGAATGTTTTCTTTCACTGTGGATTTATTATGCTTTTATCCCCGTCTACGAGTATATTCCTATGTAAAATGTTTCTAGGCATTAGTCCCTTCTCGAGTACTGTGGCGCGGTACATGACAGCAGTTACATGACAACAGTTACATGACAACAGTTACATGACAGCAGTTACATGACAGCAGTTACATGACAACAGTTACACGCTCCACTACAGTAACGAACTGGCGCATAAAAATGCAAGGTCTTATGAATGCCATAAATGCAAGTCATCGACTGCACAGTGTTAGTGATGTCATTACTTTCAGCCTTTGCAAGTACATATAAAACAAAAAATTTGCCTTCAATTAGAGTTGTTCAAATACGCTTGACCCCAGTCCTTCTGTACCTATAGAATACCTCGTCTGAGATAATGAAATTCCATTTTTTCATGTGGATTAACCCCTTCAACTGCGACTAGCAAACAACGCTGGAGGAATTCAGTCTGTAGAGGGCGTTCCTGCTGTTACAATTATAGCCTGTGCTACATATCTAAAACGAAAAATCGAAAAATGTTTTATTGACACATCAAAGGAAAAGTCACATGATTGAATATATTTTACATAGTACACCAGTCAAATCTTTACACCCTTCATCATTCTACCTCTTGTAATAACGTCTGATGTTATATTATTTCAATTAAAAAACGCTTCTGTGACAGATAAATTGAGTCTATAGCTCTTGCAAGAAAGGAGCATTTGCTACTGTAGTCGTCATTACAGACTTTCCTTTCGTAACCAACTCGCGGGTTCTTCGATGCCGTACCAACATTACTTCTCATAAAACGGATAGTATAATGAACTAAGGTAAACCGCAGTGTTTTTTCTGCTCCTTTTTCACTGCCATTATTCACATCTGTATTTCTACTACCCCCTTACCACTTGCTCCATACTGTATATATCTATTGGAACTGGTTACAGGAACAATTTTACAATTCATCCTTGTACACCTTGTATATACTGTCTGTCTAATAAATCTCTTTAAAAACATAACTAAGGTAAGGCCTTGTTTTCACTTATGCACAAAGTACCACCTAACGACCAAAGACCAAAACTCAAAGAGCTAATTGGAAGATGAGTTAAAATATTATTGCTTTCGAAAAGCGGAGTTTGATCATGTTTATAATTTTTACTTTCCACAGTTTTCTTTTTATAAACCAGAATTATAAGATTGGTCCAAGAATTACACTGAATGGGAACTTGGGCCACATGAGGCTCGTAAGCCCCATGTTGCCATTTCCTCTCCTGTTATGTTACCTGCATACCTGCTCATTTCCCGTCCCTTTTCTTATGTCCCTTTGTTGTTGGTTTCTGGGGCGACCTTGGAGCATGATTTGAGAAGGATAGAAGGGTGATACGACATTTCATCTTAAAGGAATGGGATGGGAATATTTGGAATGGATTCGTCTGGCTCAGAAAAGAAACCACTGCGAGGTTCTTGTAAATGTGGTAAGTCCCGGTTTACAAAAATTCGGGGAAATTCGTGATAAGCTTGGAAATTATTAGCCTCCGCATAACGATTCATGTTCATGCTGTCAGCTCAGCAGTAAATGATTCTGTAGTGTAAGTTGATAAGAAAGTGGAGACCCTAACCCAAGCCTGACGTTGTTGACAACTTCGTATTCCGCGTTCTTGATTGAGAAGTTGAGGGTCACTAAATGTGGATATTCTGGTTTAATGAAAACCAAATAGTTATTACAGTATTCGCAATGACATCCCTGGAGCGTGACCAGAGCTGCTTTATTCCACTCCACAAATCCACATATGTGTATCCAGCAAAATATGCTCTTAATTTCCACACTAGGGTTTGCTATATAGTCACTTGGTTTGATGTTTACCTAACAAATATAATGAGTTATATTCTGAAATGTGACGCCGTGTAGGCTGCAGATTTGTGCCAGAAAACACTACTTTGCATCAGAGAAGATAAGCAACCGTTTTATAGACAGTCTTGAGCACCTCAAATCTCTCTTTTTATAAACATTTCTCACATGCAAGCTACTCGTGTCCTCCAGTATTCTTGCTTGATGTGCTTGCCGTGATAATAACAGGCATATAAATCGATTTTCATTATGAAGCTTACCGCATAACTTTGTCTATCCTCCTATTACTTTTTCCTAATTAGATCCAGCATTGCATTCTCACGTAATCTTACGAGGAATAGATTGTCTAACACCATAACAACATAAGACAGGCAATGTATGTGTAATATAATATTGAGGCGCGTTCGCGTAACCATTGTTGCCGCGGAAAAGCAATAAATATTAAATATTATCAGTGTGTGTCTGCATAATTGTCCGAGTTATCCTGAATGCAAAACGCGTCTTTTCTGCCAAGCTTTATATTGTCATCTGTGGTCCGTCCGGCTTTAGGAAAAAGGTATTGAGCATAAAATTGTGTTTTTATATTCTCTACAACTTTTGTCTGAATTTTTCGCATTCTAAAAATAATTCAGCGAGATGTTTTCGTAAAAGTACATAGGTCTTCACGTAAATTACCTGTTATTCTTGTCAGATTTTAATCAAATCTCAATTTTCTCGATTGATTTTCTAAAAGAAAATCATCAAATATAAAATTATATGCAAATATGTCCGGTGACAGCCGAATTGATCCATGCGGATAGACGGACATGCTACGCTAATTGTCATTTCTCGCAATTCTGCAAAAGCGCTTAAAAAGTAGACGAATTTAACCATTTTATCTCTTCATGAAAAGAAATTGAATCTTTGTAAAGTACCGTGTTTATGTTTTTGTTTTGTGTTCTTATAGTAATGGTAAATTTGAGGGTGTTCTTTCACCTTTGCTTTTGTGTCATTTTATAGATGAATCACATAATTACAAAAATTATTAGAAACTGAACGCGACTCTTACAACTGATTTAAAATGCGTTTGAATGAAACTGGAACACGAAGGCCAATAGCTAGTGGTTACGCATATCTTTGCCCATTAAAAATATCGCCTTCTTTCACTTGTACCCTGTTCGTGGCCTTGTCACAACATTGATCTTGCAAAAGAAACAGGTTTAGTCATTTACACTTCCTACCACCGTCTAGAAAGAGCTTCACGTAATGTTGAGTCATTTCCTAAGCCCCATCAGCACAAGTAGCGGTGTTCAGCGATCCGGACAGTGCCACACTTGATCAGGCGGCACGCAACACGGCAGCTGATAAGGATACAGCGCCATGAAACACAGAATGTGTAAATCCGGCCAGTCCCAATGCGCATGCGGTCTCGTATCCCTTCCATGTTGGACCCTGGGACGTGTTTGTATATTAATTTCCACTTCATTATACCATATCAAAAGTAACAATCATATTTGCGAGTTGTCTACTCCGATTTGTTTCGACGACCAGAATTTAGCAGGAATTTATTATGCCTTCATACGTGTTACATGTCGTCCTTGATTTGATTCTCTTGTAATATCTGGTAATGAGCACAAATTATGGAGCACCTGATCAAACACTTTTCTCTTGCCTCTTGTTTTCCTCTTTCTTTCGCCCGAACTTTCTTCTTAGCTCCTTATTCTCAAACACTTCAACACTTATTTTCATCTAGGTTTGTATGCCAGGTTTTACATGCATACAGCAAGTTACATTTATATTTATTTACGATCTACACAATGATATTTTCATTTCATTCAATATATTAACTAACAAAATGCACTAAGTAAAATACAATAAAACCCAAATCATAAAACACACTTAATGTAAAATGCCAACTCCCACATATTTCGACATTAAGGTAACATCCTCAGGGAGTTTAATAACAATAAAGGATCATAAGTCCAACACTTACTTTCGGAATTAAGGATTTTGAAGCAAGATCTTTAATTTGTAATCTTAATGATAAAATTGAGGGCGAATATCTCCGGTCGCAAAAGATACCGAAATATGTAGATGATTAATAATATATGCTAATGCGTATTACTACTAGTGCGCATTTGTTGGTTCACTATAAAATTGTAGATCTACTATTATTTTTACTGACAATAAAAAATAGACATCATGTTGAAAACACGACGCAGAGTAGCAGAAGTGTCTTACAAGAAATGTGATGTCATTTAAATAATCGTTTACACAGCTGTGTGTACGCACGTATGTATGTATGTATGTATGTATGTATGTATGTATGTATGTGTGTGTGTGTGTATGTATGTATGTATGTATGTATGTGTGTGTGTGTATGTGTGTATGTATGTGTGTATGCATGTGTGCATGTATGTATGTGTGTATGTATGTATATATGTATGTGTGTATGTATGTATGTATGTATGTGTGTGTGTGTGTGTGTGTGTGTGTGTGTGTTTAGATATGTATGTATGTATGTGTTACGTTTAGATACGCTGTCAGTATTCACACTATAAGACTACGATGATAAATCATTGAATATGAATGCGCAAGGTCGCTCGAATGCTAATTGACAGGGAAATACCAAATTACTAGCACGAGAACTTGTCAGAGGGACACATTTTCCACCGAAGATTCCACATCGCCTATAATCAGAGCCAATTCCTCTGCGGCGATGTCGACCAACCGCCTGAGGCTTGTCACAGCCACCACTTCTCCTTTGTCTGAAGACACTTAAGCTACGGATACCAGCTGTAAGGCATGCGTCACCGATCAGCGTGAACAGGAACGCAACTTTTCTCTGCCCCCATTTGCCCACTCTCATGGTCGCAGAGTGACGACACGCCTTCAGAAAACGAAAGCTCCAGCTTTATCTCATGTGTGATGTAAATTTAATGCAGCTCAATACAGCAAACGGCTATTTGGCATGTTTATGCGTGTGTCCTCAATCAGTAAACCACGGATGTCTTTCTCAGCGGTGCCACAAATTGTTGCTTAACGGTTACCTTGAGGTTGTTTCGGACGGCAGTCCGCGTCATGGCAGTCTAATCTTGTTTACTTTAGTTATATTTTGCTTTTAACAACTGCACGATTTGTGGGTACGCGGGTTTACATTTTGTAGCGTTCTAATACCAAAACTAAACTTGTCATAACCTTAAGGACACGAAGAATTGGGGATGCGGGCGATATTTCGATGGCTTCTGAGGTGTGATGCCATAGAGTCTGGTAAGATATTTTGACATTTTAAAGGCCCTAGTGATGAAAGCATTAGATTTCTCTGATGGATGGTCACAATATTACCATCCTATACGGTATGACGTCACCACACGAAGAACCTCAAATCTCATATAAGAAAAACGAATGTTTATTTGCCGTCAGTAGAGCTGTAATTATACCCAGTAGGATATAGCAGTTTTCTACCTTCCACATTTGCGCTATAGTAGATTCTTGTGACACTTTATGTAACCACATTTAAGTATGTTTAGACCTATTTATTGTGCTGAATGAAGTTTCAAAACCATAGTGCGTTATGAAGAGTGTTAAGAGTGGGTGTGGTGGTTTCTGTAACCATCAGTTTCGAATGAGGCCTTGATCTTACTATCAGCAATTTTATTAGTAGGGATTCCTACTGTTGATAAAGGTTGCTGTTTATAAGAACAAACTATTAACATATAATTTTACTGTATTATATGATGCCGAATTACGTTGCGATCATGTTTTTTGATTCAGGTACAAAATGTAATAGAAAAAGCGTTATTATTTTGATGACACGTTTAAGTAGCTTTTATACATGTTACTGGATTCCAAACACTTTTAATATAAAATGAAATTTAATACAATATGATGGGCGTGAAGCTGATTATTGAGAACTTTTGCAAGACTGACTTATTTTAGAGGTTTCATAAAGCGAATTTAACAATTTAACAATTCTTGATGAGTCTTTTCCGATCAATTTTAAAGATGCTTTTCACCGACATCATATTAAGTAGCGAAGATATCAGTCAGTATTTATGGGACTTGTATTTTTCTCCTGCAGACGGTAAAGGTTATAATAAAAATAACACAACAGAAACAGTTGAAGAATAAAAGACCAACTTGTTGTCACTTGCTATTTTATTTCACTTCTTATGTGTTCAACATGTTTCGGACATTAATATATAAATCATCAGGCGTTTGCGACTATTCTGTTGAATTACCACATCGGTCGCATTGTTCTGTTGGTCTTTTATTCTTCAACTATCACAATCATACACGGTCCAATAAACATAAAACTACAGGAACACTTCCTCATGGCAATTCAGTTTTCACAATTACCTGTAAAATAGGTAGTAGTATATCCATTATTTACGTATTTACGGTTCCGGAATTTTTGTGATGGACTACTCACAAAGACTAAACAGGTTTGTTTGAGAAGGAACACGAAATACCAGCGTTTCGTGCGTATAAATCGTAGAACCATAGCATCGAATGAAGCATATATTACAAAGCAGCACGTAGGGAGTCCGAAAGCCCTACCTTCATAGTGTTGGATATACAACAGATGTATTAATATAGTTACACGATTTATTTGGACGCTTTACACATATATATTTGAAAGTTCTTTGTAGCTTGCGTTCACTCTTTACAGTGATTTATTTATAAATTTATTTTTAGTAATTTAGTTTTTAAAAGTTACATTATAACAAAGTAACCACCCACACAATACATACAAAATGCTTGTGAATTTTATCTGTACTTTCAAAATAAATATGTTCTGTAGTAATAATTTTAGTATCTTTGGTGATTTCATGTGTTCTTATGCACGTGTATTGTCTGACGATTGACAAAAATTCAGGCATGTGTGGAAAATATCATTTAAGATAATTAGTTGTTAGTTTGATATATGCTGTGATGGTGTACTGCGAATTACAGTTGCATAACTCACGGTTACTTTTAGGAAAGCATTTAAATTCAACGAAATAAATATTAGGAAAACGGGAATCACAACGCCTTATCAGGTAGGTTTAACGAATAAACTGCAAAGTGATGTAGGGCTACTGGAGGCAGTAGAGGCCTGTAATAATCGCCTAATGCCACGTGTTCAGAGCCATTATTTTTTACATAACGTTACGCCTGTTCGTTGAATTAAATATATAGCCTGCAAAACACAAGTGTGTGTGTGTGTCACCCTCCAAACTAGAGGCGCGAGCGCGCGCGCGCGCGCGCACACACACACACACACACACACACACACAAACACACAGATGTATGTAAGACGTAATGTTCCTTCTCAGTCCGTAGTATTATTGCTTCCCTTGTCAATATTCGGATATAGATTAGCTAAAATTAAAAAAAAAGGCTACAGTCAAATGAAGAAATTCACATACACTTATTTGGTTTAAAGGAATTACCGGAAATAGACTTCCAGTTGCACACAATTCTTGCACATCTGTATAAAAACATGTGTAGCCTACCTTCTGACAGTAATAAGCAGCCCCTTTATTGCAGACCTCCTTAACTTGTACATAATAGGTTCTCACCTAATAGAATGACAAATAATTTAAGATGATATGAATTACAATAGCTTAAGTTCGTAATATGTGATTATAAAAGCTTCGTTGTGTATAAAATTGTACCAAAGTCATGGTTAAGCTCTGTTTTGAATTTCTTGTAATAGTAAGTCTGTGTGAAGTAGACGGCATCCCTTGTTAGTTTCTTGCATTGGAGGCGGCCTTGTTTCCTGTAGGAGCGTTTCCGTTTTTATTGCTGTAAAACGAAAAAGGTCCTGCAGGGTATCCTCCCATGGGGTATCCAATTGGAGGGTATCCTATACCGAATGGTCGTCCGTAGATGTTGGGATAAGCTCCAGGGTAGCCACCAAAGTAGGATCCAGGATATTGTAGGTGATAACCTCCAGGGTAAATCCCAGGATAAAGTCCAGGGTATCCTACTCCAGGGAAGGATCGCAAACCAACTTTATCCTCATTATTTTCGTTGTTGAATTTCGGAGGAGCTGCCAGTGTGAGCAGGAAGCATGTTGCGAAAGCAGAGAGAGTCAGTATTAAGTTCTGAAACACAAAAATATAAAATAATTTTATAGGTCTTGATGTGACTGTTAGGTCAGACACTTAAGTACAAATAGGAAGAAATTCATACGAGTAACATTTAAAGTATTTTAAACAAGATACACCTCATCTCCATTACAAATACCAAATGGTTATTGATTTTTATGTCATTGTTCCTCATTGTTTTTCATAATTATGCAAAGAGGTAAATTCTCTGTGCGGTAATATATGAAGTTTTTATCCTCATTAGATTTGGTAGCACATAGAGCAACCACTGTGCCTTCAAGCAAAGTGACTGCTGCCACGATACAAATTGTTTAGTTGGGAAATGGCGTTTACTAGTCAATAAAAGCCCGTGTCAGTGCTACAACAAAATACTCGTATTTCCTCTTACAGAATAACATCGTTTCAATTTATGCCATTTAATTCACGCGTTAAAAATATATTTTGCAAAAAAATTCTTTTCTGTGTCACTTTATATTGCATTCAGCCCTAAAATCACTTATTCTCACCGATTATTTTCGTGACTTCATACATTGTCTGTGTGTACAGTGTGGCAAACTGCTATAGAACAGCTCACACTTCTTTTTATTGCATATTATTACCAACTAGTCATTGAGAACTTCCTCCACTTGACGCTGTATAACCCAAATATGGAGACATTGTCATTATTTGACCTTGCTAACACGCATAGTGAGCGGATCCCTTTGGCCGTGCGTTCTGAGGCGTAGATCTGAGGCTCTCGATTGCTGGGATCGCCATTTCGAAACACCCTGAGGTCATGAATATTCATCTCTTCTGTCTGTTGAATTTTGTGCAGGTATCGGTCTTTGCGACTAGCTGATCAACCCTTCAGAGGAGTCCCACCGCGAACGTGTGTTTAATTGCGTGCGAACTAGAATTATGAAGAATGAGGCGGCCTAGGCCCGACTGGGGTTGTTGCGCCACAGGAAAAGCCTAAATATTGAGACTTTATCATTACTTTATCTAAGTTACATGCACATTTAGCCCAAAATTATGATAATTTGTATTAAATGTAGGTACGTAATGTGGAAATAAAAACGTAACTTTAATTGTTCAGAATTATGAAAGCAAAGTTGGAGTCATAGCGGAGTAACACTTTATGTTGAGGGCGTCTGTAATTTTTAGAGCAGCTAAATTCATTTTTCCTAATCTGAGTTACAATGAGGTGAGGTTTCGTAAGTAATTATTAACATATTGAAGGACAGAGGTCGAAGACCCTAGGTTTCGCAAGAACTTTCGAAAAAATATATGTATATGCATTACTGCATAAGACAGAAGGACACAATCTTAAGTGCAGCCAGTTTTATTCGTTCTACTTGTAAATTTTCTGAATACACTGTTTGGCTTGAAAAGGAATCTGGATTATTTTAGAGACCAGTCAGATTATTAACCGGTGTCGGTAGGCTGGTCAGACGGGTGTTGAACTCCACGACCCTCAAGTAAAAAATTTTCTTAAGTGGACTTAATACACTGGTACATGATGAGGCCTTTAAAGCTGAAATCTTTCTGATTTTGTTCGAGTGTTCTTGGATGTGACACTGTGTAGCTCGTGACGTAAGTACTAAGAAGAAGACGTAACGGCCCAGACGTAAGTAATTTTTCTTACTGAACATTCTTATTACGCATTTCATTGTTACTATAAATCCACAAGAGGTTAAAAACGGAAATTTTGCCATCATATTTTGAAGCTAATATCTTGCTTTAGATTGTGTTTCCTGGAAAATTCTTACATGTTATGCTGGAAAATGACGGAGAAGATCAGTTGCAACGATCGTGTGAGAATGAAGAAGTGTTACATAAGTCCATGGAGGACAGAAATAACATACATAATATAAAAAAAGGAAGGCTAACTGGATTTGTCACATTTTGCGTAGGAAATGGCTTCTGAAACACGCTACTGAACGAACGATAGAAGGAAGAATTGAAGGGAAGAGAAGGAAGGAGACTTAAGCAGCTACTGGATGATCTTAAAGAAACGAGGGGATAAAAGAAACTGAAAAAGGAAGCACTAGATCGTACTGCATGGAGAAGTCGCTTTGAACAGCAGACTACAAAATGAAATAAGTGAATAAGTTTAATAAGTGCTCATTATATCCAATTACTTTATGAACCTATATGGAAAAAATAAGTTATATATTATATTACATTTTAAAAGGTCTCATTTAACATTATTTCATACAGGTTAGTTTTACTGTAACAATTAATTTCTTGTTGCAATACAACAACAGGTTCCACCATTCCGGTGACAGAAATACACTACGAGGATTTTCTGTTTTTTAAAACGTGTATTTCTGTAGGCGGAATCCGACATTTCGGAGGCACTTGACACCAAAATATTGGGGTTAGCTCCAATTCCGACACTCACCTTTATGTACACATTCATAATAATCATCTATTATGCTCGTTAACAAATTGTTCCTTCTTGGAGGGCCAACCGATTTTACGTCTTTTTTGGACTTAGGTATAAAAATATCTTAAAGCGTGACACCACGCGCAATTATTGATATAAATTAGTGAAATATTTTACGCATAATTATAATCCTTCAGTGCTCGGTATTCTGCTGTCATGTGTGTCAATGCGAAGGGAAAGTGACAAAATTGACAAGTATGCTTTAATCGGTATTGCAATTTCGACTTTGAGGAAAACGTCCAGTGTGACATAGTACCGTATATTCTCGAATCTAATCCGCACCCTTTTTACAGTTTTAGAGGGCAAAAAAATCAGATGCGGATTAGAATCGCGTGCAGATTAGATTCGCGGTCGTGAACTGGATTTTGGAAAAATGACAGAGCCCCTGTACGTGCCGTAAAAACAGTACAATATAATAGTTTATTATTTTATTTAATATTTATAGTATAATACAATATTATATATTATATTATATTTATAATTTATTATTCATCAGACTCGCCGTCATCACTCATAACTGAATCGTTATCCTTCACCCAGTCACTATCATCTTTATCTTCACC
>Ga0136643_10009603_pt1 | contig 14238 bp, 9 predicted proteins | sample TergutLab28metaG_FD_96883 | JGI IMG/M metagenome (GOLD analysis project Ga0136643, IMG submission 96883) | Labiotermes labralis P1 segment gut microbial communities from Petit-Saut dam, French Guiana - Lab288 P1 (version 3) (version 3) | ecosystem: Host-associated > Arthropoda: Insects >... | reverse complement strand
TTTGTAATCTGTCCAAGTGTATCCTGCTGTTCTTCTCGTGTTTATTGTTGGTTCATTATACAAATAATAAAGATGCGTGATACTAATTTTAAAATGAGGCCTTCAGTGTTATTGGGCGTGACGCCGTGTGGTGTGATAGAAAATTAACCTCCTTCCTCTGAACCTTGGACTAGTTTCTACCAGATTACACGACGTCACATTCCAGGAGACGGTATTGTCAAATATGTTTATTGCTTTTGTGTTTGCCCAGAAGCCTAATGAGGGACGCGTGACTCATGTTAAAACAGCTGAAAATAATTCAGGTGGAAATGAATTGCTCGACACGATAACACCACCTGTGCTAATGCAATAGACACCTGCACTGTGATGGAATATCTAGGAACTGTTTCGAAACGGATGTTGCGAGGGAGGTGGTAGGAGAAGACTTTATGGCAAAGTCTGCCGATAGTATTTAACCCAACGGAGAGGAGTCCGTAATGAGAAACTGATAGTTCCGGATCGACTCAGCATCTATCAGAAACGAGTAAAAAGGTAAAGCAGTCCCGTTACAGGCCTGGAGGGGTCCAGAGTTTTCTAGGACGTTAAGGTTCCCAGATTTCGTGACAACGGCACGGGATGGTGGTAGGTTGTCAACCTTACGCACCGTCCGCCTTTACCCCCAGGAAATACACCTGGTTCTCATTTCTGTTGGAGGCTGAGTCGACCCCAGGGCCATAGTGCGATCGGAAGGATTTTATGTCAATGAAAAATAAACTGACACCAGCTGGGATCGAACCAGCGACCTTCTGATTTGTAGCACAGCACTGGGCTACCGCGGTCCCCCTTCAGAGATGAGTTCCAGGAATATTTCCGGGAGAGTAAAGGTGGCCGGTGCGTAGGGCTGACATTACCACTTACATGTGCCAATTTTCTCGAAATCCGGGACCCTCAAACTCCTAGAACCGTCAGGACCAGAACAGGGATTTATTTCCCTTTTAATGCTCCTAATTACTCTGATTGAAATTTTGATGAACGATGTCTTTTATGAAAAATAACTACTACAAGTAAAGGTCACCCTGGAGCAGGCCACGAAGGCCCAGAAGTGGAGTAGAGGTATAGCTCTACTCTTTCTTTAACCTCGGCACTTGATGTGGGTGGGTGGTCAACGACACACTCCGCCCGCTTTACCGCCGGGAAATACCCTGTACCTACTGTATAGGAGGCTGGGTGGACCCCAGGGCGGTCTGGATGGGTGCAGAAAATCTCACCACCCACCGGGGTTCGAACCCCGGACCGTCTAGCCGGTAAAAAAAAAACTGGTAATGGTAAATCAGTCCCTTTACAGGCCCGAGGTGCCCAGAGGGTTCCAGGAAGTTAAAAAAAGTAACTGGTACCGTACTGAATTATACAAGGGGCCGAGACATGGGTGTACAAATCCCGGGTGCCAAGTCGCCGCGTGGGTCCTCAGCATGCTCCTTCCTCGTGTTATCCTTCTGGCGCCGATGATTTTGACGTGGATCCCGGATTTTTAGCACATTTATGTTCATGTGGTCCCAATTCGATATACGTAAATCTGCGCGACCTGTGTTTCAGGTCGGTGGTTACTGCATGTGCGGGCGTAATCTGACCGGCCTGATAGGGAATTATAGCAGTACCACGTGTGTTTCTCTCTCTCTCTCTCTCTCTCTCGTATGATTCACGGAATACAGAATTACCCGACTGGTCTTTCTAAGCGAGCATGTGTTTACTATTGAGAAAGGACTGAGTTTGTTTAATGCGATTCCGACGAAGTACGCGCTGCTGTCCGAACACAAAACTCAGCTGTTCAGCCCCTTCCCTCTCTTGCATGCTGCTAGCACTACACTTCTCATCACGCTGCCTTCTTCACTTCCTAGTGCTCTTACGTTGTTTTCCGTCTTATCCTACCAGAAGGACGAGCGGTCACTAGCTGGCAGTCTTCAGAACAGGAAACTTTTTCTGATCCCCCCCTTTAATAATAATAATAATACTACTACTACTACTACTAATAATAATAATAATAACAACAACAACAATAAAAGTACACACCAGTCAATGTACTGGAGAATGAAAATTTCAAACTGTACTGGAATCGCAGCATATTTACGGACAAAAAAATACTTTTAATCGACCTGACATAGCTTTTATGAATAAGAAAAACAAAGAACACCTTTTTGATAGACATAGCTGTCCCAAATACACATAATCTCGCCAAAACAATAACCGACAAACAAAACAAGTACCAAGAACTGGCGAATGACTTATGTGCTATGTGGAAGCAAAAGGTAGCACAAGTGATCCCGATAGTAATATCATCTACGAGAGTAATTCCAAAGTCACTATCACAAAGTCTAACAAGACTTAACCCGCACCCCAATACATATATAAAACTGCGAAAATCTGTAATTCTTGGCACATGTTCAATTGTAAGTAACTTTTTGAACTACAAATAAGACCACCGAGCCTAATCCTGTTGATTACTGCATCCCAGGATAGGTGAATTTTCCCAGCCAAAGCTGAGAAGTGAGAAATTCCATGATGATAACAATAATAATAGTAATAATAATACTAATAATAATTTCACTGCCTCTCACTGCAACCCTTCCTCTCCATCTGTTTTTTTGCTGTCTGTCTCCTATGTTATGTTTGGAAGTATTAAATACAGGAAGATTACAGTTTTGTGAGATGTTGCGTCTATCGGCAGGTAATTGTTTACCAGTCTTCATGGCGTAACATCTCAGAATACTTGTATCTTCAGCAACACCGCTGTCAGAACCACAAACCGCAGGATCAAACAAGTACAGCCGTTAATAAAGTGCAGAGTTGGGTATTTCTGAATTGCCTTCAGGTTATATTTGTAAACCCGATATAGTCATTGAATACAGCATGTGCCACTTGAAACCGATCCGCTTGCACGGAACAAGTGGGCCGGTTTTAAGTGGAACCTTATCTATAAACACGACATTGTTATAGATTAAGATTAGGGGAAAGTATGGACAACGGTTTGCTTGCTTAGCGGTATCGCGTGACCTCGCAACTTGAAACCCATGAAGTAATAGCAGTTTCTGATCCCACGTGAACATGTCCGGGATAGCCCAGTGGGTACAGCCACTCGCGCTACGGGCTGAACGGCCCGGGGATCGAATCCCGGTGGGGGGGTGAGATTTTCCACACCTGTCCAGACCTCCCCTCTGGCCTACCTAGCCCCCTATACAATGGATACCGTGTCTGTCCCGGAGGTAAAACGGTCTGGGCGTGGAGTTGACCATCCAACCCCATCTAGCACCGAGGTTAAATAAAGAATAGAGCTATACCTCTGCTCCCTCTCTGGGCCTTCGTGGCATGTTCTGGGCTGAGCTTTACCTTTACCTCTAAACATAGAAACACAAATTTCAGTTTTTTTTTAAAATCCGCTGTTGTTGGAATTCTGTTGACACTGGCTACATGCACTGCTATACCAAACAGATCGTACTATACCAGTGTAGATAGATCAGAAAGCGAGGTGTGTGTGTGTGCTGTGGACGAGGACAATTTTAGCGGGGATGACCCCAGTCAGGTGTATTTATAGCAGTGACAGGCGGGTAGAAGAAAATAAAAAGAAGTGCGACGTTGTAGAGATGCGCCAACAGAACATTTTCATGTGACAAGTAGTTATATTCCTGTCGCGCACACGGTTGAACAGTTACTGTAATGATCAGTGATGCTCTCATTTCACAACAGAATTGGCCACTGAATTACACTAAGACAGGTTTATATTTATGTTGCAGAAATGATTATGAATATAATAGAACTGTAATGTTGAGTGGGTAGGACTCCTGATCGCGATGCGGGAGGTACAGGGTTTGAATCTTAACCCAGAGCCAAGCTATAAGGCTTGATCTTCGTGTTTTTTCCTCATTTCCTCCAGGAAGTTTTTGGGGTTCTTGACTTCGATTACGTTACGACAGCTTTATTGTATCTCATTTCTGATTTATTTTTCATTAAACCTTAAATACAAAGACTGATGAGAAAAAAGTGAAGACCAAAGGAGTAATGAGAGATAAGTGTTTGAAGAAGGCGATGGAGTGGAGACATTAGTAGCTTGAAATAAGGGACGCTAAATTTTAATAAATCATTAACTCTTTGAATGCTGAATTAAATTCCATCTGTCATTTGCTGGCATTATTAGGAGCTCACCATATTCTACACGTTAGCAGGATAAGGGTTAATGCAATCTTCTTTTACGCGTACCTCAAAACAGTGGGAGAAATTTTGATAAACCTGATTCGAAGATTAGTTTGAATTTTACTTTAAGGTATCAGCTCGTACCGCGCAGTAAACACCCTCCGCCACAGTTATTAAAACCGGTCAGTTAATGATGTATAGGGAAATAATCGCTGTTTGTTCTGAGATCCACACAATACACGTAAATACGTTATGTGGGCAAACGTAGAATTTTTGAGTGTTAAACGTGGTGGTACATATAGTGACCACTAGGTCTTAAAACGCTAGTTATCGTACGTTCGATGTTAAATATTGCGATATACCGACAGCGTTGTTAAAAGTAAACAGTAATGTGGAAAAGTGTGACGTAAGATTGTCAGGAATCGGGAAGGCTGCTTATCTGTACACTCTGTATTCTCAGAACGCACATCTGTTAAACGTTACCGAACCACAATGCTGTTATTGTGACGCGTATGTCCAATTACCGCTGTGTGCAAAACCAGATACATGCTTGATAAGTTGTGCTTATTTGCAGCGGCTGAAGGCTGCTTTCGCCAAGTGGAGGCCAACCAAATCAAATTAAAGTCTAGTGCCATACGTATGGGGATTATGTGTAGTGTTATGCTGGTGATTAGCAGTTGTAGTGCATAATACAGGGTGATTCATATGGAAAGAAACCCAGATATTTAGGTATAGATCACGAACGGATGAACAAAATATGATAATATTGATAGGATACATACCTTGTCTTACGTTGAGCAAATTGACGTGACATAATGTACTGGAATTGTCCACGGCTCTCCGCCAGGCGCATCTGGACTCGGTGTTGCGTGTTGTTGGTAGTACCTCTCAGTATTATGCTGTCAGTGTGCCAGCTTTCATTTGTAATGTTCTCTGTTAGTGCGTCAAATGTGTACTGTTTTTACAGATCACTCCTTTCTTAAGGTAACCCCACAAAAACAAATCTGGTGGCTTTGAGTCTGATGACAGTGGTGGCCACAGATTCTTTTAAATCGTTCGATCCTCGAAGAAAGTCTGGATTATTGCCATGGATTTTATTGACGTGTGGCATGTTGCTGTATCTTGTTGGAAGTACAGGGCGAGCATAAAGTCTTCCCTGATTACAAACATTTATTACAAGAAAACTACGTGGAATACAAACATACTTTTTTACCATTACTTAAGTTAGTTTCTAAAATTTTATGTCATGTGTTTTTTGTAACATTTGTAACATTTGGTTTTTGGATGCAACATTTCCAAACAGGTGGATTGGGAGAGATGGTCCGACACCCTGGCCACTACGATCGCCGGATATAACCCCCCCCCCCTTTGACTTCTTTTTATGGGGCAATGTTAAGGACAGAGTGTTTTCAACACCAGTTCCAGATATTACAAATTTGAAGGCAAGAATAACGGACGCTTTTGCTACAATAACTGAAGACATGTTGGAGAACACGTGTAGAGAAATTGATTATCGATTAAACGTTCTCCGTGCAACAAAAGGGGCACATGTTGAAGTGTACTGATGTGTTGTAAAAAGACTTCTTGAGTTACACTTTGAAAAAAAAAGTGTGTATTCCATGTTCAGTAGTTTTCTTGTAATAAATGTTTGTAATCAGGGAAAGACTTTATGCTCACCTTGTAGGCTTGAGCAAGTTCCACACGGTAGGGCTGTTCCACATACTGAGAGAATATGCAAACGTACTGTGGTGTCAAGAGTTTTTCCGAAGAAAACAGCTCGAGAGATCCTTTGACCAGATTTAGCCCACCAAATTCACGTTTTCTCCCGGATACAACAGTTCTCCGTCAATCCCGTGAGGATTCCCAGCAGCCCGTATCCTGGAAAATTGTGAATTAACGCAGTCAGAAGGGTTGAACCGGGCTTCATTCGTTGAACCACAACATGTCAAGTATTCCCATCGTATCGTGAAGGCAGTCCTGAAGACAATGGCAGTAGGGAGAACTCGTTTCTGCTTATCTGGTTCCAGCAAGTGCTGGAACGCCGTCACACTGGATGGCAGCAACTTCGCTTTCTTGGCAGCTTTTTGACACGTGGAAAACGAGTAGGGAGGATCATGGGACAATCTTCGCAAAGATTTTCTGGGCGATTCCTCTGTCGTGGCAGACATGCATACTGAGCAATAAATTTCAAACGATTAATTAAACACTTTTCATATGTTTAATCTTCCGTGCATTAATCATTTCCATAATGTTGAAGTAAACAAGAAAATGCACTTCAGTGTTTATGACAGGCACTTTGTTGGTTACTTATTATGGACCTGATTAATGCAGTAAAAAGAGAGACGAAATACATGAGAAGAACAGCAGGATACACTTGGACAGATTACAAAACAAATGCACAATTTGCAAAGGATTTAAATATAACACAAATTTTTGACAAATTGCTGGAATACAAGAGAAGCTGGATGCAACATGTGAATAGAATGCCTCAAAATAGATTACCCAGGGTAATGAAATACTACTGCCCAACTGGCAGAAGGAATCATGGTAGACCTTCGAAGAGATTTCTGGATACGTGAGACCGGAATGGGTCAACAAGTGCCCCTACTCCATGAAAGATATATAATGATGATGATGATGATGATGATTAATGCAGTAAAGATGGAAGATATTAAAATAATTAATGCCCAACAGGCAAAAGCTACACACGTCTACAAGAACACGAAATAAAACTACTAAAAACGAAAGCAGCCCCCTGGTTAAAAAAAAAGTGTGTCGATCAAGCCATCTAACTTCAAAATACGTTAATCTCGCCGTTAGTGGTGAGAACATTGTGAATAAAATACATAATTAACATTGAAGTATGTTATGGCTATTACTTACGTACTGATTTACTTAGTGTGTGGAGCAGAGTCCTTCTAACCGGCTCTCATCTAGTCAAGAAATTCCCCACATTTTATGGAACCCGAAGTTTCATAACCGCATTCACAAGTTCCCGTCACCTGTCCCTATCCTGAGCCAGCTCGATCCCGTCCATACCCCCACATCCCACTTCCTGAAGATCCATCTTAATATTATCCTCCCATCTAAGCACGGTTCTCCCAAGCGGTCTCTTTCCCTTAGGTTTCTCCACTACAACCCTGTATACGCCTCTCCTCTCCCCCATACGCGCTACATGCCCAGCCCGTCTCATTCTTCTTGATTTTATCACCCGAACAATATTGTGTGAGCAGTACAGATCATTAAGCTCCTCATTATGTAGTTTTCTCCACTCCCCTGTCACCTCGTCCCTCTTAGGCCCAAAATTCTCCTCAGCACCCTGTTCTCAAACACCCTCAGCCTACTTCCTTCCCCTAGTATGAGCGACCAAGTTTCACACCCATACAAACAGGCAAAATTATATATTATGGATATTCCTTAAACCAGTTGCCTGGTTTGAAGCGTTGACGTATTTTTACATTGTTTCTCATGAGTTACTGACAATATCTAACATTGGTGACGTAAAATGACTGCCTCTGGGGTTGGATTTATCATTGTGCAGTACCATTGTCGCCTATTCTTAATAACACCAGGAACAAGTATAATAGTCCCTGGGGAGGACACATTATCAAGCACCTCCGCTTCACCACACGAGAAAGGGTGCGTCCAGAAAGGTACGCATAGCGTTAACGATTCTGGCCCTGTCACTGACCTTTAACGACCTGGAAAACTGATAGACTTTCAGAGACAGTGTACCTGACATAGAAGATGTAGTTAGTTTGTATACATACGGTTTTTGTTCCACGCATTTTTCGCTGTGGTAAATGTTCAGCGAGTCTGAGACAGGCGTAGAAGCGTGTGTAGCTGTTCGCGCAAAGCGTCCATTATTTTCGTCCGATTGTAATCCAAATTCGAATGGCTCGACGAAATTTTAGATAAGGTCTTCCATGAAAATCCGGTAATCGCCTCTGGAGTTATTTTGTGTTTTTAGACGCTCCGCGGCTGTATGTGTTTGAATATAAAGATGCTCTGTGGTCAAGCAACACAGTAGAGAACCTAGAAATGAAATGTCTGTTTCTCTCTACATGATGGTATGAAACAAGCATACATTATACCACTGCATGTGCTTTGACTACAACAAGGTCTACAACACAATACAACGTGCTATTTCCGGTACCCAGTCTCCTCGCTCCTCTCCCCTGTCCTTCCGTTTGCGAGCTAATGGCTGGTGCTTCTGATGTCACCAGAGAATCAGCCCGCTGGGCTAGCCCTGGCATGGTGTCCTGCCCCGCCACGCTGCACCGAGACCGGAAAAAGCCTGACAAGTACTGGCTGGTGCCCCACACCACCAGTTATTGTAACTAAAAGAGACGGTTACGATATCTCAGTCGGTTTAGCGACACAGCCGCGTGGAAGCGATTTTTATTTTTATCCATGCGTCCAGACCGACCCTGAGAAACTCCTGCCACCTGTCCAGTTGGTGTCGAACGTTCTTTTCTCGGAGGCAAAGCGGCCTGGGCGTGAAGCTGATCACTTGCCTCCATCCAGAGCTGCGGTTAAGAAAGAACGGAGCTATGCCTCCATTCCACTCTTCGTCTTTGTTGAGTCGCGCAGAAATAATTCTGATGTATGCACTAGTGTCGCCGATCTTATTTTCAGGAATATTTTGTAAAATTATAAAGTTTAGACAATTTAAATTTATGGCCATCTGGCAAGTGATTCGTTGTAGTTAGGTAGGTTGGTATTGTATAGACTTTAATCTAATTAACTACTCAGTTGGTTCGTAATTCTGTCATTTGATATCATTGTAAAAATTGTACAGTTTCATCTCATTTTTGTCGTAAGAGCTGTTCGTTTTTCAGCAGCCGTTTATTTTAGCCGTCGATTTACGTGTAACCTTTGCAACAAACTGGGCTGCCAATGTTTTATTTCTGCCGTACTGTGGAACGAGTTTAATACGCCATGACATTCAGATTAATGATTCACACCCACAAACCCTTCCCTCACCCATCAAGTTTTGGATGCATATTGGTCTGGACACTCAAATAAATAAATAAACAATTGAATGAATGTCATAAGTAAGAGGACGAGATAGGCGGGGTATGTAACACGCATGGTAAAGATGGAGGAGTGTAAAATTTAGTCAGCAGACTTTACATTGAAGGAACAATTCGGACAGATGTATTGGGAGGATAATATTAGAATTTGTCTTTGGTCATGTGTTGAGTTTAGCCTGACCCTGGCTGGTATCAGGTTTCGATGTCGCTCTAGACTGAATGATACAGCCTCAGTAACGTTACTGTATCGAGGCTCCGGAAATAAATCTTATTACTGGTACGAATAGAGATACAATAGGCTTGATACTCTCTGCATGCTTTTGTATGCCCTTCTTGTCCTTTGTGGGTTACTTCAATCAGTCCGAAGCGCCTCGCACTGGCCTAGGTTATCAGCTGATGGCAACTACCAACGTCGGTGTGCACAGAACGGCTAGGTGACGATGGGATTGTAAGGGAGTGCGGTGGAAGGGGAGAATGACATATATAGGGATATGTGGGCGGGGGTTGATGCATGAAACTTTTTCTGTTGCCTCTTGAGAATGAATGGAGCTTCGCCTTAACTTTTCCATACTGTTCATAGCATGGTAAAAAAGGTGAAGTTAAAATTCATCCTAGAACAGGCCATGGAGGCACAGTGGGGGAAAAGAAGTATAGTTCTACTGTTTCCTTAACATCGACGCAAGATGGTGGGTGGCCTGCGCCACGCCCTAGACACATTACCCCTGGGAATGCCCCGTACATGTTGTATAGGAGGCTGGGTGGGCACCAGGGTCGGTCTGGATGGGTGCGGAAAAATCTCGTCTCCCACCGAGATTCGATCCCCGGACCGTCCAGCCCGTAACGAGTCGCTATTCCGTCTGAGCTATCCCGGCCCATTCGTAGCATGGTAGCGTAAATGTCTAAGATTAAGGATAAATTTGCTTTCCCCCTCCCCCCCTTCTTCTAATACTGAATCTTTGTTTTCTGCAGACTCCAGGCGGACCGTTTACTTGTGATCACATGACAACGTAATGCTGTCATCTTGATGATTGGGAGTGAAGGCGAAGTCATAAGTACCGACACCGGTGTGAATTATGCGGTAAGTACAGATTGTTAGCAGGAGTGCGCAGGTACATCGTTGTGGCTAGATACGGAGCTCCGTTCGACAGGTGCAAAAAAATAAAGTGTGTTTGCCGAAATGTGCATGCATAAATACATCTAACTCATATTTTGACGGATAGCGTACGTTTTTAGATTTGGTGAGGGGTCCACAATTCCTCCAAAAATATATCATTCACCTACAAACTCTAGAGGCGAGAGCGGTGATGTCACGCAAGTTCCCTTCATAGTACCTGTAGTTCTGGAGTGGCCTGTGAACCTCCCTGTTATGTGTCGCTTTCTGCTCTTGTAAATGAACTGATACACAGTTTCGTATGCGAGGGAAAAGGTGCAGTAATTGTGCTGAAAACATTAGGCGCCAACGTGTACAATAATGTGTATATGATTTGTTCTCCCGGTCGTATAGGCTCCAGGGATTTGTGCACCTGCGCCAATGGACACGCTCGGTCAGGTTCGGTCCGGTTCGGTCCGGTTCGGTTTGGCTGGGTTCTGCGTGCAGTGTGAATGCTTCCATTTCATAATGTACCTTTGTTTTCGAAGCCCAATCGGCTCGGCTCGTCTTGCAGTGTGAATGAGGCCTAAGGCGTCTGACCAATCCCTGCACGACACGTCATGTATTTAATACGTACCTTACAGAGAGCGCGACGCGACGTGACGCGACAAGAACGATGCGCAGCGGACAAAATGGAGTAGGCTGTCAGAATAGCTGAAGGGGTGTAAACGGAACGTACGTACGTAGGTCTAAAATCAACAGCAGATTGAAAAGCATTTTTAAATTTTTCATATATTTCTTAATATTTATCGGTTTGTTGGTTGCGTCCATTTGTCAAAAAAAAAAAAGTTTAGCAAGCCGGTATTTAAGTAAGTCCTGCATGCTAAGGCGTCTGGCAAACCCTCGCACCACGTGTAAGTATTTAGCACGTGCCTCACGGAAAACACCTTGAGTTTCGTTTACCTCACGACAATTATTAACACTGGACGCCTACAAACCAATTTTTCAAAAGAAAAAAGTATAGAAGTTCGGTATTTAATGAAGGCCTTAATACTTTGTCGTCTGGCTGTTTATTATTGGTTAGTGAATAATTAGATAACATGGAAAAGTGTGGAGTTTTCGGTGTTATACCTGATGGAGCGTGCAGTAATACCTTCCATATTAATTTTCATTTTTCAGGAAATTCAGTAGGCCATATAAAGCAATCTTTTAGGGCGCTCTTTGGAGATATTCGGTGAAGTGGCGAACCTACTCGTAGGCACAGATGACGCTACAAAATTGCTGTCTTTTCTGAAGTCACATTCATTTTCAAATTTGAATTTACCCCCTGAGTAGTGCGCAGTTCTACGTACTTCCCGTTTATCCTTCTTCAGCTATTCTGAGAGCCTAATCCATTTTGTCCACTCCGCGTCGCTCTTGTCGCGTCACGTTGCGTCGCTGTTGTCGTGAGGACTGACGCGTTGATTTCGTCGTATCAATCTCGTCGCGTCGCGTTCTCTGTGAGGTACGCATTAAATACATGACGTGTCGTGCATGGATTGGCCAGAAGCCGTAGACCTTATTCACGCTGCAAACCGAGCCGAACAGAACCGAACTAAAACCGAACCGAATCGGACAGCCTGAGTAGTGCGCAATTCTACGGACGCTCCGTTTATACCTCTTCAGCTATCCTGACAGCCTATTCCATTTTGTCCGTTCCGCGTCGCTCTTGACGCGTCACGTCGCGTCGCTCTTGTCGTGAGGCCTGAGCGTCGCTTTCGTCGTATCACCCTCGTCGCGTCGTGCTCTCTGTAAGGTACGTATTAAATACATGGCGTGTCGTGCAGGGGTTGGCCAGACGCCTTAGGCATCATTCACACTGCAAGCCGAACCGAGCCGAACAGAACCGAACCGAACTGAATCGATTCGGATTGCAAAACAAACCTACGTTACGAAATGGAAGCGTTCACACTGCACGCCGAACCAAGCTGAACCGAACCGAACCGAACCGCACCGAGCCTCACCGAGCCCCATTTCCTCCCACAATCTCTGTAAGTGTGTCTGAACGTTTCAGTAACATCCTGTGTATTTTTACATATGGGGCATTTTTGGTAATCACAAAGCAAGAAATCAAGCGGACCACTTACTGAGTTTGATCGGCGTTGTTGTCTATGATGTACCCACCGGAAACTGATATGTGATGTTGCAATTTTTGGGCCCTTAGTGTTAAGTTCTAAAATCAACAGGAGACGGAAAAGCATTTTAAAATTTTTCGTTTATTTCATAATATGTTACGGGATACACAAGGCTGGACAAAATAAGAAGCGAAGTCATAAGAAAAGAACTAGAGATCTCTGGAATACAAGATGTGAGACTCAAATACAAACAAAACTGGATCAACCACCCTGAGAGAATGGACAACACTAGACTCCCGAAACACGCACTCAACTACAAACCTCGAGGAAGAAGAGATCGTGGACGCCCCAGGAAACGATGGCAGTGCGTCGATGCCGGAACAGGTCAAACGACCTAATCCATGGAGGAAGATGATGATTTCTTAATATTTGTCGGTTCTCTTGATTGCGTCTTTTTGGCGTAATTAGGGCCATGGAATACATTATAGTTACGTTTCTGTGAACAGTGTACGTTTTGCCTCCTTACAATGCTCCTGCGAATGGATCTTAATACTCTATGTTGCTAAAGAGCTCAGCGGCCGATTCCAAACTGGTTGAGAGCCATTAGTTACATTCCTCTGATTTAAAGTAATGCCTCTTCGTGGTACTTTCTTCAATTTAAATTTAAACATAACCATTACACTCTACGCCACGGATTACAGGTGTTGATATATGTGATAACTTTTCGAAAGCGCTCAAAACTTCACAGATGTTACTGTTTCGACCCCCTCTTTTATCCGGCAGTTACGTTGTTTGAGGAGGTATACATGCCACTAATACTCTGAAAACAAATCTACATCACATTCACTTCTAACTTCACAGAAATGCACGAGAAAACGTGCTTTTCTCTACATGTAAAGAGACCCCCTTCTTTACCGACAGTTCGCGACCAAACAGATATCGTTAAGTAGCCCAGGAGTGCATATTTGGAGGCTCTCGAATTTGATTCGAGAATAACTTCTCATAGCAACGCGACTGCACGCGAAACAACAACAGCGACGCCTTACTGACAAAACAGCGCAACGTCACAAATGGATTAGGCTCTCAGGTTAGAATGAGGAGGTGTAAACAGTACATAGTACTTCTGCGCAGTAGCCAGGCGGTACATTTAAATTTGTAGAAGTCATTCGGTCTTACTGAAAAAAGCGTGATTTTAGTGTCGTCTCTGCCTATGATTACGGTCGGCCCTTCGTTGAATTTAACCAAACAGCGTCTTGTTGTATGCCCTATAGGACGTGACGAAATTCAAAACGAAAAATATGTTTATATGGAGAGAGGTTGAAACTAATAAAATTAATTCTTAAGTTATATAGATATTCGTAAATCCCTTTAAACACCAGTGGTTACTACACATACCGCCACACATAATATGAAAAGCAAATTTCCACCACTTTAGGGTTTGTTTTCCATTTCAATCGATCACTATAATACTGGACATTTAAACACATTAACTGAAAAACATCATAAACTGGGGAAACTTTCGTGAACAAAAAGTGGGGTTCACTGCCCCGTGGATCCTTATGTAAAATAAAATATAAATACTAGAAGTCGGCCTGTGTAAATGATTTCCCGTAAAAAATACTTTATAGACCTGTGGGTACTGCACGCACCGTCAGGTGTAACACCGGAAACTCCGCACTTTTTCATGTTATTTAATTATTCACTTACTTACTTACTCCATGGTGCAGAGTCCTTCTTGATAAGCTAACTGGTTTGCAGCTAGTCAAGAAATTCCCCGCATTTCACGGAACCCGAAGGTTCATCACCGCACTCACAAGCATCCGCCACCTGTCCCTAT
>Ga0136643_10009600_pt1 | contig 14241 bp, 8 predicted proteins | sample TergutLab28metaG_FD_96883 | JGI IMG/M metagenome (GOLD analysis project Ga0136643, IMG submission 96883) | Labiotermes labralis P1 segment gut microbial communities from Petit-Saut dam, French Guiana - Lab288 P1 (version 3) (version 3) | ecosystem: Host-associated > Arthropoda: Insects >... | reverse complement strand
GGTTCAGCCTACACTCGGATACCACATCACCAACAGACAATCCCGCTACATAACACCAGCACGCCTCAAGTCAGCCTACACAACGCAACAAGTAGTAGCAAGCTCCTGAAGATGGACGAATTAACGTCTGAAACATGTTGAGCAGTAGATAATAAAGCAAGTGTCATCTAGTTGGTCAACCTTTATTCAAATAATCTGAAATACGTGTAAACCATCTGAGCCAATATGACATGTTCTGCAAGACCTGTTACAATCCAGTCTAGCCACTGTTTTACAGATGGTTTTACACTTTACATGATTCAAGTATATGCCAAGAGATTTTTGGGCGACACCTGATGCTGCAGGTCAAGTGAGGAACCGAGCACTTACACACACTCAATTAAAATGACAAGATAAAAAAAGCAACTCTTACAACTGAACAGATCTGCTCATTCACAGGTCGTTTAATCATGCTGGCTGCAGAAATTATGTAACAACTTAACGGTCAAGGTGTTTCAGTGGAAGCAGTCAGGATATATGTGGAGTCACATACCCATATTCACATAGAAACACAGAGAAAACCCCACAAAAAAACCTTACCAAAATCTGTCCCCATAACTCCGGCAGAGAAGCCCAAGTGTTCCTGCTACGTTAATATGGCATTCAGGTGACAGTGCATTGTGATAAATTCTTATAATAAAACCCCCTAGATGCACTAATTTCTCAAATTTATTTTTGGGATAAAACTCTGTATGTTTTGGACAGTTCCGCTGTACATCATTGGGAGTTTTTCCCTGTACACACAGCAATGGTATATGTCATACAGGTTTGCACACAGCTTGCGAGCAGGATCCTGCTCGCAAACTGTGTGCAAACCTGTGTGACATAAACCACTGGTGCGTGTACAGTGAAAAACTCCCGATGATGGACAGAGGAACTGTCCAAAACACGTAGAGCTTTATTCCAAAATGAAATTTGAGAAGTTAGTGCATCTAGTTGGTTCTATTATAAGAATACATTAATCTTATCAGTACCAGCCAAACTGATTCAATTTAAAAACAAGGCATATACACAGAATATTGAAATCTCTTCAACAGTAGTCACTTGTTAAGGCCAGAATGGACTTGAGAAGCTAATTCAGCTTTAACGGCACCAAATCTTCAGATGAGTTTGTTCAATAGCTTTCACTTTCAGTTACTGGACCTGGACAAAGCATGCGCAACGTGCTACTCAATCACCCTCTCACAAAGTTACCTGTACTGTCTGAGAAGGGAATCTTCTTAGCCTTTAAGCAGTTACGTCTCACTAAATGCATTTCTAAAACAGTGGCTTTTAACAGTAACTTGGACACTCTTGGAACAATTTATTTGGTAATACTGGAAGTATAGCTGCGTCACCTGCGTACCATGGTCCACGATTCATTCCTTCTGAATCAGCAAAGATAAGTAATACCATATCTACTGATTCTCATCAAGTTCAAAAACTATACCGCAAATAATACAGTTTGTTGTTGTGAATTATGTCGCCTCTTTTGATAAACAAACTAACCCTGTCCTCCTGCACTCCATTACTCCATATAAAATATGAAGCATAAGGGAACACTTTATAGAAAACCAGAACAGAACTAAGAATCAGTTGATGTCTGTCACTCTCAAGCATGCCAGACACTACGCTTCACTTCTGTACTAATACAGAATTAACTAATGCAAGAGAAATCAAAACAGTGAGTTGGTGAACCAAAGATTCATTACCAAAGGTTTAGGGCTTTTAGTAACTACTATGATATTTTATAGCACATGAACCCTTTTGGGCCTGCATTAAAAATAGTCGGTAGCCTGCAAAAGCTGGTAATTTAAATGACTATCAATACTTTACATGTTTTTGGCTATATCTTTACACAACTTCCAGTATTTTAGCCATAAAATGCATATTCACAGTAGCTTACTTTCTACGCCAAATGGTGAATGGCATACGTGAAGTTTTTTAACTAGGCTACAATTTAGACGTAAATCCTACGATACACTCTATGACATGCACGAAACGAGTATCGTAATTAAAAGTATACCTCATGAAGTCTACACAAAATATGAATGCCAGCTTTACTTTATTTTCACAGTGGATTATCCATCGTCACTCCTACGAACTTCACTTTCATTAGTCTTCTTAGTCACTTGTTACAATAGTGTTAAACGTCATTACATGATATGTCACCGTTACAACACTCAGCAACCCAATCAACTTGACAATGACAAAGGATCAGGCTTCCACTGCAGTGGAAATAAGAGCTGCGCTCTTTTGAGATATTACTGATTCTTCTTCGAATACATGACCCTTGAAGAGGGGACTGACAGGTGTGTCCCAAAACGTCAGTAAGAAACCACCATTACATGCTGCGTAAAATCCCTAAAGACTACAGATCTCAAGAAAATATGAATTCACAGAATGCATACTAAAAGAAAGCCCACTATTAAAGAGAAAATGAACAAAACAAAAAGGCTGGACATATGAAACAGATGATGATGATAATAATAATAAATGTACGATTGTACCAGTAATAACTGGAGCCACTGGAATAGTATCGAGAAGCTTCAGGAAAAATTTGGAAACTGTACCAAGAAAACATTCGATAGACTCACTATAAAAGACGGCTATACTTGGAGCATCACACATAATACAGAAAGTACTGCAGTGTGAAGCTTGAAGCCTGAGCGGTGGGGATCACCGCTGGTTCAAGAGAAGTACCAGGAAGAAATGCCTGTGACAGGAGACATACATATCGTATAATAATATGGGGAATGTACATAGACCAAAAGAAAAGGCAGGCAAAACTCAGCATGTATCAGTATCTGATAATACAGATATAACAGAAGAAGAAATGAGGTTCTCATGATGGGATTGGGACCAGAATCTCTTGTGGACAAATACCAACATTTTTGCCGAACCTGATGCCTCCACCCAAGTGATTCCTCTCAAAAGTTCACATTTATCTGTCAGATTACAAGGTGTCACATCCCAGAATACTATAGCCTTCAAGAAATACATTTAAATTGTCCAACCATTCAGTTTAGCATCAGAATAAATAAACATCAGGACAAGAATGTACGCAACACTGCCAAGAATGCATACAGAAAATGGCCGCAATGGTCACAATGAAAGAAGTTACAGAACCACCGGTCTGTAGGGTAGCTCCCTTCTAGGATAAATCACCAGTCACCATTCCTTCAACATCTAGAATGCTGTACTAACCTTCATGCCCTTTGGATCCAGCTCAGAATAGTGTGTAGGTTCCTTTTTTATCTCACTTGTACTTTCTTCACCTTCCTGTAACCAATATTCAACTTGTTAACATATCTCCAACACTACTTTAGCATCTGCCATGGCTCTACACACATGACAGTCAATCATGGTAGGGGTATCAATGTACAAGGGCAGAACACAATCTCAACAGCTGGCGATCACACTTCACACACAAAACCATCACCTTTTTTAGAAAGTGAAGCTGAATGTTGACATTTATCAGCTTCCTCTCCAGCGCTATTAAAACGGCTGCCAGTCTTGTCATATGAGGTCACATGTCTGTGCATACCGAAGCACAATCATGAGACTGACTGTCGTTCTGGCACCACACAGTTAGTGTGGTGTACGTCTAATATCATAACTGCTGTGAATAATAACATTTTAACTTCTTAAGCAGAACAAGGAATTGGGTTATGGAGGAAAACATTAAAACTGTTTTAAGCAGAAAAATAAGTTCTGTTTCTGCTTCCAATTGGTGTGCACCTTGCTTGGCAAACTGTGAACCCACTGTGAGGCATGTTTGTCTGCCCAAGATGACGAAAAATCAGCATTCCTGATGACAAAATGAAAATCCTGTTATCCCCAAACCCCTATCCCAAAACTCTGCAGCATACATTGGTTCATATAACAAATAAGGGCAAGCCCCTGTCCATCGTGAGGAGAGCATTGATGTCACCACACCATCCCTTCCTGGCTTTGCCAACCTTGGTGGAACTCCGATGACTTTTGGGTATTTTTTCCTGCGTGAAGCAAAATACATCTCCTTCAGATACAACCCTGCTGTTCAAAAGACGATTGCACGTTTTAGTTTAATCCCACTGACCTAAGTTCTCAAAAAATGGACTCCACCACTGCCTGTCAGCAAAGTGAACAAATTTTAATCACCATAAACAATGAGACTGCTGGGAGTCACTTTCTCTCACATCCATACATATATACACGCACACACATCCAGACACACATACAGTTACACTCTACAATAAATGGGGAGCGAAAACAGAGAAAGAAAAGAAAGGCCTCTACAAAAAGATTTGCAGAAAGAGGGTTTTGTGTATGATGGCTGTGCCTTTTCATCTGCATTGGCTCCGTCTGCACCATCTTGGTCAGCCTTCAGCTTTCGTTCCAGTTGCCTCTTGTAGTTGACATGAAGGCCGTCCCACTCCAGGCGTGTTGGAACACAGCTCCAAACATCTGGGAGAAATAGTACCACTGTTTCAACCCGCGCTGGCACCACACGCCCTTTGTGAGTAGACTCGCCTCGCCGGTAGTATATCTCCAGGAACCGATACCTGTCAGGGTCAGAAGTTACCCTTGCATTACAAGCAACATCAGTTACCCTGGCGTCGAAGATGAATGAGCGACAAGCAAGTCTGGAAGTCCAAGGCAGCCAGGTGGATAATTGGATCATTTCCCATACAGGCTAAAATGACTGATAAAATTTCAATTATTCATCACTTGTAAAACCAACTTCAAATAATGTCAGAAATATGCAAAATCCATTTTAGCAATGCTCTTACTTAAACCTCATTTTAGAACACAGTGAAGACGCTGTGGCAACTTTCAATTGGAACATTCAATTTTGCTGCACATACGAGGATAATTTGTCTCAGGACTGATTTATCTGCTTATGGTAAAGCAATAAATATGGTGATTTACCAGATTCTGGCAGCAAAATTCATGGTCCTTACATAAGGATCAAATATTGGTTACAATAAATTTCTTTCTTAACATAACACAGAAAAATCCTAAGACTTCATTACAAAGGATTCAAAATCTTTCCAGACATATTTTGTGTAAACAAGTCACACAGATTTCCTTTACTAACAAAACCTCTGTACAATTTTATTAAATCACATTAAATGCTTAACATAAAAAAGGTAAAGCTTTCCAGTTACAGGCCCGGCATGGCTCAGAGGGTGGGTAGAGGTAAAGCTCTACTCTTCCATGACCGTGGCACTAGAAGGGGGTGAGTGGTAAGCAGCACACCCCAGCCATACTTTACCCCCGGGAAAGACTCGGTACCCATTTTACAGGAGGGTGGGTGGGCCCCAGGGCCGGTCTGGACAGGCAGAAAAACTCGTCCCCACCAGGATTCGATCCTGGATCATCCAGTCAGTAGTCAGTCACTATACCGACTGAGCTACACAGCCCACAAATGCTTAACATATTCCATTATTTTTTCACAAGGTAATGTACTTCACACGTACCAATTTTTTCCACAGAAAGTAAAGAAAAATTCTTCCTTCTTCCACATTCTGAAATCTGATTCAGGGTCTTTCAAAGTCTAAGAAAGGAGCAACATTTATATGATGCACAGAAAATGATTCTGAACATGTATCAAAAAGGAACAGTTGAAGAATCCTGCCGTATTCAACTCCCATTCTCTTCAAACCATGTAACACTGAATGTCAACAAATTGCAACCACGCACAAAAGAAGAACTGTAAAACCAAAGGAAGTACTGCAAGAAACCCGTTTCCTAGTGTTCCTTGGGGAAGAAAACGGCACATCACAGTTTTAGCCTACAATATCACCGTAAAATATCCAAGCACCTTTATCACCTATGGCAGTGATTCCCAACCTTTATCACTACACAAACCCTTTCCTTGAAAATCTGAAAGATTACAAGGCAACCAAACTATTTATCTTACTACAGTCCCTATCTCTACTTCCAGACCCAATTCAACCTGCAATATATCTACTTATGCCCAGTGTTGGGCACAAAGGGCCTGCTTTAAGGCCTAGGTGTATCAGGCCCAAAAAGGGCTTGAACCCATATATCATTCTATGCCCAGTGTTTGACAAATCATTTCCCTTTTCTAAGGAACGGTAAAAGTAAAGTCCCTGTACAAGGCATGAAGACATACAAGACAAGTGACGGTACAGTTCCACTCATTCTTAACTACAGCACTAGATGAAGGTGAACGGTCAGCCTCACATCCAGCCGCTTTACCCCCCCCAGTCCACACTACACATTGAACAGGAGGATGGCTGGGCTCCAGAGCTTATCTAGAAATTCTGCAGAAGATAGAAGTCTCTTGCGACTGCTGGGATTTGAACCTCACATCATTCAGCCCCTGATGAAATTACATTTATTAACAAAGGCTATATCTGCAGGCAAGATTCAAGCCCACTTCCATCCCCACCTGAAATACCAATATGGCACTCTGTCCTGATGGAACATAGATAGAAAACAGGGGCTCAGTTATGCTGAGGCAAACATTTATACCACCAGTACACGTGATTTGTGAATCTGTGAAATAACAATGTGGTGATAGCCATTAATACATTTTTAAAACACTGCACCTTTAAAGGATATACCAAAGATTTTGCTGGTCTCAAGCTACACCACTAAGAACATTTACTGAATGGAAGTACTATGCACACCAAAATAACAAAGTGAAGTGGACAACTTAACTCCAGAGAGAGGGTCCTCATTCCCAACTTAGCAGGAGGGTGGGTGGACACCCATGCCAGTCTGAACACTTTGGAACAGAAAATAATCTCTCCTGCTTGCCAGGAATCAATTGACATTTCCCTGGCTGTCCAGAATGTCACCTAGTCACTACACTGAATGCAATATCCCAGCTACCTACATTATTTATATTCCCCTAACTAAAAGTATTCTAATCACAAAATCTGCCACTGCCCATTTCATCTAGTAAACCCTATGAAACATTTCACACACCTCGAATATTGACAAACCCCAGTTTGGGGACCTAGACAGAACCTGACAACAGTCTGAAAAAAATGTATCAACTACAAAACATAACATGCCACTTACCCAGGATTACTACTAAGATACCAACAGCAGCTGGAGAACAAAGTATGATGTTACCTCAGAGGATAGAAGGAAAATACAGATAGCAAGAACACAAGTACACATCCTTGATAACCAATAGATAAAGCACACAAAATTGTCTTCAGTCAAAAACATTACTGCAAAAAATGTGATTCACCTGTGGAAACACACAGCATGTGATAAAAGCATAGAGTTGACTTCTGTGAAAATAAATAAAATTGTTGTGTCTTGTAAAACACAACACACTTTGGTTCCTAAAAGAAATGTTGTATTGATACATACGGAAATCACCAACCTTCAACTAAAGTAATGTCCACAAACTTCAAGACAAAGGAAGACAACATAAAATCATACCATGTTATTGAATTAAATTTCTAGAAGACTGTCAGTTGACAAACAGGAGTACTCCTGCTGATACAAAAGTAGTATTTAATAAAGAAATGTTACAGCCAACAAAAACAAATATGTCTGAAAAAATAATTACAAACTTGAAACTGTAAAGCACAGAACATGCAATCTGTGATAGTCCATACATTTCCTTCTCCTGTGATACATGAAAGTGGTGACATTTACTGGATAGATTTAAAAAACAATTTTATTATATTTTCTTCCCTTTCAATGCCAGTCTTTTAAATTACCATGGCCAAGTTTTGAGATGAAACCCCAATTTAACAGCTGAAAAGTCATAAATCATCACGTACAGATCAAATATGAGCAGAACTGATCGAACCAGAATGCAAAATGATGTTTTTAGACCCACAATCTTATTCATTACATTTGGAATAAGGCAGAAATTCCACAACAACATAAAGGATCTAAGAGTATAGCCATTTACCTAATGGTAACAAATGTCATACAAATCAAGGAACATGATTCTGACAAACTTCATGAATGATTCTAACATTCTTCAATCACGGTTACCTCCACATCACTCACAACTATTCGGAATCAATCACTGGTGTAAAAGTTTATGTAACAGATCGCATGCACTCGGTCTCCAGAAAATAAGCAGCTTGCAAGTTTTGTCATGACACTCCCGGGACCTGTTAACTATGCAGTGATACCTCGGCTAACGAGTGACTCTGCTAACAAATTTTTCGTCTAACGAAGATTTTTTTCACTGTTTCTTGGACTCGGCTAATGAATATGGATTCAGCTAACGAATGTTTTAGTGGATGCGCGCGCTAACATAAAGCAACAAACATGAATGGTCGGACCATTCCAGGAGATTATCTTTTCCGTCTGTATGTGTGTGACAAAGAAATGAGCTGACCACATCACACAGGGGAGACCCACCAACCCGACTGGGTTGTTTACGTTCGAGATAGTGAGAAGTGAGATGCCTGATAACGTAACGGGAAATCACGTTTCGGTTAACGAATGTGATTCTGGAACAAATTATCTTCGTTAGCCAAGGTATCACTGTAGTCCTTACACACGTGACACGTCAAGAAGGGAAGTTAACATGCTTAGAATTCGATGAAATACTTAACGGCAACCTACAAGTACAATGACTGCATGTGAATAAGGTAAATAGAAGGCTTACCAGATTTCACAAATATGGAACAAGATTATTTCATTACTTAAAGTAATAATTTTGAAAGCCAGAGTTAGTAGGGTACCTTTAATTAAACCCTAACCTTGAAAGACAAATATATTAAACTATTTAATGTGCAGGGGTTGTTATAATCCACTTGCTACTGTTAACATCAGAAGATCTGTATTTTCCCACCCAGTTTGTATTTCATGTGATGCTCACAAACGCAGTGATTATTTCCCTGCACAGCATTAACCAATGAGTCTTATAATATAGGCTTATCTTCTGTTTTTAATGTGAGAAATTAACTTGTACAATTCAGATGATATTAGAATTCGCTTTCTCCACTGCTCTATTTGATCACAGAATTATTGACACTGTCAAAGTCATCCACATATCAGATTAAGAGTCAAAATATTTTACGTAAACCTCAACCCTGCGAATTTGACTCATTTTGGAAGTCAAGCTCAAAAAGTAGAAAAATAAAGGCAGGTCTCGTTTTACGCCAGGGTTACATTCCTGAAAAAGTCAAACAAACTGAACACAAAATTCCCATTTAAAACCGTGTATTTACTGGGGATTAGTAAACTGACAATCTCATTCTGTATAGCTTATTATTATACCATATGTCAACGATTCATTCGCCTTTTTCAAATACGCTTATTACATCTAATGTCTCTTCAATACTGACCGTCTTTTGCCAATTATTCACTTTGATTACATTAGGTGATGTAGATTTACATTCATCATTCACGTGGTAAGAAACGCCACTGCTGTTAAAGGGGAAACTAAATCATCAGCATGGATAGTACCACCAACGTAATTAGTCCATACACATGACAGGATGGCATGATGGTGACACCACTCTCTGCTAGCCTCCTACAGAAGACAAGCACAGCCACAAACTGTTTATGCCAAACTGCGTTAAACTGAAAATTACTGCATGAATTCCAGAAGTGGTGTAATTTTCAAGTCACATTAAACCGAAATGGTGCAAAAACAAATCACATAAAACGAGACCAGCCTGTACTTGTCATTTTCTTACAATGCTGCGCTTATCAGAATATCCAGCATATCTTACCATTCACATATAGCAGAAAATAACTAAATAAAGAAATACGTCACTGTATCAAAAACTTCATTTAAATAATAACAGAGGCAATAACGGTATACAGAATACTTAAAATAACATTCTTTATAGATAACAATAACTGTGATAAGATTTTATTAATTTTAAATTTCTGTCATAAATTCACGTGTTACATGCTTACAGCTTTCACTAATTAAAAAATGGCATTTATTATACTTATTCATGGTTCCCATCACTATAGTGAGATTTAATTTCAAAATTATACTTCCAAGGCTGAAACTGAATTAGAGTACTGCACATAAAGAAGGCATTTTTAAAAGGAAAGTGTATAGAAGAATTTTAGGCCCAGTATATGACAATGAAAAAGAAAATTGGAAGATATTAATCAATAAAGAAATTTATGCACATGTTACAAAACCTACTATAATAAAGAATAAGGTTAAATAGATTACGCTGGTTTGGGCATGCAGAGAGAATGTAAGAAAATAAAATTCCCAAAAGGGTATTATACGGTATTATATATGAATATGGGAACAAGACTGAGAGGTAGACCAAGAAATAGACAGCAAGATGAGGTGAGAGAGGATGGACAAATAGTTGGTGGAGAAGGGTGGCAGGAAAAAGTACATAACAGAGAGGAATGGAAGAAGCTCCTGAGAACGGCAAGGAATCGTCACATTCTGCACATGCCAATGGAATGAATGAATGAATGAATGAACATAAAGAAGGCACCTGATACTGTTATGACCAGCAAAGACATTCCTATACTGCAATGGACTACTAAGCACTCAAAAGAAGTCATAAGTGACATAGAAGTAGGGCTCACTACAGCACAGGATATTACTTAACACGGAAATAGGAATTATGCCTATGGTATACAATTGTTGATTGTAACTGCTCCTTCCTGTAGGTGATGACAGATACCACAGTATATCTAGAAAAACACAACAGATACATGTCATGCACGAGTTGCATTACAGAACATTTAGATGTACCTGTGCCACTGCCCACTGCCAGACATAACAAGGGTTAAGATTAATGCTTCAGGGCATAATCAATGACTTACCTTCACCAACTTACCACAAGCTTTCTTCCCCCAGGCCTCTTTAAAACATATTTTCAGTAATCACTAAGAGTATCTTACAAACATTCACCGTTTCAAGGGTTCTTATGTATTCCAATCCACACCATGCCTTGTTGTGTATACATGTTTCATGAAGAATGTCTTCCTAATTATTTTACTTTATAGACTGATGTATATGTAACACACACAATATTTAGAACAGTAATTCAAACACCCTCCCATTCTGTCGTGAAAAACTGAAAGGAAAATACATCCCCATGTATTTCATGCATTTCATTCTTACACATTAAAAACACCAGCATAATGTTTGTCGTCAAAGTCTCAAACAGAAAGCGACAAATACAAAATGTAGGCACAAAGAATGTGCAGGAATATGTTCTTGGGATGATTCATCATGTATCATTTTGTCACTGGATGTGTCATGTGCCATGTAGCGTGACCTTGCAACCATGTTCTTGTTCAAATCACCAAAATTTGTATCCTGGCATAGAAGAATTTGCTGTCAACTGTCGGTAGCCACTAAACGACAGCAAACTTCACATCAGTATGTTGCAAACTGCTCAAAGGACACATGGTTCTGAAGGGGTCAAAACAGATGGAAATCACTGGGCTCCACAATGCCAACCAGATTTGTAACTACTGGTATGTATAGTTAGGCACTATGGCTGGGGTGTTAGAGGACCACTCTCCCTATATCCCAGTATGTGCCAGTGATTTCCATTACTTTCGACCCCTTCAGAAGTACCTGGCTGGCAAGTAATCTACAACACATACTGCCATACAGCAACTTGTCACCTATGGATACAGGCACCTAATACTGATTTCTTCTACAGTGTGACATAAGCCTTGATGCCATGTTGGTGCAAATACTTAAATGTCAGTGGTGACATAATGTAGGTCTGATGTGCAACATCTACTACCTACACACCATGTACACATCAAAGTAAGAATATAGTTTTCAGCAACAGTGTTTCTTACCTTATTTACACAACTTTGGTTAAGGAGCAATCACAGTTTTGCTCATCTGCAGTAATAAATCATGTATGCACAGCTGCATACTTGGTGGTATCTTCTGCTTACCATCCAATTTCAAAATATTCATAAAAATCTTTCAGAAAAAGAATAAAATATTTGATATGGAAAATTAATCCTCCTGATTTATGCAAAATACCCAGACATCCCTTATGTAACATTAGGAACAAAGCATTTAAGAATTGTATAACAATGTTGGCAACAGCTAAAATTAAATAGTGTCAAATGACAGAATGATTAGTGCATAATGAACTGAAAAGGCTATCAAAAGAAAAAGCAGTAGAATAATCTGAAATATTATCATAGCCTCTAACTGGAGAAACTGAGAAAAACCCAGAAAATCTCAGTCATGGTAGCCTCTCACTTGTCTTCCAAAACACAATTCAGCAATGCCACCCACCTGATTACAATAATGGATAAGTACGTACAAGAGGCCAGTTGAAATGTGGTGGCCCACATGCAGAAACCAGATTTCGTCTTTCGGCGAAATGGACGAGTCCATTTAAATCAGCAGGGGCATCAGTTCAGTCAACTACTGGCAGCCAAGGTGTGCGCATCAGTAGTAGTAATGCTGGATACACCATGTTCCAAGGTAGTGTGAAGAGTACTGGCTACCCACTCCATTCGCCAGTTTCCCCTTCACTTCCCCTCCCGTGCATCACCATGTGCCATCACATTTCAACTGGAGTCTACTACCAAATGGCATAAATACCACGCAAATGCAAATACAAGGTATCTGTTAATATATAACTTGGCCACACATACTGCACAGCTATAAATAAAAATCGCCCACATTTTGGGTTATTTTTCCATCCCGTAACTGATGGCTGCAACAGATGTTCCCCACTCAGGACTAACATCAATTTCACATATACAGACCACTGTCCCGTATACTGCTACTGCATATATCAATTTTATACACAACTGCAAATTAACAATATACGGAATCAGGATAAAACATAATGTCACTCAAAGGAGAAAAATATGACAGCTGATAACTTACAACTTTCATACACAACTGGAATCTTCTATGTTGAAACCTAAAAATTAGTGAGATGAGTTAGAAATTGCCCTGGAAATGTCACCTACCACTGTGTGCAGTGAGACAGATCAATGCCTGTGAGAGCTTGACACGTTCGGATGGCTGTCTTGATAAGAACTGATGGATCCTTATCTGGGTTTGGCCCATCTAAAGAAGGACTCCACGGCCCACCAACAGCCATGGTTTCATTCTTTCCCCGTAATCCAACCAGGAAGTTAACAAGACGCGTTGGATGGACAAAATCCCGGGCATCATCAGACGAATCTTTACTTTCTTTATCCTCCGCCAAAGCACAACACTTTCTGAAGATCTCTTCCATAGTTGGCATGCTCATCAGCATTACCTAACAACAAAACAGATCTTTATATAAACCTTATATAAACCATGCGTGTGCAAAGGTTGGTGGGGTGGGCAAGGCAGGGAATGAATATTAAAAAATGATCCATACATATAGATAACTCTCCATTTATCTTTTCTGTATGGACTATCAGAACCATCACTATGAACTAAAACCAAACAGAAGTGCCATTAATATTCCGAATGTTGATTAATATAGTCTATTGGTCTATTTTAGGTGCAAATCTTACTTTGGCTGAGAAAAGATAGTCAGCATCTGGAGGCTCCAGCACTGCAACATTTTCTACTACAGCATCCACCTCCTTGTTCATGACATGAAAAGAGCAAGGCTGCTCCAGAGTAAATGGGTTATGAGGTGGAAATGCATCTACCCAGCGGAAATTGGTGGAAAAGAAGTCTGATGGAATATACATATTTGAGTACCGCCGTCGCAACTCCAAAACATCAGCTTCGGGCCTGAAACAAGCCATTTTCAGAATTTTTAATGACATGCAATAACATATGTATAATCAAGCAGTGAACATCCATATACTGGATGATTAGCAAACAAATGACAGCTGTTATTACAACACCAAAACACAGTACTGTGACTCCCATTTGAAAGCCTTCATTTTAGTTCACTCAATAAAACAGACTATGTTTATAATTATGGTAAATGGTTACAAATGCTAATTTCAGAATTTCAGCTGTTCAACCTGCATCAACATGCCACATTTTCTCATACACTCTACATGCCTTTTTTACCAAATAATTCACATCTGAAAGTGCAGTGCTTAAAATATGCTCATACTCATTTCAGAGCACTATTCAATGCACCAGATGCGTTGAGAAAATTACAGCTGCTTTATTGTGTGAAAAGGGTCAATTTCCATTCCTCTCAGTGTAATTTATCATCAACATCTTGAACTCTGCTGTGAGACTCCATTAACACTTCTCACCATGTGACAAAATTTAAACTCACCATTTATTATTACTGGGGTGCTGATAAGTCCTCAGCCCAACCAGGAAGGAAAAAAGCTTGG
>Ga0136643_10009598_pt1 | contig 14243 bp, 10 predicted proteins | sample TergutLab28metaG_FD_96883 | JGI IMG/M metagenome (GOLD analysis project Ga0136643, IMG submission 96883) | Labiotermes labralis P1 segment gut microbial communities from Petit-Saut dam, French Guiana - Lab288 P1 (version 3) (version 3) | ecosystem: Host-associated > Arthropoda: Insects >... | reverse complement strand
TTATATGCGGTTGTTTTTTTGACCGGGCGGGCGGCGACTGTCAACCATTTTTTGTTTGGGGGGGGGGGGGGCGTTATCGATGTTTCGCTGTATGCGGTGCTTGAGAGGCGGTCGCAATTGTTGCAGTGGCATCTTGTTCTCTTCGCCAAAATGTCCGGACCATCTCCGGGGCTCACTTCTATTTAAGCGGTACCGGGGGCTCTTTCCTCGGTGTGAAAGCGGCCGAGACATGAAGCCAACCACTCGTCCCCATCTAGCGCCGAAGTTATGAATGAGTGGAGCTATACTTCACTTCACCATATGCCTTTATGGGACATAGTGAGCGTTTCTTGAAACAAACATGTTTTAGGCCTTAACAGGATATTTGACGAGAGTCTTCCAATTATGGAGACTTCTTGGTATCTGCTGGTACGTACTGTGTTTCTGCCATATGCCACATGCTTTAAGGTTTTGTTTTTTATAGACTGTAAATGGCAACAGACTGACTGCATGAAATTTAAATATATCTCTGAATTTTGTAGCTGTAACTAATGAACCATTGGAGCTAGGCATGTCAGGTCTGGTGTGGCGATGAATCATAAACGTACCCATAAATCCTGTGTGAAATAACTTCCGTCGGCTGTTTCAATTATGACAGTGATGTGAACTTCTGGCTTAATTCTTATAATGCTAGCGTAGTCAGGACCACGCTAGCAGACGCTAACAAAACTAGCATGACAAATACCTGTTGCGTGTATACAGTGTTGAGTTACTCCTGATGATGGACAGTGGACTTGTCCGAAACATGTAAAATACTTTATCAAATAAATTTGAGAAATACTGCATCTCGTTGGCTCTCATCATAAGAATACATCACGATGCACGGTCCTCTGAATGTCAAATACTGGCTTAATGTCTGCCATATTTAACTTTATCAAATAAATTTGGGAAATAGTTCATCTCGTTGGCTTTCATTATAAGAATACATCACGATGCACTGTCCTGTGAATGTCAAATTCTGACTTAATGTCTGCCATATTTAACATAAACAAACTCAGTGCTAAAGTAAAAAGTTCTATTATACGATTGTGATAATAACTATGGCACTGTCAGTATCGATGATAATGATGATGATGATGATAGTTTTGTTACAGCAAGCAGTAAGTAAATTTTAATCTTAGTGTAACTGTCTGTTACGGCCATCCCTACGCTAGGTCAACACGCTAACTTACGATATCCCCCATTTTATTGTTGGCTCATAATTGTACTTTACAGCTGGAGCTATATAGGACTGCAGGGGAAAGTAGTTCTCCAGTGACTTCTTGTGTGAGCCTCCTTTCCTTCCTAAATGGGAAGAAAGTGGGGTCGCGAGATTACAATGACGTGTGTGTGCGTGCGTACATGCGTGCGTGCCCGCATTTAGACGTTTCAAGCAGCTGACCTATTTTTATGGAACGTGGTGTTGAACGTCATGCAGTTGGAGGCCACCGCAGCGCCGTACTGCAGACGGTAAGGACAACATGGCGAACGAAAGAACACGTCAGACGACAGCGACAGTAGCGGCATGTAGATCCTGAAATTATGTATGGTGATACACGTTGGAAAAATAGTCTACCTGTGTTAACGTAATACGGTTGTAGAATGTGAAATAGCAACACAGGCCGTGCGGAAATTTTATATAGCTTTGGGTTTAATGGCGATCGCTAATGAACCACTGGTTCGTTGATGCGCCATAACCATTCCTGCACATTATACATGAAATGCTACTTAATCTATTCTGGGAAATTCTAGGCGCCATGGATTTCTGGGGCCCTGGTTTAATCCCACATATTTGTTTGTGTGTGTAAAGCTTATATTTGCACTCAGTATGTGAAGATAATCATAAATGGGAAGAATTTGTATTATATATAGAGCTTTGCATATTACCGTGTATTTCTTGATTAAATCGCAGACGTTAAAACCATAGAATTGCGCGTAGTGATAACACCTGTACTACGCGACTTGTGATGAAAATGTGTATGTATACGTTTAAACATGATGTTTCATCGGTAGATGTTTGGACACCGTATTTGTAATTCAATATTGTTCGTGCATATCATTTGTGTAGGCCTGACTCCAGTACGTCCGAAGTACTGCGTGTGAAAGTGCGTAGTAATTTTACATGACGCAGCCATTCCACCATGGAACGGTTAATTAAAAAGTGGTTGAATTTGATTCTGAAAGATACAGATATACATATTTTAATCAACTATTGACCATTTTAATGTCTTATATTCTTAACGTTTTGTCTATTTGTATTCGCATATGTGTGCGCATGATTGGTTTGTTGATATATGCAGTATTGTGTCTGTATACACTTATCTTAGTAATTACTTGAAGCTCGTTGATTGTGGCCTACGAGGGGCCGAACATGTAGGAGATAAATCAGTCAATTAGGGGCTTCTTCCTAAAAAGGTGTAATTTGTTTTAATTTGTGTGAAAATAAGTTAGTTAATTAAAACGTGGGATCTGTGAGACACGTCAATGAGAAGCAGAGGTGCTGTAAAGTATTGCGACTTATAGAAATTAAGCGTTTGCCCGAGTGTGGGACGCTATTTAAAAAGTTAAAGTTCTTGGTTCCTGTGAGTACTGAGCTGGGCAGGACTGTTGAGTGGCGTCGTCTCACGAAACAGTTGCTTGCTGCTACTTGTTGCGTCATCTGAATCTGCTCTCGCTCGTCCGCTGGCCAACGAGCTACTACAATAATGGATGAGTGTGTGTGTGAACGTGTTCGGGATGCTGTTGCTGCTGCACCACCACCACGTTGCCATGGCGACGAATCGCATTTACCCAGAGTACAGTAGCAATACGAGCCAGCCCGTACAGTGCAGATGCTAGGTCACAAAGTCGAAACGGTAGTGAGTGTGAAGCACCGGAAGCCATGCGGAACATGCAGAGTAGCTCCTGACTCTTCTTGTAGGCTTTTATTTTAAAGAGTTTTAAATCGGAACCCACCTATGACGATGGAGACCAATTACTTGTTACCTTCTCTCAGTTCGTTCACATTCTTTGTCTCTTCTTTCTTCTTTCGTCTTTCTCTGTATGTCTTCGTACTATCCCTCTGTGTGCCGTCTTCCTTTCTTGCCTTGTTCCTTCACGTTCCCATGCCGTGCTAGACCAGCAGCGGCAGTATTACTTTAAGATCTTCAGCAAACTGCATTTCGTAATACAGAACCGCCAGTCAAGCTTCTGACATAAATTTTGGGTTTGAGCCCTAAAAGCTGCTCTCCAAAAGCGGTCTTGGATGAGAGATATCAAAACGAAGTTTAGATAAACGCGGCTAAGGACCTGACACGCCCATGTCCTTTTAATACGACTTTATGAGGGACTGAGATAGCAGGCTCTGTTGGATATTTGACCTACGAGCTGTAGGCCTGTCTGTCGTCAGTGGCAAGCAGCCGGAAATGACAGGTGTGTGTTATACAGGGTGTTTGAGGAGGAATCTTCTTTAGTTAGGGAGAACGTTCTTTAGGTTACGTAAAGTACATCAGTGTGACCCGAAGTTGAACGGTTACGGAGATTATGACGCGAGAAAAATGTGGTTTTACGTGCCGTTCCACGTGTGCTGTGCAGTCAGTACTTGTTTAACGTGGTGTGTTACTGTCCACCGCGTAGTTACGTCCTTGAGCCAATATCCGAGCCAAGACTTATGGAGGCGAGTGTGTTGTGTAAAGTATTTGGAAACCTAAGTACGAGTTTTGTGAAAATGTTGCGAACTTTTATTGCGTAATTGATGTCTTTGTGTTATGTAGGTGGTAGGCCTATTTGGGATTAAGTACAGGTGTTAATTTTACATGAACTACAAATTCCTTCTCGTTTTAATATTGTTTGGTAATCAATAAATTTATAAGAGGCCAGCCCCAGTCGCCGCGCGGTCTAAGGCATAGGTCTGCGGCAGCTCGCCTGCTAAGGTTATGGATTCGAATCCCGCCGAGGACAAGGATGTCTGTCTGTTGTGAGTGTTGTGTTCTGTCAGGTATAGTTTTCTGCGACGAGCTGGTCACTCGTCCAGAGGAGTCCTACCGACTGTGGCGCGTCGTCGTGTGTAATCTAGAAACCTCGTGAATGAGGAGGCCTTGGCCCGCTTTGGGCCGCAGCGCCCAAAAAAATATATAAGAGTTCGCATTCTTTAAAAGTTATCTGGCCATTATTTTCGTAACCGTTTAACTTCAGATATTGTTGTGTTTTGTTATGGAGATGTAATGTAATGTAATGTAAAGGACGCTGTCTAGAAATATGGCAGCAGATTTCTGCCGTACATCTTATACGTGCAGGAAACTGTTGTAGTCCCTGCTTGCATCGCTAGAGCCAGAAGGCAGACAGTGTTTTGGAAAGACAGTCCTACGTGGAATGTTAGTGTTAGAATAGGTTTTCGGTAAATAGTGTGTGAACAAGTGGACTGATTTCAGCTGACTCGGGTTAGGGACCGGCTGTAGGATGTTGCGAGCACGGCGGTGAACGGTAGGGTTCTGCAGGGTGTTCAGTTGAAAACCGAACTCAGACACACTGCAAACTTAACAGCTTTACATTTCCTGACGTAATATTTGTAATATTGTATATAGAGAGTATATTATATCAGTAAATGTAAGGGCGACGGTTATGTGACACATAACCTGAGACACCTAGTCTCACGTGCGACAAATATACTCGTATATTATCGTATATTCTCGAATCTAATCCGCACCCTTTTTACAGTTTCAAGAGGGCTAAAAAATCAGATGCGGATTAGAATCGCGGTCGTGAGCTGGATTTTGGAAAAATGATAGAGCCGCTGTACATGACGTAAGAACAATACAATACAATAATTTATTTTATTTATTATTTATAATATTATATAATATTTGTAATTTATTATTATTGGTAACATCCAATATTATTCAATCAGTCTGCCTTGTAGGCAAGGGGCGGTTGAAGGAAAGGTGCGGATTAGAACCGCGAACTAACTTTTTTTTTCGTTTAAGAAATCGGGAAAAACTAGTACATATTAGATTCGGGTGCGGATTGGATTCGAGAATATACGGTATATGTGGCAATGTAAGGGATTTAAAGCTTGCCATGCTTCTGGTTTGGGTTTTTTTTTTTTAATTTCCTGTATGAAAGGCGGGCATTTTCTTAACCAGCTGGGGACTAGCAACTTCTCAAGAAGGTCTCTGCCCTTTGTATTTAATTTATTATCAACATAGTAGTTTCTAAGCGTGTTCGTGCCGTTCCCACATGATTGGACTACTAGTAGCCTCTTCCAGCATGCCGCATACAAACTAATTACGGCAGAATAATTCTAGTGTCTTGAATACGTCTTGAACTTTTGAGACATGCTTCAGCAACTTTCTGCCGACGGCATAGAGTGAATTTTGGTACGTAGACGGTGCTGCTTGTATAGGAAGATCCAGGAACTACAGCGACTATTCACATAACTGTATGTACTAATTTGCAAGTTATATACGATATGCAGGTGTTATACTCATGTCAGTGTTGTATACATAATGTTGTCCCTTTTGCTTTTTCTAACTGGTTGTGGCTTTAAATGTACCATAAATCCTCAGAAAAAGTGATCATGCTGTCAGAGCAGTAACGTTTGAAGTGTATTTGTTCTTTTATTTCTCACTTTTTTGTGTCATAAGGCCAGATGCGTAGGAAATCACATCGTGTCGTCATTCAAAAATACCGCCCCACTTATTCAGGTTTATTGTTGTCTGCGATACGAGGCCGTGTAATGTTACAGATAGATACAAACTTTTCGAAGGAACCTGCTATTCCATCTTCACGGTAGGTTTATACTGGACGTGGAGGCAACAGTTTCGTTTAGAACGTTGATACTTAATCTGTGAACCTACAGTGTCACATCCCGGAGAATTTTGATAGTCCTCGCTCTCAGAGTTTTGTATCTCGCTCCGTACTTATTGTGTGTTTTTTCGGATAAGATGCAGATGTTATTTGCGAATTCTGGTCTTATTCTTCTTTTATTTTGGCGCGTTTGCAAAGAAACGTTTTGAAGGGGACCTGTTAAATTTTCCTTGTCTGTCTGCCTGTCCACCTATAAGGTATATTCATGAACTTCGTTTTGTCGATGAGTCTGCCAAAATTTGTCGACGTATTTAAGTTTTGGTTATACAACAATTACGGACAATTTGTATGGTCGACGTATCCATTTCTGCTCTCTTCTGGAGCAACAGTGCATAAATATTTGTCAGGGCGAAATAGCAGTAATATCGTTGTGCTGGAAAAGTGAAACACTTGCTTACACTACACTTTTGCTGTGACTTAGATTTTTGACATAGTTTCGGAAAGGCTGTTTTTATTGTGTCGTAACACGACGTATAACTTAACATTGAAATGCGTTCGCCTAACCATTGTTGCAATGGAAAAGCAATAAGATTTTTTTTAAAACTTAGGTTTCCAGCATGCAAAGTCCATGCGCCATACTATCACCTGTGGCCTGTCCGCCTCTACAGTATTTTTCCGTTTTATCACATAAACAGCACGATTTCAAAAAAAAAAAAGAGTAATTGAACATAAGATGTGTGTTTAGATTTTCTACAACTTCTGTCTGAAACGTTTCCATTCTTATAGGAATTGAGAGAAATATGAACAAAAATATAATTTGTTCTTCATATAAACTACCAGTTATTCTCGCCAGATTTTAACGAAAGTAGAATTTCTCGACAGATTTTCGAGAACTACTCAGATATGAAATTTAGTGAAGATCAATGCATTGAGAATCGAGTTGTTCCAAGCGGACGGACGGACTGAGAGACAGACATGACGAAGTTAATAGGAGATTTTCGCAGTTTTGCGAACGCGCCTAAAAACCGCTGGAGGTTGATTTTCCTACCGCTCGTTAACTTCGCCTGTTTTATCCAGTTTAAGAGAGCGTCTGAGTTTACTATACACAAACCGAACATCCCTAGAGGTAATAACAGATCGAAAGCGCCTGAATTCATATGCTTTGCGCATGTTTAATAACTTGCTAATCTGTACTTCATGGGCTTCTAGGAAAATTGGTTGTTTTTAGGCGCGTTCGCAATATTGCGAAAAGCGACTATTATCTCGTCATGTCCGTCTGTCCGTCCGCCCGCCCGCATGGAACAACACGGCTCCCACTGGACGGATTTTCATGAAATTTGATATTTGAGAATTCTTCGAAAATCTGCAACGAAAATTCAAGTTTCATTAAAATAGGACAAGAATAACAGGTACTTTATATGAAGACCCGAAAAAATATTTGATCATATATCGCCCATTTCTTCTTAGAATGAAAAATGTTTCAGTCAGAAGTTGTAGAGAAAATCAAAACATGTATTTTATGTTCGGTAACGTTTTTTGAAAATCATGCCGTTTATGAGATAATGTGAAAAAATATTGTGGAGCGGGGCATGCCACAGATGACAAATAGCGCATGAGCATTGCGTGCTGGATACCTAAGGCTGCAAGTACGTACACTCTGGTTGTGTAAGCCTCATTGCTTTCCCACTGCAACAGTATTTGCACGAACGCGTCTCCATGTTACGTTAAACGTACATTGCCTGTCATGTTCATTTTTAACATGCACTGAATTAAGATCGGGACTTAGATGAGAGGATAATATGAAAATGGATCTTAAAGAAATGCGATATGTGAGCGTCGACAGGATTGATCTAGCACAGAATATGGTAGGCTGTTGTGAAAACGGTAATGAACCCTCGGGTCCCATAAGATACAAGGACACTATTGCATGGCGTTATGAATGTATGGATTTATGTAGATATGACATAAAAAAATCTAGACTGAAGAAAACGTGGATGAAAGCAAAGTTGAACGGGAGGGGTGACAACGACGACGACGATGATGACGATGATGATGATGATGAAGCATACAGTATGACCAGGGCCAATTGTAAGACTAACATACAAGTGCAGAACGCTGTAATTACTAGTGTTAATTTGTGAAATGAACATCGAGTATAACTGAAGGAAAATCCGATCTTACTTGGGCACGAATTCATGTAAAGAACGAACCACAGCTCGGTGATTGAATAAAATGAAATAAAATAACATAAAAGTTGAAGGGTGAAAGGTCAACGATTGTATCCTTGCTTAGGCTCATACTGTGACAAAGAGCGTGTCGTTTGGAATAACGCTGAACGTGTTCTTAACCTTTGGACTATATGGGCGTGGATGGTCAGTTTCACGCTCCTTCTGCCTTCACTACAAAAGAAAGCTTCAATGTCTGTCGTCTAAGATGCCGTGTAAGCCCCAGAGGTGACGCTGTATGATAGCGGAGAGAATGGCCACCTCCATTACCGGAGGTCAATCCCCGTTTAATTACAAACCGGTATATTAGCGATAATTTTTTTGTACTGTGCTGTTTGAGAATTTCTGCTTATTTCTTTATCTTTTGGAACGTCGCAAGGCGTAAGTGAAATAAATATTGTCTTAGAGTTGTTATTCATCCGCACACATTTGTATGTCGAACGGCGAATTTCAAAGCACGAAACAGCGTTCTTTGGAACGGCGCTGTCGAGTTTCGTGAGATAAATTATCACCACGACAGACTTGCTCCTTGAAGCTGCTATTTATTTCAGATTGCGGACTGGAAAGTTAATAAACCGTGAAGTTGCTGTATTTCTGAACATAAAAACTGCGGTGTAAGTACGCAGCTGAACCAGAACCCAATGATGTCAGACGTAATTTCTTTGATAGATTAATTCGTGGACTGTTATTGACGTGTTTTTCAGCTATAGCGATTAGCCTATAACGCTCTTACTCTGTTTGGGTTAACATCTCACATTTTATGCACAGAGACTGAGAAAAACAAACCTGAGTCAGAATGCTCGGAATTTAAAAAATATGTAACAGAACTCCGGTAAAGAGTCCTCCCAGTCCATGCATTGTATACGTATAGGGGGAGGAGAGGTATAGCTCCACTCATTCGTAACCTGGACATTAGGTGGAGGTGAGTGGCCAAACCCCCCGGCAGCCTTATCCCCAGGATAGGACCCCGGCAATGAATTGAATGGGGAGCTGGTTGGGCCCCAGAGCTGGTCTGGATGTTTTGGAGAAGAGCAAAATTCCCTTGTCTCTGTCAGGACTCGAACCCCGGACCGTAGGCAACTTTTTTTTAACTGTCACAAAGGTAAAAATTGGACATTCTGTGTGAAGGGTGATCCGGTAACGAACTCCAAAGCCATAATCGGCGAGCTCGTTCTCAGAAAGTTGTTCTTTTCCATAGTACTGAGTCTATACAGCCGAGGTAATCGAGAATGCTTATCGCTTTTGTGCGTTGATACGCGCGTTCGCAAAATTGCGATAATCGACTTTCAGCTTCGTCATGTCTGTCTGTCAGTCCGTCCGTCCGTCCGCATAGAACAACTCGGCTTCCACTGGATTAATGTTCATGAAATTTCATATTCGAGCATTTTTCGAAAATCGGTGCATAAAATTCAAGTTTCATTAAAATCTGACAAGAATGACGCGTTCGTTACTTGAAGACCAATGTACTTTTTTTTATCGTACTCGCTCAGTTTTTCTTAGAATGAACAATGTTTCAGACAAAAGCTGTAGAAAAAATTAAAACACACATTTTATGATCGATAACTTTTTTCCGAAAGTTTTGTCGTTTATGAGGTAATGTGGAAAGTATTGTAGAGCCGGACAGGCCACTGATGACAAAATTGCGCATGTGCACTACATGTTGGATACCTAAGTCTACAAACACAAACTCAGAATATGTAATACTTATTGCTGTGTCACTGCAAGAATGGTTAGGCGAACGCGCCTCAATGTTACGTTGTACGCACATTGCCTACCTTGTTCTTACCTTACCTGCGTTTGTAATATCACGTAAAGAAGTAGAACATCGTGTAGCCGTACCAAGAGTTCTAAGATTAGGCAACACAGAATATTCTTTTGCTCGAAGGGTGCAGATTATCTTGTGTGTTCTCGTTATTTGAAGCGGAGGCTGACCAACTGGGAGCCGCGGCAATATCTCTTACATAAATAATACGATCCACCTTTTAATTTTTAATTTCCTATATGCAGCGCAAGAACGTACTGTAATCACGAACTCCAGAAAATAGAAATTCAATTTTGGATGTTGGCGGAAATTTAATATTCAATGTATATATTGTTTTGATGCTCAACGCTGAAAGGGAGGCTTGAGGAAGTCGAATGGGACCCATAATAAATTTGGAATAATGCGTGTCTTACCATTGAGAACACGAAGCAGGGTGCAGAATATCCTCTTCTAATTAATTACCGGTAGTGTATTTAACAGGTTTTTTTTTGTTGTTGTGCCGTCATGTTTCTTAAAAACATAATCACCCTGCCCTTCCAGGTAAAAATGCAGTTGAGCCCCTCTGTCTTAATACCGTACCCGAGGGCACAGAGTTTATTGTAATAAAAAGGCAGCGTTACGAGGTTACGAAATAACAGTGGTTGTGTTGCCGTATGTTCTGGGTACTTGATCGCACGCTGGGGATTCACTCTTTTTCATTCCAGTTTTTGCAATTAAAAGCAGCATTCCCACGTGTTATTTTCAATCCTTTTCTCTGTGTACATTTTGAGTAGGGGTTTGCCGTGTGGTTGTTTGCTGGCAGCAGTATGCCGTTGATGGTTATTACCTTTGTCACTTTCTTGACTTCTCCCATTGAATCTTTGTTTACGCTTTGTAACCAAACACACTGATAGAATATAATTCACAAAAATAACGAAGGGAACTCCAGTTCCAGTCATTAATGTAGCAAATTGGTCAGTAGTGGGCCAGTATTTGTGATAATGCTGGATGAAAGATAACGATGAATTTTTATGTGACAGATTTAGGGTTTACCCGAGATTTGGGGTTGCCACAGTGGTGATGACGTAGCTCCCAGTCTTCTTGCATATGGCTGCATTTAGATCGATTAGACTGAACCAAGCTTTCGGAGAAACGTGCGGTTTTTTTTTTTTTGTTACGTCTCGAATAGCCACAGAACGACTGATGTGTTGATACTGACTTGCAGCATGGCGGCTGCCCGTTGAATATACACGCAGCAGTGCAGAGGAGGTAGTCTGGACTGCACACGGTGAAGAGTATAGGGGAAATAAGGAGATGCGGACTGTCTCAAGATTTGGGGTCCAGTGTTGGGCTGTTGTTGTGGCGATAATGAATCATGTCATTAAAAAAATGGAAATGAAGTGACTAGTTGTGCGAAGTATAATTAGCCGTCAAGAATAACTACAAGTTGATAGTAGTTAAGTGTTGCTGCTGACAAAACTGCCTCTCATTTCCACTAGGCTATCGTCATCGTCGTCACCAACAAGAACAACAATTCCTACGCCGCCACCACCGCCACCGCCACCCCCACCACCGCCACAAATCTCTGTGTCCTTTATCGCCCACCTCTGATTCCCAAACACTTGTTACCTATCTAATCACCCATATGGTATACCCCGTTGCAGGGTTGCCAGACGTTCCGTCTGTGAGCAGTATTTCCACTTTTCGTTTTGTCCATGCATGTGTTTGTCCTCTCTGGTGTATGTCCACAGTTTGCTACATTATAAACCAACAAAATGCACACACTTCGTTGCAATTACAGTAATGTTTCAGTACATATAAACTCCTACATGTTTCATGCCTCACTGGCCCATCATCAGGGATTTCGCAGTTGTTTAATACAATCGTTAGACCTTATTATTATCTGCAATATGTGGAATGGTTGGAGGTTCATCGATGTACGATTTATAGAGACGGATATGTGCACAGTAATTGGAGCAGCCTGTAGGTTAGTAACACGACACACCCAAACCTACAGGGTGTTCCAGTTACTATGCACATATCCTCTTTAAGTTGTACATCGATGAACCTCCGTCCCTTCCACGTATTGCAGATGGTAATAAGGTCCAACGATTGTGTTATAGAACTGTACACTCCCTGATGATGGACCAGTGAGGCCCGAAATATGTAGGTGTTTATGTGTACTGAAACAGTATTGTAATTGTAACGAAGTGTGAGTATTTTGTTGGTTTTGCACGGAATGGAAAATGCAGAATTCCACAGTTTGTTTGTTCATGTCCCCTTCCATCTGACCGATATTTTTACTCAGTCAATTTGATGTCCTACAGTCAGTATGGTAAGTAGCCTACGGCCTGCACCTCCGAAGAATTGTGATTCAGTTCTCGGTAGCGGCTAGAGATTTATGCCCCTCTGAGCCTCCTATTCAATGGGTATCGGCGGTACAACGGACGGGTCCTGAAGCTGACCGTTTTGCCGAAATTAGGAATGACGTTATCTCCCATGTGTCTACACGTCGTGTGCAAGGAACACCTTCCCTGTGTTACCTTATTGTGCATGAAAATGGTAGATCATGCTAGGTGCTGGCTTAAAAACGTTCCGTCACAGTAAATTATTCCATCTTGTTATTGTGTGCAAAGAGGAAATTGGCTATGACATAAAGTTGACTTGTTATTGTGGGAGATACATGTACGGACAAACAAGAAATACAGTGCGAATTGTTTACGGACAGAATGTCCTAGAAGCTGGTGAAATACATCCGTTTCTTTCTTGTCATCTTTAACGTTATCCGCCTGTACTGCCTCAACGAACGATCCTGTCGAGCACAACCATCATCATCTCAGTGGTTCTCCTTTTCAGAATTTGTTCACAATCGGTTTTTTTACCCGTCGTCATTAAAATGCATACGGTTGAACGCTGATCTTACCAATAACTTTCCACTCTGCTTCCTGCTCTTCACAGATCCACGTTCCCACAACTACAACCTGAAACATATCTCCGGACAGAACTCGACTGGTTTCCATAGCGTGTTTCAGAGTTAATCTGCACAATGTTCTAGCAAAGTATGCGGCTTTGTTGACCTAGCCACTCTTGCAGTATGTTTGACGAAAAGAAACAGAAGCAGGTTTTCTACATACCCGTATTAACTGAGAAGTGCCTGGATGAATGACTGAAATGATCAACATGTGCGACCACATTAAGATTTTGTGCTTGATTGTACTTCTGTCCTTATCCCCCACCCCAAGAAATTATAAATATCTTCAACAGTATGTTATGCCATGACTGCCGAACAAGCGTGAATAATTAAATACCGATACTGCAGTGAAAATTTCCACGTCAGGGTCTGATTTGGTTTTTGTCTTAAGAATACAATAAATGTAATATGCTTGTCTGCTAATGGCACCTAAAAGTATCACCATCGTTTTCAACATACAGGCATGTATGTCTTAATGTGAATTTTTGTCCCATTTTAGCTAAAATTGGGGTGTATTGTCAAAGTTTAGTACAAACCCCAAATACAAAATTTCACGAAATTACGCCCCATGGGAGCCGCGCTGTTTCATGCATACGGAAGGACGGACGGACGTGACGAGTCTGATAGTCGCTTTTCGCAGCTGCTTTGCCAACGCGCCCATTCATGATGATGATGATGACGATAACAACAGATAGTGCGAGAACGCACCTTTATGCACGGAAGGGCAAGATACATGGCCTGTTCCTCGTAACTGCACTTCCATTCCTAATATATGTCATGTTCATTCCATAGTCAGACACTTTAGTTACGTAGACCTTCCCTCCTTAATCATTCCTACTTCGCACCATACAATATCAGGGATGAAGAGTTACATTAAAATAATAACAAATACAAATGTAACAAAGTGCAATGTTTACATGAGACACAACAAATAAAACCATACACAAACGCAGTGTGCCAACATTGTTCCAGTTTTAAACGTTTGAGATTAGGGAGACACAGAATTTTTGGAGGACTGCTTGCGAGAAATGCTGACGGAAAATACGAAATTTAAAAACTACAAGACAGATAAAACAGTTGTTCGTGTATCTAATGAACCTAACGTGTTGATTATTGACAGGAAACTTATTTTTTTACTTGGTGCACCTCGGATGCGTATATCATGTTGGTGAGAAGAATGGAAGACAAAAGATGAATAGCTAATAGGTTGACTGTACGATTATATCGGTAGTCACCTAGTAATTCAGTACGTTTGTGTAATCTTCACGTAAGATCTGAGGCGTGAAGCAGTTTGACGTCGCTTGAAATCTTTGGACATATAAGACATTTTCCGAATGTCAGTAGCAGCAGCAACAGTGGTGCTGGTGGTGGTGGTGGTGGTGGCGGCGGCGGTGGTGGTGGCGGTGGGGGCGGGGGCGGGGGGGGGGGCGGGGGCGGCTGCTGCTGCTGCGGCGGATGTGGGTGGGTCGGGGTGGGGGTGCACCCCTTCTGATAGTGTTGCGGT